>ENA-ORXI01001456-ORXI01001456.1-sediment-metagenome-genome-assembly--contig:-NODE-1456-length-18288-cov-3.582835_pt1 | contig 18288 bp, 14 predicted proteins | sample MGYA00237861_ERZ511468 | MGnify/ENA primary metagenome ERZ511468 (study PRJEB26299, sample SAMN06266213) | sediment metagenome | isolation source: Hudson Canyon methane seep mesocosm | place...
TGTAACCGCCTCCGCCTTGGTCAACGAATTGATGGAAGCCCGCGACGAGAAGCATCTGCTGCGCCGTCAGCGACAACTGGCCAAGGTCAAACTGCTAATCATCGACGAACTTGGCTTCGTGCCGCTCAGCAAAACCGGTGCCGAACTCCTGTTCGAGCTGATCTCGCAACGCTACGAGCAAGGCTCAACGTTGATCACCAGCAACCTGCCGTTCGAAGAATGGACCGAAACCTTCGGTACCGAACGCCTCACCGGCGCGCTGCTGGATCGGCTAACACATCACGTCAACATTCTGGAAATGAACGGTGAGAGCTACCGCCTCAAGCACAGCCGCCAATCGGGAAAAACCTAAAGCGCAGGCACTGCGCTCCGGTTTGGCAACAGCCCTGCACCGCTTCGTTGCTCTGTGGGGGCACTTCGCCGTGCGGGACTATGGACAAACCTACATCCCAACAGTGGCGCAGTTTTACTCCGGCCAGATCCTACCAAGTGGCGCACTTTTACTCCGGCGACTGGCGCGGTTTTAGTCCGGCGTTGACAAATGTCATCAGTATAGAATGCTGGTATTACTTAGGTATCTAGGGGGCTTAGGTAAGGATCTCTAGTAGGGGACTATAACTTTGATCTCTCTATTCTGTCTATCTTTATCCATTACTTATACCTATTCCCTAGAGGGTATCTTCCCTACCAAGGATCTAGATGGATTGACATGTGGGGAATTAGTTCTTGTGGATCATGCTGTGGACGCAGAGAGGGCCACTAGATGCCCTACACACTGACTGAATGGTCTCCGCTCACCAACACAGAGCAACCACCACCAGCGCCCCACTAAGAGCCCCTATAGCAGCCGAAACACACCACCTAAACGCAGGGGCATAAACAGGGGCATTCTGAGCCGCTAGGGGCCAGGGTTCCGGTGCTACATCATGTCAGGAAATACTGGCTGGGGTGGTAGGATTCGAACCTACGATCTTCAGTACCAAAAACTGTTGCCTTACCACTTGGCCACACCCCATCAGTGAGCGGCTGTCTAATGTTACTTGCAGGTGCGCGCAAGAGGGAGTTGGGAAAAAACAGCTCTTTTTTCTTTCTTTTAGATTTCCAACCTCTGGCAGGCGATTGGTTGCCTTATTGCACGGGAAAATTGGCCGCTGATCTGACCTTCAGCTTGCCGGTCACTTTAGAAGAAGGTGCTAACAGCTATAACTTTGTTGTCAGTGATGATATTGGTAATAGTGATACACAAGTTATCAACTTGACTTTAGATACCGTTGATCCACAAGTTGCTATCAACAACATCACAGAAGGTGAAGTGTTACAACAAACGATCACTACTCTAGAAGGTACGTTGAGTGAAAATGCATCATTAACAATTAATGGTCAAGCGATAAGTACAGATGCGCAACGACGCTTCACATACCCAGTTACATTAGCTGAAGGCAACAATACATACACCATCGTTGCAACCGATGATGCGGGTAACATTAAGTCCACACCGTATATCGTTCACTTGAATGACAAAGTGTCACCAACGATCACCCTTACTAGCCCAGATGTTGATTTAATTACCAAAACATCGTCGCACGTTATTACGGGGTCTCTGGATGAAGTTGCAACACTTACCTTAACAAGTAATGGTAGTGATACTGACATCACCGTTAATGCTGATCTCACCTTCAGCCATAACATTACCTTAGTAGATGGTGTTAATAACTTCAGTCTTGCTGCTCGCGATGCACAAACTAATACCAGCACAGTGACATTAGACTTAACCTTAGATAATCAACTGCCGACAGCGCCGACGCTAACGTCACATGTTTTATCACCTGAAGTAAATGTTTCAGCACAAAAAGCAGTCACTGTTTCAGGTTCGCGAGAAGCTAATAGCAGCATTTGGATCAATGGTGTTGAACACGTTGCATTAGGTTCATCAGATTGGACAACAACGGTGAATTTGAATGAAGGTGATTCAACACTTAATGTGCTTGCCAAAGATGCTGCTGATAATAGCTCTGCCGCAATTGAAGTCTTAATCAAAGTTGATAGCATTGCCCCCGTTATTGCTGACATTTTACCTGCGGCAATTTCCAATACAGCGCCGAATGTTATTCAAGTCAACTTTACTGAAACCGGCAGTGGCATTGATAGCAACGAAACACAATTAACCGTAGTTCATAATGCCTCTGTGGTTGCAGGTAACTTAGCTGTCAACGCTGATAATGTGACCTTCACACCAGACACCGCCTTACAAGAAGGTGTCTATGTTGTTAGAACAAACTTAGTCGATAACGCTAATAATAAAGCGCCGGTTAATGACTATAGCTTTACCTTAGATTTCACCGCTCCTGCTGCACCGGTGCTTGCAACATATCCAACAACAAGCAGCATCAATGCACTGACATTTAACGGCAGCAAAGATGTTGGTACATCAGTCTGGTTAGATGGCGTAAAAGTGGTTGAGCAGAACAATCAAACCACATGGCAGCATCAAGTCAACTTAGCTGCAAATGACAATAACTTCTCATTTGTGTCACAAGATAATGCAGGCAACAACAGCCCAGCAACACCTGCCACCGTTACCTTTGATGATACGGCGCCAGGCGTGGTGACCATCACAGCAAATGAAGATGGTGATGGCACACAAATCAGCTTGGCGTGGAATAGTTATGACGAATTTGCTAACGGTAATGACATTAGTGAATATCGTGTTTATCAAGCCACAAGTGATTTCACTGACACCAACAATGCAAGCTTAATTGCCACTGTTCCAGCAGGCACTAAAACGCATCAAGTAACTGCGCTAACCCGTCAGCAAACAGTCTATTACGCTGTTGTGGCTGCAGATGTTCAATCAAATGCATCAGATGCTGTTACCGCACTTGCAGCAACGGCAAACGATATTGTTGCACCTGCCAATGTGACAGCAATGAACATCACAAGCTTTGACGAGCATCTTGTTATTAACTGGACAACATTAACGGGCAGTGTTGATGATTTAGCCAGCTATCGTTTGTATATTGATGGCAGTGATATTGGCACAACAATTACTGCTGCTGATACTAGCTACGACTTAACTGGCCTAACAGCCGCCACAGCCTATAGTCTGAAACTCACGGCTGTAGATAACGATGGCAACGAAAATACCGGCACAACGATTAATGCTGCCACCTTATTAGCAAATCTAGCTATTAGTAATACTGAAGCTTATAGCGGTTTAATGGCCATAACGTGGACACATAGTGAGCCACAAAACTTGGTTAAAGCTTATAAGATCTATGCTGAGACCACAGACTTTGGCAGTTCAACACAAGGACTAACAGCTAAAGCCACCGTAAGCGGCGATAAATTAAAAGCTAGCGTGCAAGGTTTAACCAACAATACCCAATATTGGTTTGCTGTTGCCGCCGTGAATATCTCAGATGGTGAAACATTAACGGTCACAACAATGACCGGTACACCAACACCAGATTCTAATGGCCCAGACTTATCGGCACTGTCATTTGATGGCCAAGACTTAGTCGATGGTTTAAGCATTACCAAATCAGGCACACTACACGTCACAGCAATCGACAAAACCAATGTCAGCCGTGTTGAATTCTTAGTCGATGGCATAGTGATTGGCACAGATAACAATGGCAGCAACAATGTTTATGACATGCCGTGGAATATCTTAACAACCACCGATGGTGCTCATACCATTACATTACGCGCCGTGGATGTATTGGATAATGAAACCACACAAAACATTGCTGTTAATGTTGCTCTAGCTGCACCTGCCGCGCCAATAATTAACCAGCCTGCTGCTGATATCACCACCAACCAACAGCAGTTCACAATTTCTGGTCAATCAACACCACACACCCAAGTCACCTTATTTGTGAACAGCAACGCAGTGGGTGAAGCACTGGCCGTTAATGAACAAGGCAAGTTCACAACATCAATTACCTTAAACGAAGGCATTAACAATATTGATGCAAGTGCCGAGTTTGCAAATCGTGGTGGCATGAGTCAGAAGAGTGTTGGACGCACCGTCACCTTTGATCAAAGCGTACCCGATGCACCAACAGGCTTTAGCACCTATAGCCGTTCATTAGGTGAAATACGTCTGGCATGGAATAGTGTTGTTGACCCACGCGTTCAAGGTTATAACGTTTATCGTTCTAACTCACCGTTTGAGTCAATGTCAGAGTCAGGCGTAAGCAAACTCAATAGCACCTTTATCACAGGCACGGCTTACACCGATATGCCAGCCAATAATGGTACTTATTACTATCGTGTGACCAGCTCAAATGATATTGGTACACAAAGCTTGCCATCACAATTGGGAGAAGCTGTATCCGATAGTGTCGGCCCACGCGCTTTAAATATTACGTACACACCAGATGGTCAAACCGATATTGAATCAGGTCGCATTGCACCGGGTTTAGTGGGCATTGAAATCACATTTGATGAAGCGCTGCGTAACGTACCGTACTTTGCATTAACACGCGAAGGCGGAGTACCAATTGTGGTTAATCTGAATAAAGATCGTAATGACGACACTATTTATAAAGGTAACTTTGTCTTACAAAATAACACCGCATCGGGTACTTATTATGCTGCATTAGCTGCACATGATAACTACAATAACCGTGGCAGTGAGATTGATGCAGGCAAGACCTTACTTGTCGATACCTCAGGGCCTGAAGTCTTGGAATTAATACTTAATCCAAGCTCGCCTATATTTGTTGATCCTGCACTAGATACCAGTGCTCGTACATTGGATGTCAGCATTCGATTAAATGACACCTTAGCTGCATTAACACAGCCAAGATTGATCCCAATGTTAGATGGTGTAGAGATCCAAGGTTATAGCAATGGCATCAACTTAAGTCGTGATCAAGCTTCAACAGATGCTATGCCAATCTGGACAGGTCAACTGATCTTGCCAGCCAGTGCAGGTCAAGACAACCAAGGCAATGCCAGTGTTCAAGTCTTAAGCTTTGACCATTCAGCCTTTGATGATCTTGATAACGAAGCCACAGAGATAGCAGGCAATAACCAGTTCCAAGTTTACCAAGGTGCATTACCACCAGTAGACATTCCATTTAACTTAACTGCGGTTGCCAAAGCAGCAGGTAGTGTTGAATTAAATTGGGAAGCGGTAGAAGCAGCATCAGGTTACAAACTGTATCGCCAAGCATTTGATGAAACAGAAATGACTGAGCTTACAACGATCAGCAGTGCTGAAGTAACAAGTTTTAGTGATACGACCTCAAGCGATGGTCTTTATCAATATGCCATTACATCAACACGCACAGCTAATTCACAGTTATCTGAAAGTGGTCGAAGTGATCCTGTTACGGTCAATGTTGATGGCGAAAAACCTAACGCACCAGAAAGCTTACAACTAGCATTAAATGGTGCTGGTAATGTCTTACGCTGGTCAGCGCCAACAGGTGAAGCTAATCTTAATACATTGACCTACAACGTCTATCGTTTAGCTATTGATCAAGACGAGGCTGTTGATTTGCAAGGCGTCACACCATTGCAAACTAAGATCCCTAACTTGGCTAGCCCAATTGCACTTGATGCCCAACCTAGTCGTGATGCTCGCACCTATGTCATCACAGCAGTAGATGCAGCGGGCAATGAGTCAGCACCATCAAATGCCGTCACGCAAGCGATTACCTTATTGCCAGTTGCAAACTTAGCGATTAACTTGCAAGAAGAAGGCTATCCACAACTAAGCTGGTCACATAACAATACCCATGTTCAAGGGTATGATATTTACCTAGGCCCAGTGTCTGATGGCATTAAATTGAATGTGCTTGGATTAACCTCCGAAAAATCATTTACCGATACTAGCTATAACAATGGCGCACCGAGCAATGGTGGCGAGCAACAACGTCAATACACCGTGGTAGCCATTGATGATCAAGATACTCAAAGTGTCGGCCATAGCCTGTTATTACCAAGCTTGAGTGTCAGCTTGGATGACAGCACAGCACAACAACTAGAACGTGGCATCTTCAACAAAGTGATGTTTAGAGTGGCAAATAGCGGTGATGTTGCAGCTCAAAATATTCGCTTGTTTGTAACAGTCAATGATGATGGCACCCAACGTCAACATCAGTCAGCGGCCTTTACTATTGAAGCAAATGGTTTTGCGCTAGTGCCTGTCGTGATTGGTGGTTATGCAAGTCTAGATAACCTTGGCGAATTGCAACTACGTTTGCATCAAACACCACAAACCGGTGAACAAGTTAACATCACCCAAAGCGATAGCATTGCCGTAGCTGATTCATTATTGTCAGTACGCCTAGCAACTCAAAACTTCACTCGTGGTACAACCGGTCAAGCACGCTTTACGGTTGAAAACACCAGCGAGATTGAAACCGAACTATTACTCGCACGTGGTAACGGCAAACACGCTTCATCACAACTTCGTTTAATTATCGAAGATCTTGATGGCAACACCTTATCAACCAAAGCAGTACAACAATTTGGTGGTGGTGCGATTACTACTGTTAATGGTAATAGTGTGGCGCGTATAGCAGCCGGTGAAAGCTTCACCAGTGATTTGATTGATATTGCCATTCCAGGCGCCTCACCAGATCAAATTTCATTACGCCTAGAGATTGATCGTTACCACCATCATCTAGATCGTGGCGATCATGTACAAATAAAAGGTGGCGTTAGCCGTAAAGAGATCAACCTGATTGATACCGAGTATTTTGCTGAAATAACCTCAATTAGTGAAAGCATCGTTTACGGCACCGAACCAATTGTGATCAAAGGTCGCAGCATTGACCGTAACAGCAATCTTGCCGTGGGCAATGTGGCTGTGAAACTGGTCTTTAGCATTAATGGTTTTGAACGTAGCAGCACTATTACCAGCAATAACTTAGGTGAGTTTGAATACACCTACGTGCCAGCCAATAATGACAGTGGTCGATACCAAGTCTCAGCCATTCATCCAGATGTAGTTGATAGACCAAATCACGGTGAGTTTGTGGTGCAAGTGATGGATGTGGTGACTAAAGACTTTAACCTCAAGATCCCACAAAACTTTGATCAAGCTATCTCAATTAGAGTCAACAGTGGCCGTGAAACACCATTAAGCAACTTGCGTATTAGTTATGAAGCCCAAGACCAAGCTAATGGCATCGCACCAGAAGGCATTACAGTGACTTCAGCAGCACCTGTAAATGTAGCAGCAAGTAAAACAGCTTACTTACGACCAATCTCTAGAGCCTCACAAAGTGCTCAAGCTAATGGCATGATTCGTCTACGTGTGAGCAGTGATGATGCGTATGCTGCTCCACTTGGTTTTGTAACGGTGAACTATGTATTGTCAGCTGCAGCGCCAAGTCTAGCTGTCGCTTCACCGGGGTATGTCGAAACCGGGGTTGGTTTAGGTAAAAACATTACTGAAAAACTAAGCATTTCTAATAAAGGTCTTGCTGATTTAACTAATATTAAACTCAGCCTGACTGAAGTAGATGAAACTACACCTGCACCAAGTTGGCTCTATTTAGCCTCTAGCCGCAACATAAGCAAAATGGCAGTGGGTGATAAACAGACGATTAACATTACCGTTAGCCCAAGTGACAGCATTGCAGAAGCTGATTACGAGTTCCGTCTCAAAATCAGCAGTGATGAACTGAGTGATAAATTTGTACCGGTGTATGTAGCGGTTACCCAATCAGGCATTGGTGATGTGTTCTTCCATACCTCTGATATTTACACAGCCACATTAGATGAATATGGTCACCCAATACCAGGTTTGGCAGGGGCTAACATCAAACTGCAAAATGAGCAGGTCTTAACCGAGCAATATGACATTACATCCGATGCTAACGGTGAAGCTCTATTAGCGGATATTCCATCAGGACGCTATATCTACCGAGTTTCAGCACGAGACCACCAAGATGTGTCAGGCCGTTTGATTGTTAAACCAGGTGTGACCGTCTCAGAAGAAGTGTTCTTGATGAACGAAATCATCACAGTCGAGTTCTCGGTGAAAGAAATCACCATTCAAGATCGTTATGAAATCATCCTAAAAGCGACTTATGAGACCTCAGTACCAGTAGCGGTAGTGGTAGCAGAGCCACAAAGTATTAACTTGCCGGTAATGAAAAAAGGCGAAACCTTCCTAGGTGAAATTCGTTTGACTAATCATGGCTTGATCGAAGCTTATAACGTTAGACCAACCCTGCCTAGAAGTAGTCCACTGGTTAATATTGAGTTCTTGCAACAAGTACCGGATAGGTTACCAGCAGGCGCAGTCGTTATCCTGCCGTATCGTATTACCGCCTTGAATAACTTTAACCCAGATGAAGATGGTGATGCATCGGGTGGTGGCTGTGGCAGCTTGTATGTACAAGCGTGTTACCCGAATACCTGTACCTGTTCCAATGGCGCTGTTGTCGATAGCAATACCTGTAGCTCATGGTTCTCAAATTGGGGTTCTTGTGGCGGTGGCGCGACGTCAATTGGTACACGCGTCATTACCTCTGGTGGTGGCGGAGGTGGTGATGGTATTAGACATGTAGGCACTTCACAAGGTCTGACAAAAGCACAAGCAGAATGTCAAGCCGCTGGTGGTAGTTGTGGCATGGGTAAAAATGGGGCAGCTCAATGATAAATGTTAATGACATGGCCCACGATGGCAAACAAGGAAACAACATGAAGGTGAAATCAGGGATGAGGATTTTTATAAGCCTCTTGGCATTAGTAAGCATATTTATCACGACTAATCTTTATGCCGCTCCCGGTCTTAATGTCACTATGAGCCAACCAGATTCAAGTAGTGGTCAATATACTCAGCAAGTGGAAGACATGCGGGTAAAAGTGCAAGGCGGGTTTATTCGCATTGTACGTACCTATGAAGAAGGGCAATGGTCTTGGAATAAACGTTGGGCGCAGGTAAAACTCTATGGCATACAAAACCCCACCGACTTTGTGCAAAGTGATGAAATCAATGCGCCAGCTAATTTACCGTTCTCGGTGGTTCGGAATGATTCAGCGTATGTATGGGACCTAACACCTACTGATGATAGCCAACTAGCGATTACGGATAGAACCTATATTAAAGGATCAAAACGTATTGAAGTGGGGGATGATGGTGATAGCTATACCTGGCATGACCGCGTAGGCAATAGCATTCGCTACGAAGGCCCAATTGTTGATGTTGAGCCGAGTGAAAAAGACTATGCACCGGTGATGCAAATTGCCTCGTATAGCAAAATCAATGGGGTCAGACTCGATTGATTTCTAATTTGGGCGGTGAATTCAAGTTCCAAGTGCAATTGTTCTTCAAAACCAGCTATTTTTTAGGCCAATATTTTTGCATTTCTATAAATAAAAATGAGGCAGACCAAGTAATCATCACTAAACCTGTCAGTGACTCTAGGCCGGTTAAAAATCGTATATGACCTGATGGAACAATATCGCCAAAACCCAAGGTTGTGTAATTGGTGAATGAAAAATAGCTGCAATCAAGCAAGCTTTGATTAAAGTTGCCAGATAATGTTCCATAACCATCGACATTAATCATCAAATAATAGGCCAAGGCAAATAACCAAATTTCAATAATGTGGGCGAATAAAATAACAAATACACCCAATAAAACACGGTAACGAGGTTTTATATTAATAGTAGGTAAATTTTTTGCCAGCTTGTAAAGCACTTCATAGTGCAGTGTGACGGTGATAATAATCAGTAAGGAATTACCAATGAAAGAGTAAAGCATGGTGTTATTTGGCTTTATGTACGCGGTTTCGCCCAGAGACCTTGGCGGCATAAACTGCTTGGTCGGCGGTATGAACAAGTTGCTTGCTATCTTGAATCGCTGAATTTGGTTCTAGTGTGGCTAGGCCAATAGATAAGGTCATATTAAGTGTGGTTGATGTCGTGACTTGAAAATCGGTTTTGGCAATTTTTTCACGAATACGTTCGGCAAAGTCATAGGCATCAGAGTTAGACGTATCGGCCAATAAACAGACAAATTCTTCGCCGCCATAACGCGCTAAAACATCACTAGTACGCATGCTGTCATCAAGAATATGAGCAGTTTGTTTGAGCATGGAGTCACCAGCTTGATGACCATGATCATCGTTGACACGTTTGAAGTGGTCGAGATCAATAAATAAACACGACAGAGGACTTTTATTGCGTTGTGCTCGATTTACTTCTTCATCAATACGTTGGTCAAAAAAGCGACGATTATTGACGCCGGTTAAGGGATCGCGCAAACCAACTTGTTTAATTTGTTCTTTGAGGCGAGCATTTTCGATACAGGCAGAAACCACCGCTGCCAAGTGTTGCAAAAATTGCGTGCCGATATTTGCTTGAAAACGATCTGGTGCACGGCTGCCTAAGTTCAAACTGCCGATTAATTGGTTTTGACGCACTAATGGTAATAGCGCGACGGAACGTAAGGTATCGTTATCAAGGAATAGATGTTGGTGCTGGTGTAGTGAAAACTCAGATAATCGAGGTTTACGTTGCAGGGTGAAGTATTGTCGGATGGATTGGATATTCTCTTTAAATATCAATCGCTTTCGCCAAGGTGGCGGTGACGTTCGTGATTCGAGTAAACGTCGAAATTCATATTCAGGATCGTGCAGTAATAAGGTGACTTCAGTGAGCTGAAATTTTTCTTTGTGTTGCTCTAAGATGATGCTGAACAATTCAAGCAAATCGGAGCAATTAAGCAAACTTAACTCATATTGTTGAAAGTTAAGCTGTTTGCGTTCATTGTTTTTGGCCATTTGAATGAGACTGTCAAACTGAGCTTGCAGCGTCTCAACATCTTGTGACATCAACAGACCTTGGGATCTTGAATGGTTGTCCATGGGGCCTAATCATGGCGTATTGTGCGTGCAATTGTCCACAGTTCAATTGTGGTAACTCCTTCTTGGCGAAATAGTTTTGCCGCTGCATTGACGGTATGGCCGGTGGTCAGTACGTCATCAATTAATGCAATATGATTGGGTAACATGGCATCATTTAGTTTGAATGCGCGACGCATGTTACGTTTGCGCTGATCATAGGGCAGTGACGCTTGTGGTGCAGTGTCTCGACTTCTAATCAAAATGTCCTTGCTGATGGGGATATTGAGTTTGTGTGACAAGACTTTTCCCAACTCAAAAGCTTGGTTATAACCCCGTTGTCTCAAACGGCGTCGATGCAGTGGGATCGGAATTAATAACTGTGGCAATGGTTGATGTTTGAGTTGTTGAGCCATCAAATCGGCAAACACCTCAGTTAGGTATAACTTATCGTGATATTTAAAATCGGCAATAAGGCGATCGATAGGATTTTGGTAAGCAAATAAACTAGTGCTGGAGTTTTGTTCAGGTGGCTGGGTGAGGCAGCTGCCACAGGTTGTTGTTAGGCTGAGTGGTGTGGCACAACGAGGACAACAATTACCTAGCTTGGGAAAATCATTAATACAATCAGAGCACAAAGTGTGGTTGTTGCTGTGAGCACCACAGAGTAAACACTGTACCGGCAGCAGATTACTGTATAATCGCGATATTCGATGCGCCAATTTTGATAAAAAATCCATTGCCATCAAGACTTAATCCATTTAAATCTATTGAAATAACATCATGCCTGAAAATCTATTAAATACCGACCAAATTATTCGCCACAACTGGAAAGTTGAAGAAGTTGAAGCTTTGTATGCTCTGCCTTTTGCAGACTTAATGTATAAAGCGCAAACCGTTCATCGTGCTAACTTTGATCCTAATGCGGTGCAAATGAGCAGTTTATTAAGCATCAAAACAGGTGGTTGTGCTGAAGATTGTGGTTATTGTCCACAAAGCGCACATCATGAATCAGCGGTGAAAGCTGAACCTTTGATGCCCTTAGATAAAGTATTAGAAAACGCGACTGAAGCCAAAGAATCTGGTGCGAGTCGTTTTTGCATGGGCGCGGCGTGGCGTAACCTAAAAGATCGTGATTTAGAACGTGTTGCCGATATGGTGTCAGGTGTAAAAGACTTAGGTTTAGAAACGTGTGTGACCTTGGGCATGTTAGAAGAACATCAAGCTAAACGCCTAAAAGAAGCGGGTTTGGATTATTACAACCATAACCTTGATACGTCGCCGGAATTTTATGGTGATGTCATCACAACGCGAACTTACCAAGATCGTCTCGATACCTTAAGTTATGTTCGAAATGCAGATATTCATGTTTGCAGTGGCGGTATTGTAGGCATGGGCGAAGATCGTAAAGATCGCGCTGGTTTATTAATTAGCCTATCTAACTTACCTAGCCATCCTGAAAGTGTGCCGATTAATTTATTAGTACAAGTGGAAGGCACACCGTTAAACGGCACTGAAAACTTAGATGCCTTTGAGTTTGTTCGTACGATTGCTGTGACTCGTATCATTATGCCAAAATCATTTGTACGTTTATCGGCTGGCCGTGAACATATGAGTGATGAGTTACAGGCGATGAGTTTTCTTGCTGGCGCTAATTCAATTTTCTATGGTGACAAATTGTTAACCACGGATAATCCTAATGCCTCCCATGATCAACAATTGTTCAACCGTTTAGGCATCTCGCCTTTAACTGAAGAGCAGCAATATTCAGCGGCATAAGTGGCCAGTCTTCCTTGGAATGATGAATTAAAAACTGCTTTAACAGAACGTAAAGCAGCGGGACAATATCGTTTTCAACGAACCCGAACTGGCCCTCAAGGCGTTAATATTGTTGTTGATGGCAAAAAATTATTGTCATTTTGCAGCAATGATTATTTAGGGCTAGCCGCCAATCAAGAGATTAAACAAGCCTTTATAAAAGCAACAGAAGCGCAAGGTGTTGGCAGTGGTGCCGCCCATTTATTAACGGGGCATAGTCAATATCATCACGAGCTTGAACAAGCCTTGGCTGATTTTTTAGATCAGCAACGTGTTTTATTATTTTCTACCGGTTATATGGCTAACTTGGCCGTGATTGATGGCTTATTACAAAATGGCGATACCGTCATTCAAGATAAGCTAAATCACGCATCATTATTAGATGGTGGCCGCCTTAGTGCTGCCGAGCAATTACGATATCCCCATGTAGATCTGGCTGCCTTATCCAAACGATTAGATAAGGCATCATCATCAAATCATAAATTGATTGTCAGTGATGGCGTGTTTAGCATGGATGGTGATTTAGCACCGTTGCCAGACTTAATTGACCTTGGAAAAAAACATCAAGCCGGATTGTTTATTGATGATGCACATGGTTTTGGTGTGTTAGGAAAACAAGGCCAAGGCATTGTCGAACATTTTCAAATCAAGGCTGATAAACCTATTGTGATGGGCACATTTGGCAAAGCATTAGGCACGGCAGGTGCTTTTGTTGCTGCTGATGAAGATGTTATCGAAACCCTGATCCAACAAGCACGCAGTTATGTTTATACCACCGCACAACCCGCTGCAACTGCTGCTGCAACCTTGGCGAGTTTAAAACTGGTACAAGAGCAAAGCTGGCGACGAGAAAAGTTACAGAGTTTGATTGGCCAATTTAGAGCGGGTGCAAAGCAGTTAGGTTTAAATTTGATGGAGTCAGTCACGCCAATTCAACCCGTTATTATCGGTGATGATAAACAAGCATTAATCATTGGCAAAGCCTTAGAAAGTCAGGGCATATTAGTCGGCGTTATTCGCCCACCTACCGTGCCTAAAAACAGTGCCCGTTTACGCATTACTTTCTCTGCCGAACATACAGAAGAAAACGTTGACCAGTTGTTATCTGCCTTGGAATCTATTCATGCACATTAGCAAAATGGGGCAAGGTCCTGATTTAGTTTTGTTGCATGGTTGGAGTATGCACAGTGCGGTTTGGCATGATCTTGCTACACGCTTAGCTGAGAAATTCACACTGCATTTGGTCGACCTACCCGGTCATGGTCAAAGTGATTGGCAGCAGGGTGATTTAGACTTAGATGTACTTATAAAAAACATGGCAGAAACCTTACCAGAACAGGCATTTTATATGGGCTGGTCTTTAGGTGGATTGATCAGTATTGCATTTGCTCAGCAATATCCAAAGCGAGTAAAAAAATTAATCTTAATGTCAGCAACGCCACGATTTGTACAAGATGAAAATTGGTCATGTGCTGTTGAACAATCGGTTTTTGAACAGTTTGCAGAAAACTTAGATGAAGATCAAAGTGAAACCTTAAGACGATTTTTATTATTACAAGCACGTGGCGCTTTGCAAAGTAGAGAAACTATTCGTCAGTTAAGCGAACAGCTTGCATCGACAACACCGCCAGTCGCCGAAGCATTGCATGCTGGCTTAAACTTGTTGATAACAACAGATTTGCGACAACAGTTCCAGCAACTGACCTGTCCGGCGCAGCTTATTTTAGGGGATCGGGATAGTTTGATTCCACAAGAAATAATGTCAGAATTGAAACAACTTAAACCTGATCTGCAAAGTGTTTTGTTGGCCGGGGCAGGGCACGCGCCTTTTATTTCACAAGCAAAAATTTGCCAACAAGCAATAGAACAATTTATCAATGACTGAACAATACACACCAGATAAACATCAAGTCGCACAATCATTTGCTCATGCTGCATTGCAATATGATGATGTTGCCGTATTGCAACGCCAGACAGCAGACGAATTATTAGAACGCTTGGACTTAGTTACCCTAAAACCCAATACTATTTTAGATTTGGGTGCCGGCACTGGTCGAAATTTAAGTTTGTTAGCAGCCAAATATCCCAAAGCCGAATTAATCGCCTTAGACATTGCTCCTGCAATGTTAAAACAAGCTCGCCACCGTTATCAGAGTGACTTGGGTTTAAAACGTTGGTTGCCAAATCATCAAACACCACAATATATGGCGGGCGATGCTGAAGCCTTACCTTTGGCGGATAATAGCGTTGATATGGTTTATGCTAATTTGTCTTTGCAGTGGTGTGATTTGCAGCGATGTTTTGCTGAAATTCAGCGAGTATTACGCCCGGGTGGTTTATTAAGTTTTACTACTTTAGGCCCAGATACCTTAATTGAACTACGCCAAGCATGGGCGGCCGTGGATGATTATCCACATGTAAATATCTTTTATGATGCTCATGATGTGGGTGAAGCGATGATGAATAGTCATTTAAGCGAACCTGTACTCGATATTGATCGCATAGAGCTTACCTATGACACTGCCATCGCTCTAATGAAAGATTTAAAAGAACTCGGTGCACATAATGTTAACGAAGGTCGTCGTCGTGGTTTAACTGGCAAGAAAACCTTTCAAAAAGTGATCAAAGCATATGAACCATTTCGCAACGAAGGCTTATTGCCAGCAAGTTATGAAGTGATATATGGTCATGCTTGGTGTGTCGAACAAACTCAACAATCTGCTAATGATGGCACGGTGAATATTCCTGTTAGCCAAATAACAAGACGGACATCTTCATGAATGGTGTCTTTGTCACCGGCACTGATACCGAAGTGGGCAAAACAGTGATCAGTGTTGGCCTGATAGAAAAGTTCAAACAACAAGGCCTGACAGTTGCAGGCATGAAACCAATTGCCAGCGGTTGTGAACAAACTGCAAATGGTTTGCGAAATGAAGATGCCTTGGCGATACAACAACATGTGAATGTTGAAATTGCCTATGAACAGATGAACCCTTATGCGTTTGAGCCGGCCATTGCACCTCATATAGCAGCACAACAAACAGCAACAAATATAGATATCAATGTGCTGAAAAATAACTATGAGCAAATTCAATCACAAGCTGACGTGGTTGTTGTAGAAGGTGCTGGTGGTTGGTTAGTGCCCTTAAATAAAACACAATCGATGGCCGATCTCGCACTGGTATTAAATTTACCCGTTGTATTGGTTGTGGGTATTCGTCTGGGCTGTATTAACCATGCTTTATTATCGGTGGCGGCAATTCAACAAAGTGGTGTGCCGCTCATGGGCTGGGTTGCCAATCATGTTGAAGCGGTTGCACAATCAGATGAGATCATTAACACTTTAAAACAAGGCATTAATGCACCTTGCTTGGGTGTAGTGCCACATTTAACACAAGGGCAACAGGCAACTGAATTTCTACATTTGGAGTAAGGCCATGAGAAGACTCTTTATCGCTGTTTTGTTAGCTTTATTAACAGCATGTTCTTCATCACCGACAGTTGAAGAAACGCCGGTAGTGCCAGATGGTATTGATGAAGAAACACGCGCCCGAGTTGAACAATGGAAATCACTGATCGAACAAGGTTCAACGTGGTCAGATCATCGCCAGCTCACCGAAGTAAATGACTTTGTAAATCAGTTTAACTTTGTTGATGATATCTACCATTGGAAGCAAGAAGATTATTGGGCAACACCATTGCAAACTTTGGTCACCAAAGGCGGTGACTGTGAAGATTTTTCCATTGCCAAATATTTCACCTTAACGGAAATGGGCATGGCAGAAGCCAAACTCAAACTCACCTATGTCAAAGCCTTAACGATCAACAAAGCTCATATGGTGGTGAGTTATTTTGAAAATCCCAAAGATGAACCACTGGTATTAGATAACCTGAACCCAGAAATTTTACCCGCTTCACAACGCCAAGATTTATTACCGGTCTATAGCTTTAACGGACAAGGTCTGTGGTTAGCCAAACGAGATCGTACGGGTCAATATGTCGATGACGCTGATCGCATTAGTTTATGGCAAGAACTATTGCATTCCATGGATGTCGAAGCTGCCGACGAAGACGCAATGATTTGTCTGTATCAATATTATGACTTGCCTGATTTCAAGGCGAAGAATTTGTGTCCAAAATGATGTTTTTTATGACCTGACGTTTAGGTTTTATTACTGGGAAAAATGTACTAATGAAACCACTAATGACAATGCTCATCCTTTTGCTGAGTTTATCAATCAGCCCATCATTTGCTGATACTGAAATTAGTGATGAAAAACAGATCTTAATTGATACCTTATTGAAACAAGTCGGACATTCGGCTGACGAAATCAGTAATCAAATTATTACTAGTTACCTACAGCAAATCACCGCAGTCATAAAACAATCAGAGCCTGATATCAGCCCTGAAACACTACAAGAAATTGCAATTACGGTATCAACGGCAGTGCAGCAACAAGTCGTCGAACAAGACAAATATAAGGCGATGATTTACCCAATCTACGATCGCCACTTCACCGAGCAAGAATTACAAAAGATCATCGAGTTTAATCAAACTGATTTTGGTAAAAAGCTACTGAACGTGGTGCCGTTAGTTTTCAGTCAGCATCAACATGTTTTCAGTGAGCTTTCACTTGATCTCGCTCCCGAAGTGAATAAACGTATTTTAGAAACGATAAATCAAGCAAAGAAGTTGTAATTCTTAAGTTGGGTTCCCCTCAAACAATTTGGCATCATCGTGCAATAACTGCCACGTAGGTCTGCTTGCCGTATGTTCGTGAAACAATACTGTAAGTTCAGGATCAGAATCTAAACTATTTGCTGCGATAGGGAATTGTTCTTCTGTTGATAAAATTTCGCCCAGACTAGAACCACACTGATTACAAAAACATCGCTTATAGATAAAAGGAGGCTCAGGGGCATATTCGCTGACAAACTCTTTTCCTGAAACCCATTCAAAGCTCTTGCTTTCCACCATAAAAAACTCGGAAGCGCCTAATTTTCTACATCGGCTACAGTGACATATACCGAGAAACTTTGGTTTAGATGCGAGAGTAAATTTTACAACGCCACAGCAACAACTTCCTTGAATCATATTTTCTACCTTTGAGATGAGTTTTATTATTAACTATCTCATGGCACTACTGACAGCATTATGTCAGTAATAATTAGTGGTTATTGATGTTTGGAATGATATTTTTTTCACATTGAGCCGATATATGATCTGCATCATTACCCAATAAAAACTAGCTTGGTACTATGCGCGTTGATTGACCAACTTATCAACTACATAGAGACTCAACGATGGAATTATCGATTAAGAAATTTATCAAAAAAGAAGCAACAGAAACTAAGTCAGTGCAATCACAAGAAACAAGTTTAAAAGAAGAAGTGACAATAGAAAGTAGTGCTGAAAAAACCAACAAAGATGATTCTTCAACGAGTTGTTGTGGATGTTGCTCATAAATCTTGTTACGTGACGTAATTTTTTACTTATCTAACAATACTAATCCAACGCCAAATGCTCAGAACATCTGCAAGTGCCCCAGCAACATAGGTGAGTGCACATGCCTTTAAAACTTGCCTCACATCAGGCATATATTCAGTGGGCACATAACCTTCATTTAATATAGGTAAAGCCTTGTCAAAACTA
>ENA-ORXI01001460-ORXI01001460.1-sediment-metagenome-genome-assembly--contig:-NODE-1460-length-18273-cov-5.773357_pt1 | contig 18273 bp, 18 predicted proteins | sample MGYA00237861_ERZ511468 | MGnify/ENA primary metagenome ERZ511468 (study PRJEB26299, sample SAMN06266213) | sediment metagenome | isolation source: Hudson Canyon methane seep mesocosm | place...
TCAACAACACCAGATTGTTTAAAGAAGTTACCCATTGCAAATGCACCAATTAGTGGTGTTGATTCTGGTAAGAAAATTATCGCTAACATTAAAATTAGAATAGGTAAAAATAAGTTTTCTAACTTATTAACCTTTCTAAGTTTAGGCATTTTAATTTTTCGCTCTTCAACTGTAGTTAACAGTTTCATAATTGGAGGTTGAATTACAGGTACTAAGGCCATATAGGAATATGCCGCGACTGCAATTGCTCCAAGAAGTTCAGGTGCGAGTCTATTTGCAATAAAAATTGATGTTGGACCATCGGCCCCACCAATAATTGAAATTGCAGATGCACTTTGTAAATCAAATCCAATAGCAACTGCACCAACTAAAGAACCAAAGATTCCAAATTGTGCTGCACCACCAAGGATTGCAGATTTAGGATTTGCTAATAAAGGTGTAAAGTCAGTCATAGCCCCAACACCCATAAATATAATTAGTGGGAAAAACCCGTTTGCTATCCCCATATTATAGATAATTCCAAGCATTCCGTCTTCACCACCAATTCCTGCAAGTGGGATATTGGCCAGTAAACCTCCAAAGGCAATTGGAAGTAGTAGTAAAGGTTCAAAACCTTTTGCAATAGCTAGATAAAAAAGCGTAAAACAGATAGCAACCATTAGGATTCTTCCCCATGTTTGTTCAAAGAATGTCATTTTTCTAGCATCTTCGCTGTGTGATTCTGATGTCATTACATCTTCAGTGGGATTAATAATAGCATTAATCCCAGTTGTTTTATAAAAAGATCCAAGTAATTCTGTAATAGATTTAGATACGTACTCTTTTTTTTCTTCTTTAACTTGTGGTTTTGCATGACCTGCATCACTACTAGCAAAAGCATTTAAAGTAAACATACTAAAAAATAGAATCAACATAGAAGCTATTAATTTTTTATTCATCAATTTTCTCCAAATTTGTAATAATATTACAATTAACTAATTGTAGCTAAAGCTTGACCTTCTTCTACTGGGTCATTTTGTGCTACAGCAATTGAAGAAATTGTACCATCACAAGGTGCTTCAACATCTATTTCCATTTTCATAGCTTCTAAAATAGCAACAACTTGACCTTTTTCAACTTTGTCACCATTTTTAACTAAAATTTTCCAAACATTACCACTTACAGTTGCTGGGATTTCAGTCCCACCAGCTGCTGCTGCGTTTGCAGCTGGTGCCGCTGATTCAGTTACAGGAGTTACTTGAATATCAGCATTTCCTTCTGCTACAGTTACGTTAAATTTTTGTCCGTCTACTACTACAGTGTAGTTACCAGTTGCATTACTCATACCTTTATCTTCTCCTAATTTACATTCTTTGTCGTCTTCACAAACATTATTTTCAACATTTTTTCTGATATTTAATGGACTTTCACCTTTTAAGAATGCAATACCTTTTTCGTCACAAGCTGCAGCGATAAAAATATTTTCTTCTGTTGGCTCTAACCCTTCTTCTTTTAATCGACCTTCCCAATAGCTCATAGTTTTTTTATCATCTCTATCAGCAATATCAAGTGGATTTTCAGTTGTTGGTTCTAATTTAAGTTTCTCTGATGCTAATTTAACAATATCTGCATCTGGAGCAACTGGAGTTTTACCAAAATATCCAAGTACCATTTTCCCATAACCTGGTGCAATTTGCTTCCAAGGTCCAAACATAACGTTTGCATAAGCTTGTTGCCAGTAAAATTGAGAAACAGGAGTTACAGATGTACCGTATCCACCTTTTTCAACAACTTCTCGCATAGCTTTAATTACTTCTGGAAATTTGTGTAAAGTATTGTTGTCTCTCATCATTTGTGTATTGGCAGTTAGTGCGCCACCTGGCATTGGTGAGAAAGGAATAAGAGGTGAAACTTGAGTCGCTTCAGGAGGCATAAAATAATCTTTTAATTGATCTTTTAATACTTCTTGATATTTAAGAATTTTTTCAATTTCTAATCCACCTAAGTCATAGTTCTGACCCTTAACTGCATGAAGCATAGTTAAGATATCAGGTTGAGAAGTACCACCACTAACTGGACAAGCTGCAAGATCAATACCATCTGCTCCAGCTTCTAGTGCTGCTAAATAACACGCCACAGAAACTCCTGCTGTTTCATGAGTATGAAGTCTGATATGCATGTCTTTTCCAACAAGTTTTCTTGCCATTTTAATAGTATCATGAACTTTTTTAGGAGAACTTGTACCACTTGCATCTTTAAAACAAATAGAATCATATGGTAAACCACTGTCTAAAATTTGTCTTAATGTCTTTTCATAAAAAGCAACATCATGAGCACCACTACATCCTGGAGGTAAATCCATAAGTGTTACAACAACTTCATGGTTTAATCCATACTTTTTAATACATTCAGCACTGTATTCTAAATTTTGTACATCGTTTAATGCATCAAAGTTTCTAATAGTAGTCGTACCATGTTTTGCAAACATTTTTGCATGCATATCTACTAGTTCTCTTGAACCAGTATCAAGCATAACTGTGTTAATACCACGAGCTAATGTTTGTAAGTTTGCATCTGGACCAACGATTTGTCTAAATCTGTCCATCATATCAAATGCATTCTCTTGTAAATAGAAGAACAATGATTGAAATCTTGCTCCTCCTCCAAATTCAAAGTGAGTGATTCCAGCTTCTTTTGCAGCTTCTACAGCTGGAAAAAAATCATCCATAAGAACACGTCCACCAAAAACTGATTGAAAACCGTCTCTGAAAGTGGTGTCCATTACATCAATATATTTCTTTGACATTTTATGCTAACCTTTAAGATTGTTGTGATGTTGAATTACTGCAGTGATTGCAGCTATCTTTTTTGCAGTGTCAGATGCAGCCGCTTGTGGTTGTACCTTGTTTGTTTTTTTATTTTCCTTCATAGGAAAATACTTCGCAATAATTTTAGCTTGCGCTTTTAAAGCAAAAATCATAATTACTAAAAATGAGAATACAATTCCCATTCCAAGAATCATAAACTTGAATGCTTCCATGACTAAATTTGTTTCCATACTTTTCTCCGTGGTGACCCCGTAATAAGTTATGGTATTTTATTTAAATGTTGCTTTATAAAAATTAAGTTTTAGTACTATTTTTTGCAAATTTGGAAATTTGGAAAATATTAGAATAATTTGTTACCAAAATCAAATATTAAAGTATCAACTTTCTTCATTAAAGTCATGAAATTGTTATTTATCTTATTTATTTTTGCTGACATTTTGTAATCCTTATCTAAAATATGTCAAAATTATATAATTTAATTCAAAAAGTATTGAATTTTATTGCAAATTGTAATATAATTACAAAAAGGAGTCAAGATGTTATTTGTAAGTGAAATCATAGAAAAACTAAAAGATGTTCTAAGTACAGATGGGAAGATTGGTAAAGTTTTTGATAAAGATGTTGCAGGAGCGCTAGGTTTATCCCAAGTTAATTTTGCAACGATGAAAAATAGAAATAAAATACCTTATGATAAGATATTGGATTTTTGTGCTTTAAAGAAAATTTCAATTAATTGGCTGCTTTATAATCAAAATCCAAATTCACTTTTAGACTCTACTGATAAATACTGGATAAAATATTTCCCCAGTGTGAATGTGAGTGCAGGAGGTGGAGCATATGAAGATGATGATGCTTATGAAAAACTTGAAGTTCCACCTTACTTTATTAATATGTTAGGTGGGGAACAAAATTTAAAAAACATAGATGCTATTAATGTTGTGGGTGATTCCATGGAGCCCACATTAAACACTGATAATATTATATTTTTAGATTCATCAAAAAAAGACTTTGCAAAAGAAGGTATTTACGCATTTACGACCACACATGGCTTGTTTGTTAAAAGAATACAAAGAAGAGTTGATGGAAAACTTGATGTTATATCTGACAACAAAGAGTATCCTGTTCAAATTATTGACAAAAATGATTTGGAAATCTTAGGAAAAGTTGTAGGTTCTTTTGGAATGGTTTTCTAACTTACGATTTGATTTCGTCCATTTTGTTTTGCTTGATATACTAAATTATCTGCGTTAGTAATTAAGTTTTCAATATTTTGGCAAGAGGATCTTTGTGAAACGCCAGCACTAATGGTAATGTTGAGTTTTATATCATCATGAATAAAATTTGACCGTTCCACTCTGCCTCTTATTTTTTCAGCGATATGGTAACCTTCTGTACTGTTTTTGTTTGGTAGTATTGATATGAATTCTTCTCCACCAAATCTAAATACTTCGCCTTCATTACCTATTTCATGAAGTAATAATTTAACAAAGGTGACTAAAACAGTATCTCCCACATCATGACCATGTTCATCATTTATTTTTTTAAAATAATCTATGTCAAAATATATGAGGCTGTAATTTACATTATGGTCTACAAAATCTAAATCAATGTCTTTAATGTACTGGTCAAAGCCTCTTCTTGTTTTTGCTCCAGTTAAGAAGTCTGTAACAGAGTCATGTTTGGCATTTTGTAAATTTGTTTCCAGTTGTTCAATTTTTTTTGTCATTTTGCTGATTACTGAACTGTCTTTTTCAAGTTTGTCTGCAAATTTTTTAGTCTCATCTTCAAAAGTTTTTGAAATAGTTAACATGTCATTTTTGATATTACTGATATCCGCATCATTAATTGATTCAGTGTTAATATTTTCTATATTTTTTCTGATTTCCATGATTTTTGTATTGCTGTTGTTGGTTGCAATAAGAGTGTTTGTAAATTCTTTTGTCACTGATGCTAAGGTTTTAATCAATTGTTTTGTTTTAGATGACATGATATTTTTATCAAGCTCACATCTTAACTCAAATAATTCATGAATTCTTTTTTGAGTGTCTTTTTTGGACAGTTGTTCTGGATTGTTTAAAATATTTTTATTGAAAGAGTCTATTTCATCATTAATAATTGAACCCAGTGAGGGATGAAGGGCATCACTAACTACACAAATGAGTGCTTGTAAGTCAGTATTTTCTAAAGATGTATTCATGGATTTTTCAATATAAATAAGCAGTTCATCCATACTACTTATGTTTAACTCTTTGATTTTTTCAGAATTTTTCTTTGATATAGTATCATGCAGTGAATTAATTTCATTACACTCATAAGTATAAAGACCCATTTTTTTTGCGATACTACAAAATTCTTTTTTGTACTCTTTAGGTGTGGCTTGTAAACCCTTGTTTTTTAATTCAATAAAAGTTTTTTTTATTATATGTGAAATCAAACTAAATCCTTATGCTTACAAAGTAAGTTTAACAAAAATGAAATAAGGAATGTATAAATTAATTTTGTTAAATCTATAATAGAGATTTTGTGGAGCTTTTTTTAATAAATGAATCTATTTCATCACGAGTAAAACCCAAAATATACACTGCGTTAAATTTTTTACCAGTAAGTGCTTTTTTGATTTCATCTAAGTTTTTTATAATGTGCACAGGTGTAATAGGTGAGACATAGAGTTCATTTTTAGAGAATATAAAGGTTTTAGCATATTTGTATTTATTTTGAATGTATTTTATTTCAGCAGCTGCAAGATTATCATACATTTGAGCAATTATGAACTTATCACTGTATCCGTGTTCTATGTTTTTAAAATACTTGTCTATAAACAAGGGTTTAAATGTTGTGGATTTTTTGAGTTTTAATGAGTCAAGGCCATTCTTGAAAAAAGTGTAAACTTTTAAAAAATCGTTGATGTACAAACTTGAAAGTCTCAGTCTTGAAAAGTAATGCTCTTTATAGCTAAAAGAGGTTTCAAACAATGAATGTTCAATAAGGTTTTGTACAACAAATTTTTCATTGTTAAAATTCGAATTATTTGGATAAATTTTATTTAAAATATTTTGGTCTGAACAAATAATAGTTTTGCAGTATTCTAAGTCATCCAGTGAATTTATTTCATCTTTTAAATTGTCTGATATCAACTTGATGCTATTGTCATTGTTTTTAACAAAAAGGTTCAAAAGCTCAAAAGTGAAATCATTGCAATAATAAGCATTTAATTCATAGGTACTTAATTTAAACCTTAACAGTTTAGATAATGCATCATTTATATCATGAACTTTTATCCAGGCTATTTCTTTATCCGTTATAGGTATATCCGAATCAAATATCACACCAAAGGCACCTTTGCCTATTGCTTCAGGTATTTCGTCTTGATTATTGGTTATAAATAAATCACCTTCATGCACTTTAGTTATATTGGTTTTAATGTTATAGATAAATGAAATAGAAGGAGTGTTGAGTAACTCTCCTTCTACAATATCAACAATAGAAGAAATTTGCACGTTAACTTATCTTAGAACCTATTTTTTTAGGTTTTTCTGGTCTGATTAAACATAATCCATCTTCATCTTTTGAAGCAAGCAACATTCCTTCACTAAGCATTCCCATAAGTTTTGCTGGTTTTAAATTAGCTACCACACAAGCTTGTGTTCCCACTAACTCATCTGCACTATAGAATTCTTTAATACCTGCAATAATTTGTCTGTTTTTGCCTTCACCTAAGTCTACTTGTAATTTTAAAAGTTTTTTTGACTTTGGAACCTCTTGCGCTTCAACGATTGTTCCAATTTTTAAGCTTGTTTCAAAAAATTGATCAATGGTAATAAGATTATCGTCTTCAACTTTTTTTGCTTCTTCTTTTTTAACTTCTTTAGTCACTTCTTGTTTTTCTTGAATTTGTTCATCAGAAGTTGCCAGTAAAATATCTTCAATTCGGGGGAACAGTTGATCTATTTTTGTAATTGTAGTTTGAGTTAGTAGTTCTTTATTCTTAATCAAGCTGGTATACGTTTGAGTATCAATTGTTATCCCAATAGAAGCTGCAATTTTTGAAATTTTTTCAGGCATTACAGAATCTAATAGCAATGAGACCTTAGCCATGATATTTGTAATCAATGCAACTAAAGCCATAGCTTCATCTGTTTTACCTTCTTTCATTTTAGTCCAAGGCTCATAATCACCTATTGCTTTGTTTGCAATAGTTAATACTTTCCATATGTCTTCAAGGTACCTGTTTATTTGCATGTTAAAGATGTATTTTTCAGCATTTTCAAGGATTTCATCAACCGCATCAATCTCTTTTTTATGAAATTTAATTATGTCACAACTGTCAATTTTAAAATCAAAATACTTACCACTCATTCCAATGATTCTGTTTAATAAGTTTCCTAAGTCATTACCTAAGTCAGAATTAATTCTATCAACCAATGCTTTTTGTGAAAAATCTCCATCTTGTCCAAATGGCACTTCTCTTAACATGAAATATCTAAATGCATCTAACCCGTAAGCATCTGTAACTTCTTTAGGGTCAACAACATTCCCTTTGCTTTTACTCATTTTTGAACCGTCTCTTGTCCACCATCCATGAGCTGCAATATGTGTTGGAAGTGGTAAGTCTAAACTCATTAAAAATGCAGGCCAATAAATAGCATGAAATCTTAAGATATCTTTTCCAACAAGATGAAAACCAGCTGGCCATTGGTTCATATTTTCTTCACCATCTCCATAACCTAAAGCTGTTAGATAATTCATTAAAGCATCAAGCCAAACGTACATTACATGTTTTGGTTCATTCATTGATTCTGGAAGTTTAACACCCCAGTCAAATGATGTTCTAGAAATAGATAAATCTCTTAATCCACCTTCAACAAAATTTACAATTTCATTTTTCTTAGACCTTGGCAGAATACAATCTGGATTGTTTTTATACCAGTCAAGTAGTTTGTCCTCATAAGCACTTAATTTAAAAAAGTAACTCTCTTCTTTGACAATTGAAGTGGGCTTGCCACAATCTGGACAAAACTCATCATCAACTAATTGTTTTTCAGTAAAAAATGTTTCACAACTTACACAGTAAAAACCTTCATAAGCACCTTTATAGATGTCACCTTTTTTATGCATTTTTTCAAAAGCATTTTGAACACCTTTTTTGTGTTCTTCATCTGTAGTTCTTATGAATTTATCATAAGAAATATCAAAGTCATCCCATAAAGTTTTAAATTTTCCACTGACTTCATCCGCATATTCCTTTGGAGTTTTACCTCTTTGTTCTGCACTTTGAGCAATCTTTTGACCATGTTCATCAGTTCCAGTTAGAAAATATGTATTTTTACCAATTAATCTCCCGTAACGAGCAAGCATATCAGCGATTATCGTTGTGTATGCATGACCTATGTGAGCTACATCATTAACATAATAAATTGGTGTTGTAATATATAAATTATTATTGTTTTCCATCTTTTACCTTTAGTTATTTAAAATTCAAATCCACCAGCAGAACCCTTGTTCATAGATTCATAAACGGCTTTAATATACGCTTTTCTTATAATACACTCAAAAAATTCTGAACATTTTGAACAAGAATCGAACTGTTTAGAGTCTTGGCACTGTTTTAATTCGGCCAGTTTAACTTCTAGTTTTTCTTCCCAATCATCTTGTTCGTTGTTTTTTTCATTATGCATTTTTTGAATATACTTCTTTAACTCTATTTACTTCTTCATTTGATCCAAAAAAACAAGGACTTGTATCATGAATATGAGTTGTTTCTACTTCTAACACTCTGTTGCAACCATCAATTGCTTGTCCACCTGCATTTTCATATACATGAGCAAATGGGAATACTTCAAACAGTTGTCGCAGCTTTCCTTTTGGTCTATCAGATGTTCCAGGGTAAGAAAATAATCCTCCACCTTTTAATAGAATTTGATGTAAATCAGGAACCATTCCTCCACTGTATCTAAGACGGTAACCATCTTGGAAAATATCATCTATTAATTTTTTATGGTAGGGTGCCCAGCAGTTTTGTGTAGAACCCGGAGCATTTAACTTTCCTTTTTCATTAAGTTTGATTTCTTGAATAAAATTAAACTCACCTTTTTGTAATCTGTACATTTCAACTTTGTTGTCGTATGAGATAACCATTTCAACTCTTGGACCATACACAACATAAATTGAAGCAACTATATTTTCACCACTAAAATCATTTTCATAGATACCAAAAATAGATCCAACGCTTAAGTTAACATCAACCAAACTTGAACCATCAAGTGGATCATAAGCAATTAAGTACATTCCGTGATCATTGATATCAATGATTTCTTCTTGTTCTTCAGAAACGATTTGTTTTATTTCTGGAATTTTTTTAAATATTCGTTCAATAATAACATCACTTGCGATATCCAATTTTAATTGAGTATCACCTGTTGAATTTTCATTTTCACTTTTAGATGTATCACCTGTTTCGATAAGCTCTTTTATCTCAATAGCAGATTCTTTAATTGCTTCAATTATTTGTTTCATTATCTCACTCTTTTTGCATTTTTATTAATCCATTCAATGATGGACTCTGGATTGTTTAAATCAAGTTTGTCTATATTGTCTGGGATATTACTGTTGTTAATGGTTTCATCACTTGCAATTGCATCAGTAACTTTAAAATAATCTTCATTTAAATTATTTCTAAATATTGAAATTCTAGGAAGGGGTAATGTTTTTAAACCCTCTACTAATAAATAATCAAATTCACCAAACATTTGAATGATGTTATCAATTGATGATGTGTCTTTTTTAAACACAGTTGTTCTGTTTGGAGACACCACTGCAACATCAGCACCTGTTTGTGAAAATTTATCACTGTCTTTCCCTGGTCTATCAAATCTTGCTTTATCTTTGGGATCGTGCTTGACGATACAAACTTTATTACCAGCATCTTGAAGTATATTTGCAACTTTAACGATTAAAGTTGTTTTACCACTATTAGAAGGGCCACTAAAAGCTATGGCTAAATTTTTAAATTCTGAATTATTATTTTTGTTATCTTTTATCATAAATTGGATTTTATCTAAATGATGGTTAAAGATACTTTACAGGAATATCACTTCCCTGTTCTGAGTATATTATTATTGGTTTATAGTAAAAAAGATGACTACTTTATGAAGAAAATTTTTAAGTCACAACTTTGCCACAAAAAATTAATATAATTACTTATTCAAGTATTTTTTATTAAGGAAAATAAATGGATTTAAAAAATTTAATTAAATACACTCATGATTTATCTGTGTTATATGTAGAAGATGAGATAGAAGTAAGAGAGTATGTAGTAACCATACTTAAAGATATTTTTTTTAAAGTAGATAGTTTTAAAGATGCCCAGCAAGCGCTAGGTGCATATGAAAAATTTTACACCTTAAACAATAGATATTATGATTTAGTATTAACAGATTTGGTTATGCCTGACATGGATGGTATTGAACTGTGTCATAGAATTCTAAAAATCAATCAACAACAGTATATTATACCAATTTCTGCATACAGTGAAAAAGAAAGATTACAAGAACTTATGTCATTAGGAGTAGATGATTTCATTCAAAAACCACTAAAAATTGAAAACTTACTTCAAATGATTGAAAAATATTCAAAACTTAATAATAAAAGAATTGAGAAAAATGAAACTTTTCAAAAAATGAATTGTGATATTCAATCTATTCTAGAGATTATTGCTCATGTTTCAATTATAAGTAAAGCTGATTCAAATGGTTATATCACCTATGCAAATAACCAATTTTATGAATTGTCAAAATACTCAAAAGATGAACTTACTAAAAATAAACATAAATTATTTGAGCAGGAACATATGTCATCAACGGCATTTGAAAAAATTTGGGAAGTCTTGAAAAAAGGAAATATATGGAGAGGAAAAATAAAAAACAGCTCAAAAGAGGGTGGGTTTTTTACTACTGATTCAAGTATCATCCCTCTATTTAATCAAAACATGGACGTCAGTGAATATGTAAAAATAGATTTTTTGGAAAACAAAAATGACAATAAAATTGAAAATTTAGAAAATGTGCATAAATTATACAAGCAAAATTTTAATAAAAATGTACAACTTTTAACCCAAAAAAATAAAAAATTATATTCTGAAAAGAAATTGTGTGAAGATAAAATTGCTATTTTATTAAAAAAAATTGATACTCTAGAACATGAGAATTATCAGCTAAAAGACCAAATCAGAAATAAATAGCTTAAATTAAAGAATACCACAAAATTGCCATAAAAAATTACTACAATATTGTATAAATATTTTTCTAGGAAATGTTAATGGATTTAAAAAATATAAGTTACTATACTAAAGATTTAAGCATTTTATATATAGAAGATGACATAACAGTAAAAAAACAAATAGAGTCAATATTAAAACTGATTTTTCTAGATGTTCAAAGTGTAGAAAATGCTGAACTTGCTTTAGATGGGTATATTAACTATCATGAACAGTATAATAAATATTTTGATTTAGTCCTTTCTGATATAAAATTACCCAATATGAATGGTGTAGAATTAAGTGGTAAAATTTTAGAAATAAACCCAAAACAACAAATAATTATTGTTTCTGCATACCGCGAAAAAGAAAAACTTCAAGAGCTTATTGCTTTGGGGATTAATAGTTATATCCCAAAACCCATTGACAGAAAATATTTTTTTGATATCATTGAAAAAAGTGCAATGTTTATAACCCAAGAGTCAGAGAAATTAGAAAATTTACGACAAATAGAAAAGAACAAAAACGATACTCTATTAAATAAATCAGACATAAAATTAAAAAAGTTAAAAGATGAATTTGAAATATACAAAGAAAATTCAAACAAAAATATTCAAATTTTGACACAAAAAAATAGTGCAATTTATAGAAAAAACAATTTAAATGAGAATAAAATTTATGATTTAAAAAGTGAAATAAAAAATTTAAAAGAGTTAATTATACAGTTGGAAAAAGAATAAGATGTAGGTTATATAATGTTACATGCATAGTACATTATTGTTATATAATTTTAAAGAGGAAATGATTCGTAAGGAAAAATTATGGATATAAATGGAATGAAAATTTTATCAATTGATGATAATAAAACAAATTTGAATATAATAGAAAATTTTGTAAAACTTTTAAACTTAGAACTTGACAGTTTTATTAACTCCAAAAAAGCATTAGACTCAGCTTTAAACACTAATTATGACTTAATTCTTATTGATTATAAAATGCCAGAACTTAACGGATTACAGTTTATAGAAGAATTTAGAAAAATCAATAAAAGTGTTCCTATTATAATGATTACAGCTTATGGCAGTGATATGAACCTGCAAGTAAAGGCTCTTGAATTAGGGGCCAATGATTTTTTAAGTAAACCAATGAATGCTGTTTCTTTTCAAGCCAGAGTAAAAAACCTATTAAAGCTAAGGAAATCTCGGCTTCTTGTAGAAAATAAGGCACTTTTATTGGAAGAAGAAGTTAAGCGTATGACAAAAATAATACATGAAAATGAACTTGAAACATTAGATGTTTTAGGTAGAAGTTCTGAGTTTAGAGACACAGATACAGGATTACATACATTCAGAGTCGCAAAATACAGCCAATTATTAGCAAGATTGGTAGGACTGTGTGAAAATGAACAAGATTTAATTTTTCATGCTTCTCCCTTTCACGATTTGGGAAAAATTGGTATTTGTGATGACATATTGTTAAAACCTGGAAAACTCAACACTGAAGAGTTTGAAATAATGAAAACGCATGCAGCTGTGGGGTATGATATTTTAAAAGATTCAAAGAGTAAATATCTAAAAGCAGGTGCACAAATTGCAATTTTACATCATGAAAAATATGATGGAACGGGATACCCCAATAGATTAAAAGGTGAGGGCATACCAATATTTGGAAGAATTACTGCCATTGCTGATGTTTTTGATGCGTTAACTTCAATTAGACCTTATAAAAAAGCTTGGAGTTTTGATGCTGCGTATAATTTACTTGAAGAGGAAAAAAGCAAACATTTTGACCCTGTGTTAATAGATTATTTTATAAAAAACAAGCCTTTGGTTAAGGCAATTTATGATGGCTATCAGGACGAGTAGTAGAAGGATGCATTTTGGTTGATAAACAAATTCAAGAGATTCGATATAAAGTTATCTTACCAATGGTTATTACACTGGTATTATCTCTTATTTTTATGTATGTGTTTTTACTATATTCCAATGAAAAAACTATAGTGGAATCATCAGTCAAATATGCAAAAAACAATATCAGTCAATACTTAATATTAAGAAAATATTATACCCAAAAAGTTATTGGGTTGGTCCAAGAAAAATCAAATCTTGAGGTTGATATTTTAGCCCAAGATAAACCAGGTACAATTCCTTTGCCCTCAACAATGATACATGAATTAAATGAATTATTTCAAAAAGAAAATACTCAACTAACAATAAAACTTTACAGTGATTTTCCTTTTTCTAATAGAAAAAATAGAAAAATAGATAATTTTGAAAAAGAATCACTAAAATTTCTAAGAAATAATCCAACACAAACAATTTCTAAAAGAGAAATGTATAAAAATAAAGACAGCGTGAGAGTCGTGGTACCTGATATTTTTTCACATAAGAATTGTGTAACATGCCACAACAATCTAGCTAGTTCTCCAAAAAGAGATTGGAAACTAAATGATGTGGCAGGTGCTTTGGAAATTATAGTGCCAGTAGATGTTGCAATTGATACTAATAATAGAATTACTCTGTTTGAAGCAGGGGTATTTTTTCTCATATTTGTTTTAATGATGGGATGGGTAATAAAGTTTATTTTTCATCTTAATAAAATGAATAAAAATATAAGAGGTATGGTTCACAAGCTTGACTACCATAAAGCAGCCCTTGATAGTCATGCTATTGTTAGTGTGACAGATATAAAAGGGAATATTACCTATGTAAATGATAAATTTTGTGAAATTAGCAAATATACAAAAGAAGAATTAATTGGAAAAAATCACAGAATGATAAAAAGCAATGAACATGACAGTAGTTTTTTTGAAGTATTATGGAAAACCATATCAAATGGAGATATTTGGCAGGGAGAAATCAAAAACATTGATAAAAATGGAGAATACTACTGGGTGCTTACCACCATCTTACCTATTTTTGATGAAAATGATAAAAACTTTCAATATATATCAATACGTACTGATATAACAGCCATAAAAGATATTGAAGAAGAGTTAGAAGAAGCTAAAATTGATGCAGTAAATGCCAGTAATATCAAGTCTCAATTTTTGGCAAATATGAGCCATGAAATTAGAACACCACTCAATGCAATTCTTGGATTTTCAGATATATTATATAATCTTGAATTAGATAAAAAGAATAAAGAATATGCACTTATTATCAGTAACAGTGCTAACGTGTTGATGAATATTATTAATGATATTTTAGATATATCAAAAATAGAGAGTGGTAACTTGATAATTAATAATGAACCTATAAAAATACACAGCTTTATAGACCAAATTGTTGAGTTGTTTTCTATTGGAGCCAAAGAAAAAAACATAAGATTTGTATATTATATAGAACCTAAAGTCCCCTTTATTGTTTTTTCAGATGCTACGAAATTACGACAAGTAATATCAAATTTATTGAGTAATGCAATAAAATTTACGCCAAAAAATGGGAGAATTGATTTTTATATTAAACTTATGGAATTAAACGATGCCAGTGCAAAAATTAACTTTATAATAAAAGACAGCGGTATAGGTATATCCAATAATCAAAAGGAATTAATTTTTAAACCATTTCAACAAGCCGATGAAACAATAAGTAAAAAATTTGGTGGTACTGGTTTGGGATTGGCAATATCAAATGATATTATCAAGCTTATGGGGTCTAGAATCTATATTAGTTCCAATATAGGAAAAGGAAGTGAATTCTTATTTACACTTGATTTAGATATTGAAAAAATAAAAAATGAAGATAAAAAAGAATCTACTAATTTATCATTCATACTTTGTAATTGTGAAAATGGAGAGTATTTAGATATAAGCCTGCATTATTACCTAAAGGAATTTGGGAAAGTTTATAATATTAAAGATAATTACTACGAATATGCAGATATCTTATTTTGTTTTAACGTGGAAGACTTTGAAAAGATAACTAAATTTAAAGAAATTAATGTCAATCTAATTGTTGTTTATGTTGGAGATGAAAACAGGTTGAATTTTAAAGATATATTGATAATTGATTACTTTATTGATCTGCCAATCTATCGAACAAAAATTTCCAATCTTATATCAGATGCTTTTAGTATAAATAAACCAATCACATCAAGTTCAAATGAATTGAAAAAATTTGACATCAATGTTCTTTTGGCAGAGGACAATATAAATAATCAAAAACTTTTATGCGTATTATTAAGTAAAATAGGAGTGACATGTACCATTGCAGAGGATGGAGTTGAGGCAATAAAACTGTACAAAAGTAAAAGATTCGATTTGATTTTAATGGATATAAATATGCCGCACTTAGATGGTATATCGGCAACACAAAAGATATTAAAAATTCAAAAAGATAAAAACTTTCATAAAACTCCAATTATAGCATTAACCGCACACAGTATAAATGGAGATAAAGAAAAATATATAAAACATGGAATGGATGACTATATTTCAAAACCCATTAAATTTGATGAGTTATATAAAATAATAGAAAAATATTCACCGCAGAATAAGAATGAAATTTCTAATAAAAATAAAGAAGACGAAATTAAAAAAGTAGAAGTTCTAAAAAATGGAATCAAGAATGAAAAAGATTTAATTCAAATTCATAAGTACAAAAAAAGTGATGCTGTTGAACAATTGGGACTGGATGAATCGACCGTTGACATGCTTTTGGTTGATTTCTTTTTAACCCTTGATGAAGACATAAAGAAAATAAAAATTGCAATTGATTCAAAAAACAGTAAAGACATTGAATCAGCTGCTCATTATTTAAAAAGCTCGTGTGTTAATTTTGCCATGAATGATGCAACCAAAATTCTAAAAGACATAGAAGAAAGAGCAAAAAATGGTGAGACTGAAAATTTTGATATTATAAATTTGAAACAAATTTTTGACGATATAAAAAAACTAGTATAAGCTAAGAACAAAATAAAAAGGAGATAAAATGTTTAATTTTTTGGTTGTAGATGATAATGATATAAATATAAAGATTTTAAAGTTGATTATAATTGAATACATGGATGAAAACAACATAGATGAAAACAATTTTGAAATACTTAAAGCTAAAGACGGACAAGAAGCTGTTCTTTCTGTGGAGGAAAACTCATTTGATATTGTTTTTTTAGATATTATGATGCCCGTTATGGATGGGCTATGTGCATTAAGCACAATAAGGAAAATGGATTTAGAACAACAACCTATTATTGTAATGGCAACAACTTTGGGTGATAGTCTTACAAAAGAAAAAGAAAGAGAAAAGGGTGCAAGTGCCTATGTTGTAAGGCCTTTTAAGAAAAAAACAATTTATTTGATACTGGATTACTATCTGAAAAAAATAATTGACAATACAATCGAAGATGATGATTTTTTTGACTTTGATGAGTTTGAAGATGAATTAGACACAATAGATAATCAACAAATTGTAATGGAGGAATTTAACAAAAGTCATCAAAAACTATCTACAGAAGAACTGTTAAAAGAGTATGATTATCTAAAAGATGATTTATATATGGATTTAGAGGAAATTGATTGTCTAATAATGAATAATTTTAACCTAGATGAGGATACTCTTGATTTAGATGTGATGAAAAAAGATATCCAAGATTTTTTTGAATTATTTGCAAGTTTTCTACATCAATTTTCTGAATTTGATGAATTATCCAATGCTATCTCATCATTAAGAGAATTTATGGCTGATTTGGATGATAAAAAATTAAATGATGAGGATAAAGAACTTTTAGGAATATATCTTAAGGCAATTATTATGGATTTGGTTGATTGGAAAGAACATGTATTTGTAGCACATGATGCGGGGGATGTATTTTATGCAAATGCCTCTTTATTGAGTTCTTATATAGAAGTGAAAAAATTATTACAATAGAAGACGTAAAATCAATCTCAATGGAGCGATTGTAAGAGATTTGCTGGTTTATTTTGCGGTATAGGATGGTTGAAGATATTTTAGTGTAAAATCCGTAAATTTTTAAGTGGAGTTTTTTTATGATTAAAATTCGTTATTCTTTTGTTTGTGCTTTAGCATTTGTTTTTATTGGTTGCAGTAAACCCAATGCTTTAACAAATTTTAATTTTGATAAATTTTATGGTAAATCACTTCAATATACATTAAAAAATGATATTGTAACAAATAACAGCGTGTCTGGAATGTTAAATGCCACTTATTTAAATGCGATAAATGAAAGTGATGCTAAAAATGAGAGTGAAGAGTTTTTAGTTGGAGTTTTTATATTAAATGATGAAGAAAATGATATTTTGGTTAATAAAAACTATTCAATAACGTTAAACAATGTCAAACCAGATTCAATGGTTTTGTTAGAAAAAGACAGTAAAACGTACGCAAAGATGCCACTGTATAACCCATGGGCAACATATTATATCATGAAATTTAGTAAAGAAAAACTTAAATCAGAGTTTAAAAACAGTTTAACAAAAAAACAAAAATATAAAGCATCCCAATACGAAAAAATTAATTTGAAATTATCAATAGATAAAAAACAATCAACTACTTTAACATTTCAAAAAGTGTTGTAAGTTTCACGGGATTTTCACTGTCTAAATGGTTTTTATAAATATAATAATTAGCTAAAACTTTTTTCCCGTATTTTCTTGTTTCATCGTAAGGTACAAGCTCCATACTTAAAAAAGGTTCATACTTACCAGTTTTTTTGAATAATCCTCTCTTAAATTGACCTCTTGTATATCCAGGACCTCCATTATAAGCATATGCAATAAATAAAGGATTATTATTAAATTGTTTTTTTAATTTTTTATGCTTTTAAGACACTTGATAAATTGCCTCTATTCGATTTGATAAATACTAGGAATTTTAGAGATGATTTCATGACTAGTAAAAGTACAACAGAATACAAACAAGATACAAAAAAGAAAGATGACGAATTTGATTTGTTACGAGGTAGAATGGCATATTCAATCCTTGACGTCATAGAACACATGATAGCATGTGGAATGAGTGAAGAAGAAATCATGAAATATGTATACCCGTATCTCAATCCATGAATATACGGGTTAATCCTTTATGCTAAGGTTTGTATTTATCCATAGCTTTAATAATAGATAAGGCTTCAGCAACAATTATTTTTGCCGCTTCATCATTTAATTCAACATTTTTATAGATCTTATCTAATAAGTCTTCTTCCACTAAAGCTTCTTTTATCCAACGCTTAACCATTCGATAATTACTGGCGACTTTC
>ENA-ORXI01001461-ORXI01001461.1-sediment-metagenome-genome-assembly--contig:-NODE-1461-length-18265-cov-3.449197_pt1 | contig 18265 bp, 14 predicted proteins | sample MGYA00237861_ERZ511468 | MGnify/ENA primary metagenome ERZ511468 (study PRJEB26299, sample SAMN06266213) | sediment metagenome | isolation source: Hudson Canyon methane seep mesocosm | place...
TCACTATTGCCGCCTCTGGTTTCGATTTTAGTTGCACTTCTTTTTAGAAGTGTGATCCCTGCTCTTTTTTTGGGGGTATGGATCGGTTCTTTTTCAATCTTAGGACTTGAGATTGGTGTGCTGGGGCAAAGTTTCTTGGAGGTTGTTTCAAAGTATGTCAAACAAGCTTTAGCTAACCCTGATCATGCTGCAGTAATAATTTTTAGTCTTATGATAGGCGGGTTAGTGGGGATTATTTCAAAAAATGGTGGGATGCAAGGCATTGTCAATGCTTTAACAGGCTACACCAAAACAGCTAAAAGAGGGCAGTTAATTACTGCATCCCTTGGTCTGGCCATCTTTTTTGATGATTATGCAAACACATTGGTTGTTGGTAATACCATGAGGAAAGTGACTGATAAGTTGAAGATCTCTAGAGCAAAGCTAGCGTTTCTTGTTGATGCCACTGCTGCACCAGTTGCATGTATAGCCTTGATTACAACGTGGGTGGGTTATCAAATAGGAATGATCGATGTCTCAGTGGGACAGATTGATGCCATTGATCAGTCAGCTTATTCAATTTATTTAAATTCAATTTTGTACAGTTTCTACCCAATATTTATGTTAGCGTTTGTTTTTATAATCGCAGGTTCAGGTAGAGATTTTTCAGTGATGTATCAGTACGAGATTGCTGCAAGACAAGGCAATGATAAATCAGTTCAAGGAGCTTCAATGGGATACACGAATGAGGCAGAATCAAAACAGCTTGAACCCAAAGATCCTTCAAGAGCGAGGGCTATCAATGCTTTTTTCCCAATTTTAATATTTATCATAAGTGTCATTGGTGGGCTATATACAACAGGAGAAGGTGACTCAATTCAGGATATTATTGGGTCAGCTGATGCTTATCAAGCACTCTTGTGGGGTTCATTGATAGGTGTGATGACGGCTTTTGTTTTGACCCTATTCCAAGGCTTATTAAGCTTGGAAGAAACTGTTCAGTCTTGGTATGAAGGGGTAAAATTCATGATTTTTGCAATTATTGTTCTAATCATGGCGTGGTCTTTGGGTCAAACAACTGAAATACTGCAAACTGCTCAATACCTTGTGTCTATCTTAGGCGAGTTTCTTCCTGTTCCTTTAGTTCCAACCATAATTTTTATTTTGTCTGCAGCCACAGCTTTTGCTACAGGAACCAGTTGGGGCACAATGGGTATTTTTTATCCCATTGTTGTTCCTTTGGCATGGCAAGTGCTCTTTTTAAATGGAATGGCAGATATGGAACACATGTATATTATCTATTCCTCAGTGGCTTGTGTTTTGTGTGGGGCAGTTTGGGGAGACCATTGCTCACCAATTTCTGACACCACTATCATGTCTTCTATGGCCTCTGGATGTAATCATATCGATCATGTTGCAACCCAGTTTCCTTACGCAATAATAGTCGCATCAATTGCCTTGATAATAGGAACCATTCCGACTGGATACGGTTGGTCACCAATGATTATGATCTCTGTGGGTATTGTTTTGATTTGGATAGTGATTTTCCTTTTTGGGAAAAGGGTTAATTAGCTCGAATGGACATTATTCAAAGCAATAAAATTTTCAACGGTAACCACCACGTTTGTTCACATTACTCTGAGTCAACTCAATGTGACATGACCTTTTCTGTTTTTGTTCCAGAACACCAGCCATCTGAAAAGCTGAAAACCTTGGTATGGTTATCTGGCTTAACCTGCAGCGAAGAGAATTTTAGGCTTAAGTCAGGCGTTCAACGCATTGCCTCTGAATTGAAGATGATTATTGTCTCGCCTGACACTAGTCCAAGAGGTGAGGGTGTCCCTGACAATGAAAATTATGCTTTGGGACAAGCCGCGGGATTCTACCTAGACGCTACTGAGCCACCATGGAATAAACATTTTAATATGTATACATACATCACTAAGGATCTCTTAGAGATCATAGGTAATAATTTTCCAATAGATACGGATAAAACAGGAATATTTGGCCACTCGATGGGCGGCCATGGTGCCCTAACGATAGCTATTAAAAATCCTGAATTATTTAAATCAGTTTCAGCGTTTGCCCCGATTTGTTCACCCACAAAAGTGGGCTGGGGGGAAAATGCATTTGCAATATATTTAGGCGATCAACAATCGAAATGGCTTGAGTATGATGCCACTGAGTTAATATTAAATAGAGGGTGGCATTCAGATATTTTGATCGATCAAGGATTAGACGATGAGTATCTCGATCAATATCTCAAACCTGGATTGTTGCAAGAGGCCTGTAAGCAAAAAAACATTCCAATTCAGTTAAGGCAACTTGAAGGCTACGATCATAGTTATTTTTTTATCGCGAGTTTTATAGAAGACCATCTCAGATGGCATGATGAAAGGCTATAAAGTTTCTCGCAAATGGTCGAGATACCAACTGATAAAACTTTTCTCTGTTGATTCCTTCTCAGAAAATGGTCCTGAAGTATATTTTCTAGAGTTAATACCCCTTTGATTATTCACGATGATTCTCTCATCTGCTTTGGTCGTGACATCCCATAACCAAATCAGACGTTCAAGATCATAGTCTTTACCTTCTTTAGCGTCTTTATCAACCATCCAGTAAACATCACACTGACTAGTTTGATGAGTAACTGGGGTAAAGACATAGGCAACTACGTGGTCACTGTAGGCTAGTAAAAAGCTAACAGGACCAAGATTAAAGTCAGAAGCACCCGGATTATACTCAGTGATGTCACCTATCAGAGGGGCGAGGGCTTTACCATCTTCACTGCCAGTTATGTATTCACCAAACAATGCATAGCGGGCATAGGCATATTGCTCTTGTGATTCAATTTGATTTTCATAGTCTGCAGATATTTCATAATCCTTCATACCGCATTTAGCAAGTGAATCTATCATTGGTTTTTGAGCTGATTGATATTCTTTGCTAGATTCATCATATTTTAAGCTATGCGATTTTGCATATTCTGGATGAGCTAGAGCGCAATGATAGCACTCATTGTAATTTTCAACTGTGAGCTTCCAGTTGGCCTCAATAGAATAATTTCTATGCGCAGCTATTTTCAGATCTTTCATTCCAAACATTTGCATTGGTTCTGATAGTTCTTGTTTCATCATTGCAAGTGATGTTGGGTTATCTGAAAAATTAATCATGATCAATCCTTCAATTACATCTATTGAGCAGCTATGGAGACCAAGATTTTCTTTGTCTATATTAGTGCTCAAATTCCGAGCAGCCACTAGAGCACCTTCCAGGTTATAAGTCCATGCATGATAGGGGCAGGTCAACCGCTTCACATTGCCTTTAATCTCTAAGCAAACGTGAGAGCCACGGTGCCTGCACACATTCATAAAGGCCCTGATCTCACCGTCTTTACCTCTGATGATAATTACTGATTCTGATAACAGATTGAAAAGAAAATAATCACCTGTGTTTGGAATTTGAGATTCATGTCCAGCTAATAGCCAAGAATTCATATAAATTTTCTCAATCTCTAGATCAAAAATTTCTTTGTCTTTATAAAATTCTTGATCTAGAGACCAGTCTTTGACCTGGTTATTAATTAGTTGTTCTAGTTTGTCCATAATAGAAGAAAGTTTAGGATAGTAATGGCAGGAATTTATCACAAAATTATTTATTCTGCAGAGATTTTATTCGCGGTGATTTATAAATCAGATGTTCTCTTTCGCCTTCTCTTTCTGGTGGTCTTTGCCTGTTTATTTTCTGGCAATTTTATAATTTTACCCAACTCATCAAAAGAATCTGAGTTATGAGGTACCGCCATAGCACTAACAAAATATTCTTGAAATAGAGGTTCTATAGCAGTTTCTATCTTTTCTATCTTTTTCACCTGTTTTTCTATTTCATTTCTACTTTTTGTATCCAGAAGTGCCATTCTCGCGCCCGTGCTGGCGGCATTCCCTGCTGAACTGACTTCATCTAGATCACAATCAGGTATAAGACCTAAAACCATGGCATATTTCACATCAATGTGGCTTCCAAAAGCACCAGCTAATCTGATTTTGTCTATTTTTTTAATTTCTAATTTATCCATCAACAATTTTGCACCAGCATACAATGCTGCTTTAGCTAGTTGTATTGCTCGGATATCATTTTGTGTAACGATTATTTTCTGTTCGCCCTCGTAGATCACATAAGAATAAGTTCTGCCATCTTTAAAAAGATGTTTATTCTCTTTAGCAATTTCTTCATTCATCAATCCATCTGAAGCAATGATTCCAGACAAGTACATTTCAGCCACAGCTTCTATAATCCCAGACCCACAGATCCCGGTTATACCAATTGATACTGTGTTTTCACTAAAATCAGGATCATCAGACCATAAATCTGAACCTATCACTTTGAAACGGGCTTCTAGAGTTGATCGATTAATTCTAACTCTCTCTATTGCGCCTGGAGCGGCTCGTTGTCCGGAGGTAATTTGAGCTCCTTCAAAAGCTGGACCAGTCGGGCTTGAGGCAGCTAAAATATGATCCTGATTGCCAACAACTATTTCTGCATTGGTTCCTACATCCACAATGAGATTCATTTTCTTTTGATCGTATGGTTTTTCGGTGAGAATCACAGCAGCTGCATCTGCTCCAACATGTCCTGCTAAACAGGGTAAAACATAAATTTCAGCTTGAGGATGAATTTCCATTCCATAATCAGAAGCCTTAAGAGCAAGTGCGTCACTAGTTTCGAGGGTAAAGGGGAGGACACCTAATGGGATTGGATCAAACCCAAGAAACAGATGATGCATTACTGGATTACCAACGACCGTAGTCTCCAACACTAAACTAGTTTCAATGTCTGTCTCAGAACAAGCTTTCGCTATAAGGTTGTTGACTGCTTCACGCACAACTCTTGTCAGTTCAGTCTGAGATCCAGGGTTCTGCATGCAATAAGAAACTCTGCTCATAAGATCTTCCCCGAACCTTATCTGAGGATTCATAGACCCTTGACTTGAGAGCACTTTGCCATTTTTTAAGTCACATAAATTCACTGCTATTGTGGTTGATCCAATGTCAATCGCCGCACCATAAATTGTCTCAATTAATCCAGGCCAAACCCCTACCAGATTTTTCTGGCCCCTAACGGCAACCGTAAAACCCTGAGAAGAATCTTTGATTGCATCACTGAGAGTTTTTGAGGCACAATTTATTGACTCTATGTTCAAAGACCACTCATTTATCAGTCTTTCTTTTACTGTCTCTTCAATATTTGTAGATGAATTTACTTTGGAGTCAACATAGTAGAGTTGTGTTCTTGGATTGATGATAATATCAGTGGCTTCAAAATCTTTACGCACTATTTGTTGATGAAGTTGACTTTCTGGAGGGATATCAATGACCACGTCTCCAAGAAGTTTAGATTGACAGCCTAATCTTCGTTTTTTATCTAATGATTTTCTTTTTTCGTATTTTTTTTCTGACTCTGTTATCCCAGATAAATGATCTGATTTAGATTGAATGCCGTGTTTTGCAAATTTACCTTCGGTTAATTCTATCTGGCAACGTCCACAAATTGCTCTACCTCCACAAACAGAATCTAAATCAACTCCAAGCAATCTCGAGGCATCTAAAATAGTTGTTCCCTCTGGAAAAGAACCCCTCTTTCCTGATGGCATGAATGCAATTTTGTACTCTTTTTTATTAGTTTGAGCCATAGAATATAGAGCTAAGATCTTCTTTTTCTTTTGCTTTTTTTCTCTCTCGGTTCTCGGTAATTGATAATCCAATCAGAACATTCGGGATCATGCCCCATAACCACATTTGCTCCTCTAATGGATTGCATTATCTCTTTTTCTAGTGGGTTGGTGATTGCACAGGGCATTCCATTGGCTATTGCCATTGCAATAAAAGCTGTGTTTAACCCATGTCGATTTGGAAGACCAAAGCTTAAATTAGAAGCACCACAGGTGGTATTGACTTGTAACTCATTCTGCAATTTCTTTATCAACTCTAGCACCTGTTTTCCAGCATCATTGATTGCACCTATCGGCATTACCAATGGATCAATTAATATGTCTTCTTTAGGGATCCCATAATCCATAGCTCGTTCAACTATCTTTTTCGCAACCTCAAAACGAACATTGATATCCTCAGATATACCTGAATCATCGTTAGATATTCCAATAACAGCACATCCAAATTGTTTTACTAAAGGCAGGACAGTTTCTAATCGCTCCTCTTCACCAGTTACTGAATTCAACAGAGCTTTACCCTGATAAGCTTCAAGACCACATTTCAAGGCTTCGACTATTGAAGAATCTATGCACAGTGGAACATCAGATATACTCTGAATTAATTTAATTGAGTCAGCCAAAATTTTTGGTTCATCAGCTAATGGGACGCCCGCATTAACATCTAATATTTGTGCACCTGCATTGATTTGACTCATAGCATCTTGTTGAACTCTTTCAAGATTGCCTGCTTTCATTTCTTCTGCGAGTAATTTTCTATTTGTTGGATTGATTCTCTCGCCAATTATCACGAATGGTTGATCTGGGCCAATAATGATTTCTTTAGTTTTAGAGCTAATAATTGTTCGCGGCATACGTTTAACCTATTCTGGCTTTATTCCTTTGGCCTTAATCGTTTTTTCAAGAACCTCATCAGTAAATTGATTTTCTAATTCGTTCACTAGATTATCCACTAGCTCTTGAGGATCTCCTTGCATGGCAACTGTTTCTCTCCTCCATTCTGACAAGTAGGCTTCACTCGAGCCTTTACCAGCCCTCATTGCAGCTCTATCAATAGCAGTCTCAAATTTAGGGTTAAGCTGCTTCTTATATTTTTCTCTGCCACGCTTATAGATCACAGCAGAGGGGATATCTCTCCAATAAATTGTAATCATTTTACCCATTAGTTAACCGATTGATTTAATTGCGATTCTAGATTATCTAAACCTGTGTAATGGAAAGAGTAATCTAAGTCTAAAAAATCTGCATATTTTTTAGCATCTTGTTGTAATGATTCTGATCTAGACTGAGCTAAATAGATAACTTTTTTATAATGTTTGAAATAATCATTTTTTAATTCAGGGTGTTTATCCATACCCAAACCTTCGATTACTAATCTCTGAAAATGTCTGACTAGAAAATCGGTTAAGTAAAATGTGCCAAGTTCTTGTTCAGTAAAATGAGTAAAATTTCTTTGTCCTGAATAAAATGCATAGCAATGGGCTCCGTCTAATCTTTCAAGCTCATATTCTTTCAGAAAACTATCTAACATCCCGCCTGTACCACAATCAGCGTAGGCGATAAAAACCTTAGAGAAATCATCTTTCAAAGCAAGATATTTTTCTCTGATTTTTTCTGGTATTAATTTAGGAGTATTGTGAAGTTCTGCATCAAGACACTTTATACTCACATGATTCCAAGAGTTGAGTTTTTTTAGTTGATTTAGTTCGAATGCTAGTGCCCCACAAGCAATAATAAGTACTTTTGAGGTCATTACTGATTTTTGGCAGCAACCAGCTTTTTCATAGTCTCAACTGCGCTGCCAGCATCCATGCAATAAGCGTCTGCTCCAACATGTTCAGCAAATTCATCGTTCAAAGGTGCGCCACCAACCATAATGATGTATTTGTCTCTAATTCCTCTTGCTTTTAATTCATCAACCACCACTTTCATATACGGCATGGTTGTGGTGAGTAATGCTGACATCCCAAGAATAGTGGCATTATGCTCTTCTAGGGCATTGATGTACTCATCTTTATCGGTGTTTACGCCAAGATTGAAGACTTCAACGCCAGCGCCTTCCATCATCATACCTACCAGTTTCTGGCCGATGTCATGTATGTCACCCTTGACGGTTCCAATGACCATTGTGGCAATTGGTGCTACTCCCGATGCTGATAAGATTGGTTCCAACAAAGCCATGCCAGCTTTCATTGCATTGGCTGCCAATAAAACTTCTGGAACAAAGAGAATCCCATCACGAAAATCTTCGCCCACGACGACCATACCTTCAACTAGGCCTTCCTCCAATACTTTGGTTGCTTCCCATCCTCTATCTAATAAGATTTGCGTTCCTTCAGCAATTTCTTCCGCTAAACCATCATAGAGGTCTTCATGCATTTGCTCTGTGAGCTCTTGATCATCAAGTTCCGAAAGAATAATATCATCAAATTCTTCTGGCATTATCTAACTCCAATTTTTCGAATATATAGTACTTCAGGTCAAGTATTTTAGCTACAAAGTCATTCATCTTCTTTTTCTCTTTCTTTCTCTTTTAGCTATTATTGGCGTTGAACCTGGGTTGAGATAATTATTTATCATTGCTATGTTTCCTGCTGTCATAGACCCTAAATCTTTAATAATAGAATCTAGATCTATTTTTTCTACTAAGGGTTTATATGATTCTAATGACTCAGACATTGCTTTTATATGGACATGGGTGGTGCCACAGCATCCACCTATAATAGATGCACCCATATCTATAGCGTGCCGAGCATATTTTGCCATCATCTCCGGGGTTCCATTATAGACTATGGCATCTCCCTTAAATTCAGGAACACCACAATTACCCTTAGCTACAAGTAAGAGATCGTCATTCTTTTTAGAGGTTTTAAAGCAAATTAAAGAACCAATTAACTCAGAAGCCCCTATGCCACAATTTGCACCATAACCAATAACATCTGGATAGAATTTCCTGGCAAGTTCAGCAAGCTTTGAGGGTTCTAGGCCCATCATTGATTTACCATGAGTATCAAAACTATAGGAACAAATGATTGGCAATGAAGATTCTTTTGCCCCTAATAAAGCAGCTTCCATTTCTTCCTCTGAGGACATGGTTTCAATCCATAATAAGTCAGCACCACCGTCTTTCAATGCTAACGCTTGTTGTTTAAAAGCTGCTTGGGCATCTGTTTTAGATAAAACACCCAAAGGCTCTAATATTTCACCAGTTGGGCCTATTGAGCCCGCTATAAAAACATGTTTTTCAAATTTATTAGATGATTCTTTAGCAATGCTTGCCGCTTCAAAGTTTAATTCTTCTACTTTGTTCTCAGCATTATGAAGAGCCAGTCTGTATTCATTGGCTCCAAAGGAGTTAGTTAAGACTATATCTGATCCAGCACGTATAAAACTTTCATGATTAGCTTTTACACGCTCAGGGTACTCTAGATTCCAGAATTCTGGGGAATAACCTGACTCCAATCCCATGTCAAATAAGTTTGTTCCAGTAGCGCCATCTGCTAAGAGATAACCCTTTTTCTTTATTTCTTCTTCTATCCTTGTCATTTTTTTACCTAACCTTCCTATACATCCTAATAAAAAAAAACCTGTCAGCTATAGCTATACAGGTCTATTTAAGTATATATCTGTACCGCTTTAGCCATTTTTAAGCACCTGCAATCTGGTTCAAATCAGTGCTATATAGGATAGTATTATTATTTTATTATTATTTCCAGATAGGATTAGGCTTCATTCTCTTTTTATCTAAACAAATTGGAAATTCAGATCTTATTTTCTCATCAGTTTTTTTGTCGATATAATCTGGATAATAATCCTTCATCATTTGTTTTAACCTTAGATGTGCAACATCGTAAATTGTTTGCTTTCCAGACTCTTCCCATTCTTGCGTAGTTTGTCTATTTGCCAAATCAGGGTATAAAAATTCAGACTCCATTAGATTAATTGTTTGAGGGTGTTTGAGATAGTGTCCATCTCCATAAACAACATCATTGATAACATCATAAGATAATGTCTCATCATTAACTTCAATGCCTTTTACTAGTCTTTGTATATTCCCAGACATATCATTGTCAATAATTGCTCCCTCAAAGGACCATCCCATTATACTTCCGACGGCTCCAGCATATGATGAAACAATATTACCTCCAGCAAGCATTGCTGCTGTAGTTGTTATTGCTTTTTCATAGCCAGCTTGTGCATCCATTGTTTTTGAATCTGTCATCCCGCAAGCAACACTAGATACTAGCCCATAATAATTACACATCTGAGCCGTAGCTGCCATGATTAAGGCTTGCTCACCACTACCACCCGTGAACGCGCCTGTTCTTAGATCAGATATAAATGGCCACATTTCAAAATCACAATATGAGCCTGGTTTAATAAGATTTACCACACAAAGACAAGCAAGAGTTTCAGCAAAAGACTGCACTAAGATCCCTGCCAAAGAAGCGGGCGCAGTGGTGCCAGCTTGGGGTGCAGTACATACACCAATATAAAGCCCCATTTCCGCCATCTTAACCATGACTTCAGCATTATCTTTTCCAAACCTTAGAGGAGAAACTATTGGACATCCCCCAATTTCAGCAAACGGTCGTTTTATATATTCTCCTTCCCCTCCAAGAAAGGTATCGAAAAGATTAATCAAAGGATCAATATGTTCCACATTATCTACAGCAAGCCCTATACCTTTCTGTGTCCCAGCTAAAGCAGCATAAGCAGCATTAATATCATGAGTAAATTTATCTTGGCTGTACTCTGTTATCGCAAAGGGTTGTCCATATTGATGAATATGTTCTAATTGATCACAAAGTCTTGCTGCATCATAAATATCAACCAATGTTGTAGGACGAAATGATTGTGATTCATATTCAAATATAGAAATTGGCTCACCCGATGTAGACAAGTAAGTTTTATTTCCAGAAACCATATAATCATATTTGGGGTTTATGGCATACATAAGGTGTTCTTTGGGAGCTATATCTAAAAGATCTTCCACTAAAGATCTAGGAAATTTTAATCGATTGTCATCACCTAGGATGCATCCTTTATCAAGTGTATGATTAAGAATCTCTGGTATCGGGTCACTAATGCCAATATTTTCGAGAACATCTAGAGCCGTATGATGAATTTTTTTAATATCATGCTCACTCAGTGGTTTATATTGACCCGTTTCAAGCCCTGGATGAACAACTGCTTTTTTTACTTTATTTTGGCGAATTTTTCTTTTAGCTTTGCTGCCACCACTTCTTCGCTTACGAGCTGACATGGAACCTAGAATCGGTCTTTTGTAGGTTTAATAACATCTCTAGAAATTTCGATAGGAAACGTGTCCCTTACTTTTTTGTCAGTGGCATCATCAATGTAAACAGGGTAGTGTGAGTTCAAAATTTCTCTAGCTCTTTTTTCAGCTCTTTGTCGTATATCTGGTGAACCTTCAGCTTCCCATTCTTCTTGGGTGCTCCGGTCAGCGAGAGTTGGATATAGATATTCAGTTTTCATTAACGCAAGTGTTTGTGGATCCCTTAGAAAATGACCTTCTCCCTCTACCGTATCTTTTATTGCTCTATAGGATAGTGTTTCTTCATTGACCTCAATACCTCTAACTGTTCTCATAACCATTCCTAACATTTCATTATCAATAACCAGAGATTCATACGAATAACCCATAAGGCTTGCCATCATCCCAGAAGATTCTGAAACATTATTACAACCAGCTAACGCAGCCATTACAACAGTTATACCTTTTTCATAGCCTGCTTGTGCGTCAGGACTTTTTGAATCTGTCATGCCAGCACCGACAGAGCTAGCTAGACCATAATGATTGGTAATCTGGGCAGATGCTGCACCCATTAAAGCTTCTTCACCACTGCCTCCTGAAAAGGATCCTGTTCTAAGGTCTGTGACAAAAGGCCAAGGGCCAAAAATTACAGGGTGACCCGGTTTTATAAGATCAATCAACAATAGGCTCGCTAATGTTTCTGCCAAAACTTGCACTAGAGAGCCAGCTAATGCTGCAGGGGCAGTTGCTCCAGATTGTGGCGCAATCACGACCCATATAGGTGCATTGAAGTCTATTGATGCTATAGCTACCTCACAATTATCTGTTCCATATCGAAGAGGAGAAACTACCGTGCATCCTCCGCCATGGCAGAAAGGTCGTTTTAAAAACTTACCTTCACCACCTGCAATCATGTCCAGCATTTCAATTGTAGGCTTAACATGCTCCCCACTAGCAAAAGTCAAAGCAGTATGTTTCGTTGTCCCTACAACACTCGCATATGCGGTGTTGATATCAGTTTTTAATAAGTCTGTGAACTCAGTTGCTACAACTACTCTGGAATAACTATGAACATGTTCAAGATAATCAACCAGTCTAGCAATATCATAGACATCATTGATTGTTGATGACCTGTATGTCTTTGCACCTAAATCAAGCATAGTGACTGCTTCTCCTCCACCATAGAGATGGACTTTTTGATCAGACATGTCTATGTCATCTTTAGGGTCTCTCCCGTACATTACAAAATTCCTGCCTGCTCTTGCAATAACGTCTTCTACTAATGATCTTGGAAAGAGAAGGCGACCTTCATCTGTAAAGGTACAGCCGGTCTCAAGAGCCACTTCCTTTAATTGGGGTAATGGGTTTGACATTCCAATGTTTTCTAACACATCCAAAGTTGTTTGATGAATCTGTTCAACATCATGGTCAGATAATGGCTTAAATCTGCCACCCATCATCCCTTTCTCAACAACAGGTTTAATTGTTTCATTGTCTATGGGGTTCTGTTGACTTCTTCTGGTTCTTCGTCTTGCCATTATGTACAATCCTTTATTGATCAATAATCCAATATTACACTGTTTGTTAAAGCAAAAAAAATTATCATTTCAAAAATATAACTAAATGGAAAATAAAAAAATAGAGCACGTTTCTTCTTATTAAGCAGCCACCATAAATGAAGCTATAAATTACCCAGTACTAAAAAAAGATATTTCTTCTGAAGTTTGTATTGTTGGTGGTGGATTTACAGGGGTTAATACAGCGCTAAATCTTGCAAAAAAAGGATATGAGGTGGTTTTAATTGATTCTGCAAGAATAGGTTGGGGGGCAAGCGGACGCAATGGAGGACAATTAATTTCTGGCTTTACTTTTAGTGATAAATTTGAAAGATGGGGTGAAGACGTTGCTCAATCTGTTTGGAAATTGGGGGCAGACTGCACTGATCTGGTTAGACAGACCATAGAAGAATTTGAAATACAATGTGATTTGAAGGAAGGTTTCATAGAAGTAGCATTAAATAATTCTCAAATGGATGAACTGGTTACAAGAAAAGAGGAGTGGGAGCGAAGAGGTTATCAGCATAATTTAACTCTTGTAGATCAGAGTCAAATAAAAAATTATGTCGGTTCTTCAAACTATATTGGAGGAATGATTGATTCGGGAAGTGGCCATCTCCATCCTTTAAATCTATGTTTGGGAGAAGCCAGGGCAGCAGCTGATCTTGGAGTATCTATTTATGAGCAAACAAAAGCATTAAAGGTTAATCCAGGGAGAGAGGTTGTAATAGAAACTGCACATGGGTCTATTAAAGCTAAAAATGTAGTATTAGCTGGTAATGCTTATATTGGAACATTAAACCCAAAACTAAGAAGGATGATTATGCCAGCAAATAGCTGCATCATTGCCACAGAGCCGTTAGGCAATGAGAAGGCAAAACAACTGATCTCTGATGATATGGCAGTTTGTGATTTAAATACGATCTTAGACTACTATCGACTTTCAGCTGATCAAAGACTCCTTTTTGGGGGCCGATGGAACTATTCCGGTAATGAACCTAAAAATATTGAGCAAAATTTGAGAAAACGGATGTTGAATGTATTTCCTGATCTTCATGATTTAAGAATTGATTATGCGTGGGGTGGAAATGTTGCCGTTACCATTCATCGGATTCCACAATTAGGGAGGTTAACTGAGAACATATTATATTCTCAAGGCTATTCTGGACATGGAGTTGGACCCACTCATATGGCGGCTAAAATTATTGCTTCTGCGATAAGTAATGAATGGGATATGATTGATACATTATCCCGTGTAAGACATATTCAATTACCTGGTGGTAAATGGTTTTCTAGTCCAGCAATGTCATTAGGAATGCTGTTTTATAAATTAAAGGATTTCTTGGATAGTAAATCTTAAAACTTACTTATATTTTTATCCCTGCCTTTTTCACAGTTGGTGCAATTGCAGAAAGATTTCTTGGTGCCATAAGATGGGCACCATGCACACCATCAATTTCTTCAAATTGATTGATAAGTTCAGCACAAATAGCAGTACCTTCCTGAATTTGATTTTCTGCTTGCTCCATCCTTTTTACAATGCTTTCTGGTATAACAGTTCCAAATAGCTTATCTCTCATCCATTTTGCTGATTTATCACTTCTTAGAGGTCCGATGCCTACAATAAAGAACAGTTTTTCTGATAAACCTGCATCAACAATATGTTTCATATAGTCTCTGAGTAAATCAACGTCATAACAAAACTGAGTTTGTATAAATTTAGCACCTTGGGTTACTTTGTCTTTGAGAGCTACTGGATCCCAATTATTTTCTGGTTCATGGATGATGGCAGCACCGCCTGCAAAGAAGTTTGATTTAGTTTGTAGCTGTCGTCCTGACATCGTTTCACCAGAATCATTCATAGACTGCATTATGGATAAAATCTTCTTAGAGTTGACATCAAAAACTGCCTTTGCATCTGGTTGATCCCCATTTTTTACCGGATCACCAGCCAAGGTTAAAACATTATTGATACCAAGAGCTGACGCACCCATTAGATCACTTTGTATAGCTAACCTGTTTCGATCTCTGCAAGTCACCTGAAAAATAGGGTCAATTCCTTTATTTCTTACAATAGAGCAACCAGCTAGACTAGACATATGTGCTGTTGCGCCAGGGTTATCAGTGACATTGATTGCATGAACGTGTCCTGTTAATAAATCAATTTTTTCTTCTATTTCACTGGCCGAGGCACTAATAGGTGCTGGGATTTCTGCAGTAATAGCAAACTCATTAGCTTTTAAAGTTTGTTCTAGGGTTTTTATATTGACCATCATAAATCTTCTTTTTTTGTATCTTCAAATATACTTTTCATTAATCCAACCGCCATGATTATATACACAATAAGCAGTGGTGGTGAGATTAAAAGCACAATTGTTTGAAAAGGCCTTAATTTATCAATCCCTTGCAATTCAGGAGAGTCAGCAGCACCAATAAGCAGTGCCAATGGCAGCAAGGCAATAAAGAATGCCCAGAATATTCTATTCCAGATTTCTGGATTTTCTCCAGCTTTCATTTTTTTAGTGACTGAAGAGGCTAGTGTATAGGCTCCTGAGTCAAAAGTTGTGGCCATAAAGACAAGACAAAAAATACCCACAAAAGGAAGTATCCATTTACCCAAGACCATTCCAGAAATACTTTGAGAGACCATAACAGCTGGACTTTCATTGCTCCATATCTCGATGACAGGCATGATTCCATTGGTTTCAAGATAAAGAGCATTATTACCCATGATCATAAAAAATAATGAACACCCCATGGTTCCGTATCCCAGAGTCCCAAGTATCATTGTACGTATGGTTCTACCTCTGGAGATTCTTGCGATAAAGATGCCAACAAATGGTCCGAGCCCAAAGAACCATGCCCAGAAAAATATTGTCCATGCTTTTGAGAACTCAGACTTGCCTATTGGTGGAGGACCAAGACTCATGCTAATAAAATTTTTGGCCATAAACACTAAACTCTCATAAGAGGTTTTTATTAAGAAGAGAGTAGGTCCAAATATTAATATGTATATCAATACAAAGAAGGCCATGTAGGCACAGAATTTACTTAGCCGTTGAATGCCTTCTTCCAAACCAAAATAAAGACTAATTGAGTATATAACTATGCAAACCAAGAGACATGAAACAGTGAGTATTAGATTTTGCTCGATTGAAAAGAATTCAGTTATAGTTGCACTTACTACTGGAGATGTAAGACCCAGCCCAGCTCCCAAGACTCCAACAAGTGCAATCGTGTAAATCAGATCTATTAATCTCGCTAAGTTGCCACTTCCTTGATCACCTAAGATTGCTTCACAACCCGTGCTCGTTTTTAAACTGCCGGAGTTTCTTGTGTGATAACTATAGCCAATGGCTACAGCTGGGAGACAGTATATAGACCAACCAATAATGCCCCAATGAAACATTCCATAGGTTGTTGCCCAAGCGATCGCTTCACTGGATTTTGGGTCAGCACCGAAAGGAGGTTTTAGATAGTAGTCGACCCATTCAGTGGTTCCATATAGAACCAAAGAAGCACCTATACCACAGCAAAATAACATCGAAGACCAACCAAAGATTCCATACTCAGGTTTTTCATCTTTTTTACCTAATTTGATGTTCCCATAACTGCTCATTGCTAGGATTAAGAGAAACAGGAGTGTCAACAGTCCCATTCCTAAATAGACGGCACCTAATTTGCTTGCAACAATTTCATAGGCTTGATTGAGTAATTCATTAGTAGCCATGGGTGCAACAAACATAGGTACTAATATTGAAAGGGTCACTATGATCGTCAATATAAAGTTAGTCCAATCTATATTATCTTTGTTCTTAAGAATGATATGGCTCAATGAGTTAAAAGGAGTATCTAGTCTAGATAAAAATTATTTTATATTCAAAATCTATTTATATGCTAAAAAAATTTAATTACAGGCTTCTCTTTTTTCCATTCTTATAGATTATTAAGTATTATTACACGCTCTTAATATGTACAAGACATCAAAAATAGTATTCAGTCCAAGGGTAAGGAAATCACCTTATTTTGATTCGACTATTAAATATGGTGCTCAAGCTTTCACAGTCTATAATCACATGTATTTACCAATAGCTTTTGAAGGAACTCTTGAAGATTATAAGAAAGTTATTGATGGAGTTCAGCTATGGGATGTTGGTTGTGAGCGTCAAATTGAAATTAAAGGAAAAGACGCAGAAAAACTGTCCCAATTTTTAACCCCCAGAAACATAAAAAAATGTTCTAAAGGTCAAGCAATGTATGCACCTTTCTTGGATTTTGATGGAGGGTTTCTTAACGATCCAGTGATGTTAAAGATTAATGATGACCACTTTTGGTTTTCTCTAGCTGATGGTGATTCACTCCTATGGGCACAAGGTATAGCGGCAGGCTACAAGTTTGATGTGAATGTGAATGAGCCCGATGTTTCACCCTTACAGATTCAAGGGCCAAATTCCACAGCATTGATGGCAAGAGTGTTTGGAAATTGGATTAAAGAATTGGATTTTTATAAGTTCAGAGAATTTACACATGAGGGTATTCCGATGGTTATTGCCAGAATGGGATACAGCAAGGAGCGATGCTATGAAATATTTTTACAAGATTATGACAGGGGCAATGACTTATGGGAACTCCTTTGGAAGCATGGAGATGATTTAAACATTAGTGCGGGAACACCTAATCAGATTTTAAGACTTGAAGCAGGCATTCTCAGCTATTTGTCTGATATGGATAGGACCAATAACCCTTATGAAGTTGGGTTAGATTGGATGATAGATCTTGACCAAGCAGATGATTTCATTGGCAAGGAGGCATTAAAAGTAATCAAAGACACTGGCCCTGTAAAAAAATTAATGGGTGCAGAGATAGCCGGTGAAGCGATGAAAGTGTTTAACGATGAACATTGGCCTGTTTTCATTGATGATAAAAGAAAAGGGTCAATGATGTCCGCAGCCTATTCACCTCGATTAAAAAAGAATATTTGTTATGTTATTATTGAAACTGCTTTTGCCACTGAAGGACAGTCAATCAGAGTGATCACACCAGATACAGAATTAGAGGCCGTGATTGTGAATCTTCCATGGTTTAAAAAAAGAGTTTGATATGAGCCATTTTGTTCCTCCTGTTAAAGACATGATATTTGTTTTAGATCAATTCATTGGTCTTGATCAGTTGAGCATCATTAAAGGTTTTGATGAGATTGATAAGGAATTTTTAGAATCTATCTATGATAGTGCTTCAGAGATTGCCTCGGAAGTGATTGCTCCGACAAACGTTGATGGGGATCGCATTGGAGTTTCATTAGAGAAAGGAAAGGTTAGTGTTCCTAGAGGTTACAAAGAAGCATATGCAGCATATGTTTCTGGAGGTTGGCCCACTTTAAGTTGTAACCCAGAATTTGGAGGGCAAGGCTTACCGAGTTTGGTTTCTATGCCAGTCAATGAAATGGTTATGGCAGCCAATTTTTCATGGTCTCATTTGGTATTACTAACAAATTCAGTGGTTCGTGCGGTTGAAACTCATGCTGATACATCTTTAAAGGACCTATTTTTAAAGAAACTCATTGCAGGAGAGTATTCAGGAACTATGGTTTTAACTGAACCTCAGGCCGGTTCTGATCTCTCAGCACTAACCACCAGTGCTGCTCCAAATGGGGATCATTACAAGATCACGGGCCAGAAAATATTTATCACCTGGGGGGAGCACGATTTATCTGAAAATATAATACAC
>ENA-ORXI01001463-ORXI01001463.1-sediment-metagenome-genome-assembly--contig:-NODE-1463-length-18260-cov-11.782819_pt1 | contig 18260 bp, 6 predicted proteins | sample MGYA00237861_ERZ511468 | MGnify/ENA primary metagenome ERZ511468 (study PRJEB26299, sample SAMN06266213) | sediment metagenome | isolation source: Hudson Canyon methane seep mesocosm | place...
ACCTGGGGCGGCTATTTTGCAGCACAAACCCACCCTTCCTTCTTGAATGCTATGCACTGGCGTATGCTGTTTGGCTTGGTAACAGCCTCAGGCCTGGGTTTGTTAGTCTGGGACCTACTGACTATTGGAAAAGGTGAAACGCGTAAGGCTGAAGTAATCGTTAAGTCTGCATAATTTCTGTTTATACTGATCCTTCGATTTGCGAGGGATCAGTATACTCAGTTCGCTATCAAGAAAAAAACATATCTCACACAATCCTCCTTAGGAATGCATATTGTAGTGCCCAGGAGTTGAGGTATCGATTCCCACGGAGGACCATGGGAACCAGGAATCCAACACCTCAACTTTCTTTAATATTATTTAACACCTTTTTAAGCTGCTCCACACCCTCAAAATCGGTGGAAGCAGACAGCGCCTTATCCAGATAATTCTTTGCCTGTGCCTTGTCCCCCTGTTTGAAATAGACCATGCCTAAGTGATAATGAATCACAGGACTAACCTCACTACTTGCGATCACTTTTTCCAAAATGCCTTGTGCCTTGTCATAACTTCCCTGCCTAAATGCGATCCAGGCTACCGTATCCAGCAAATGCGCATTTGCTGTTTGTTCCAGTGGCTCTGCTAGCTTGGCGGCTCGCGCTAAAGCTTCGGGATTTTGATCAGCATGAGATAAATAACGGGCTAAATTATTAATCGCCAAGGCTGAAGTCGGCTGTTGTTGATAAGCCGTTTCATACAAGGCCAGTGCCTCGGTATGATTGCCCTCATTATGATAAATAGCCGCCAAATCATTCAGCAATGCAATCGTTGAACCCGTTTTATCGATACCTTTACGCAAAATCTTTATCGCTGCCGCCTGATCTTGTTCAATCAGGGCTATTTTTGCAATATTGCGGTACATATCTGCCCATTCAGGCTTAATTTTCATTGCCTGTCTGAAAGCCTTATCTGCTTCCTGCCAGTCTTTCTGCTGCAGATATAAATCCCCCGACAGCTTATAAGCGACAAAATGATCTTTATCATTTTTTATCAGTTTCTTTAAATAAGACTGCGCATGCCGGGACTGATCCAGAGCAATATAACTCTTGATTAACTGTGTTAATGGCTCTATTGCATCAGGCTTGATTTTCAGCGCATTTTTAAACGCATCAATACTGGCCGGTAATTCACCTTCAGCCTGATAAGCCAGACCGGACATATAATGCCCTAATGATTCATTGGCTTCATCTTGTAAAAATAACTGGGTGATCTGCTGAGCCCCGGACCAGTTTTTTTGCTGTATTCGTAGTTTAAATAAGGCTTCCAGCGCTTTTTTATTGCCAGCATCCTGTTTCAGCAACACGGCCAGATGCTGCTCGGCCAATGGATATTGAGAGGTTCTAATCAACAATTCGACCAGATCCTGTCTAGCAGTGATGTCTTGTGCATTCAAAGCCAGTACTTTTTGCATGTTTTCCGCTGCCAGCACCGCATCGTTGTTCATCACATGTGCCGAAGCCAACAGCTTTAAAACCTGACTATCATTGGCTTTATTCGCCAAAAGCTTTCTAAACTCATCAATAGCCTGGTCAGTCTTGCCCTCAGCCAGCGCAAAACGACCTTGTAATAACAAACCATCATGATTGTCAGCGTCTGCAGTCAATACTTCGGCAACTAAACCTTTAGCCTGCTCCATACTATGATTGGACAGGTACAAAGCTGCTAAAGTATTACGCGCCTTTACGCCAAATTCGGCTAGTTTGTCCTGTTCAATAATCTGTTTAAGCGTCTCTTCTGCTTGCTCTGGCTGAGCTTTGTTTAACTGCAAAGTAGCCAGTTTAAATTGCAAAGCATAATCTTCAGCATGTTGCTCTATCATTGGCAGTAATTCAGTCATCGCCACATCGACATTACGCTTTTCGGCCAGAAAATCGATTAAATATAATTGAGCCTGTAAACGCTCACTACTCTGCTGTAAACCATCTCGCAACATCTGTTCGGACTGATCTAATTGATTATCAGCCAGATAAAAAGCAGCCAGTCGCTGATAAGCGGAAAAATCAGCCGGCTTTAGTTGCATAACTGCCTTTAATTGCTGTTCGGCCTGAACTTTATTTTGCTTATGCAAATACAAATTGGCCAACATTAAATGCATGGCATCATGGCCTTTCAATCGGTTGACAGCTTGCTGCAATAAACTGATCGCCTTATCTATTTTAGCCGTTTTATGATAAATAGCAGCCATCATCATGATGGCTGAAGTCGAATCAGGATTTAATTCCAGCGCTTTTTCAATACTGACTATGGCCGCATCGGTATTACTTTTCAACACATTAACATTGGCTTGAAACACCAGTGCTTCAACATTTTCTGGCTCCAGCTCCATCACTTGTTGCAGCATATTTTCTGCATCTGCCAGCTGGCCGTTCATTAACAGTAATTGGCCTAAGCGTATTCTCGACATCAGATGCTTTTCATCTTTCTTAACCACATTCTGATAAGCATCAAATGCTTTAACCACTTCACCTTGCTTACTCAACGATTCTGCCACCTGATAACGACTCTCATTATCCTCAGGATTAATCTGCAAAACATGTTCAAATGCCTGTTGCGCCTGTTTATAGTTTCCCGCCTGAAACAACTGTTTTCCCTGTAACATAAACTTCTCTTTCCTATCTTCTGTCGATCCACAGGCAAACAAAGAAATTGCCAGTAGCGTAATGGCTATTTGATTAAATACTTGTTGTGTTCTCATACCTTATTCACTCTGATTTAAGCTCAGGGTTTTCTGATACTGCTCAGTACGAATTTTATCTTCATAATCCTGAACAATAGATTCCATTTCAACACTCTGGAATTGCAATACCCCTTCACTCTGAAGCAAACCACTAAAAGTGCCTTTATCCTGATAACGTTGCAACAACTCTTCTGCCGACGAAATCAATTTAACATTATGCTGCCCACAAATAGATAACTGTTCATCTGTATTATGCTGAACTTGTTGCAACTGAGTATATTCCGAAGACAATTGATTCTTTTGCTGTTTCAGAGTTTTGTATTTTTCAACAACTTCAAGCAACTTATCATAAGTCTGTGTTTGTCGAGCTTCCAGTTTACGGTTACTGCCCTGCTGACTAAGCAGTTTACGACTGACTTTTTTTTCATCAGCCACCAATGCTTTATGCTGTTTATTCAAACCATCCAACTCGGTTTTTAACTTGGCATTTTCTACTTTTAAAGTATCGCGTTCCTTGCTTACCTGTCGCATCATGGCTTGTAACTTAGCCACCATTTTACCGCTACCACCAGAGGCTTCCCGCACCCCCGCCTGTAGACCTAGCGATAAGGAAAACAATAATAATATCCAGGATAGTTTATTTAACATCTCAGCCACCTTTTAGAATTTGGCATTAAAATCAACCAACAACACATCGATACCCACCTTTGGCCCATCGATTTGATCCGTACTAATCCACCTGGCACTTAACCAAGCATTTTCTACCACCCCGTAATTAGCCTCAATAACCCAACCTTTAGCATTGGTACCGCCCAAATGAAAGTTAGAATCAGCAAAGGCATCCAATATCGCATCTGACTCAATATATTTATAGGCGACATAAGAATTCCAACGCCCTGGCATCAATACAGATGGCCAACCTACATCTAAGCGCATTTGCCATGCGTCTGTACGTTCTTCTAGATCTGGGTTGTTATAAATAACGCCCGTTCCTACGCGATTTTGGATATCTTCTTTGTCAAATCCAAAGTTTTTCGCGTAATCACCCGTTAATTTGACATGAATAGGTGCAAACATGGCTAAATCGTAGGATGCTGTGATATTTAGGATTTCAAATTCTGGAGCTATGCCGAATTTTTGAGGTGTAACCCCATTATTATCAGAATAACAAATTGGCGTCATACTATTCCCTTTTTGCAAATATTCAGGTAATGAAGCATCACTATCTAAATCAGGTGACGTACAATTTAATTGAGTACCAACACCTGTGCGTGGACTTGCTTCTGTATTTAAGTATTTATAAAACGCAACACCTACAGCCAACTTATCCTGACTATTAAATTCCCAATCTGTTCCAATCTGCCCACCTAGCAACCATTTATCTTTAGTACTTAATTCAAACTCTTCTAGTGGAAAAGCACCTAAGGTCATATACATACTGGCACTCTGATCTTCCTGATCATATAAACTATCAGACCCTGCTAAGTTATAGCGAAAGGTCGACGCAAAGCCTTCAAAACTTAAATCTCTATCAAAAACCAAATCAGTAGTTTTAAACGGGTTTACAATACGCCCGCCTTGTAAGGTCATCCAGTTGTATGCATCACTGTCTAAACCTTCATATTTAAGAAAGGCTCTATCGATATTAAATTCATATTTTTGACCCGAATTCCCCATGGTTTGGTTAGTGGAAAGTGGATTCTTACTATTCCCTGATGCCAAACGGACATTAGCTTCTAAACCTTCGGTAATTTTTGCTTTTACACCCAGTCGGAAACGAGCGCGAAATTGATCTCTATCTTGGTTAATATTTTCAAGCCCATTCGCAGTTCCAAAACCACCCTCTTTATTTACAGATTGAAAATTATTAACACTGGTAGGAGACGAAAGAATAGGATTAACAAAATTAGACTCAGCAAAATGATTATGATCATAACGCAGCCTCATATCACCATATAGTTTAAACTTCCGAGTCCATTCAGGCAGTGCATTGGGCACACCCCATTGCTTAGTCTTGGCTTCCTGCAATACATCAGCAACCACATCTTCACGCAATTCAGAGCGAACCTGTTGACGAATCTGATCTTTTACAAACTCAGGTACATAAGCTACTCTAACAACACCCTCTTCCACCTTATCGTCTGCTTTAGCCTGCTGCACCTGTTTTTCCGCATCCAGTGCTGCCTGTTTAATCATTTTCTCAGCACTGCCCTTGCTTAACACGCCTTGCTCTACCAACAGCTTGATCAAGTTAGTAGTGGTATTACGCAGCTTCAATAGCTCTTCTTTTTCACCCGCCTGTACCGTCAGTGATAAAGACATTATTGCGACCGTCAATAGTGATTTATTGGCTACAAGCTTAAGACAGGGCAGTATATAACGCGTAGGGTGGGCAATCTTTTCTGCCCACCTTGTACGGTCTTGATGGTGGGCAGAAAAAATTGCCCACCCTACTTTTTTGTATAAGTCGTTATCCAGCTTTAAGTTAGTAGCCGATTTATTAAAGCCTTTTAATTTTTTATGTGCCATTGTTTGTTACATTCTCGAAGTAATCTTTAATTTAACGGGTTGCTTCATACCGACAGGCGGTGCATCTCCAATCCGTTTTACTGTCGCCATTACAGACTTAATTACACTGTCTATATTGGCATCCCCACTACTACGATTCAGTTTGTAACGTAAAACCGAACCATCAACATCTATCCACACACTGATATAAGCTGCATAAGCACGACGACGTAACTCGTCTCTATCCATCATCGCATCCAGTACCGTATTTTTTACAATACCGGAATACCAAGCATTGGGATTACCCGCCAGCAAACCTCGACCGCCTTTTCTGGCAGCCAAACCAAAACCATCAGACCCTGCACTCCCATCAGCATCTAGCCCTAAACTTTCCGCAGGTGCCTCATCAGAAACATCTGGTAAATTTTCTGGTTCAGGTTCTGGCTCTACCTCCTCTTCAATCTCTGGCTCTGGAGGCGGTTCATCCTGTGGAGGGGGCGGTGGCGGAGGGGGTGGAGGTTTAAACAGAGTAATTTTCTGTACTTTAGGGCCTTTCCTCTCAGGTTTATCATCCAAAAAACCTTGGATAAAAGTGACCACACCATAAACAATAGCAATGATCACGATGACCGCTATAACACGAGGCAAATAGACCAAATAATGATTTTTGTTACTCATACTTTATATTTATTTGACCAATTTCTGAGTGACTAAGCCGATTTGGGTAATATCCAAACGCCCTAACAAATCTAAAACACTCACAACATATTGATACTCTGCCCCCGAATCCCCTTTAATAACAATAGGTAAAGCAGGGTTAACGGCTTTATACTGCAATAAGGTTGATTCTAGCTGCTCCATAGTGACGGGATAAGTATCCAGAAAAATGGTGCCATCAGCCATTACGGTAATAGCCTTGGTTTGAGGTTTAGATAAACTCGGCGTATTACTGGCTTTGGGTAAATTAACCGTAATACCTTGAACCGCTGCTGTGGTCATCAAAATAAATACGATCAATAATACATAAGCCACATCTAACATAGGCGTTACGTTAATTTCGTCGTAAACTTCTACTTCTTCTTTATATCTCATAATTTATTTATGATCTTTTTATTCTAATTTTAAAAATAGTTCCCACGCTCTGCCATTAAGTTAAGAGACAAACACATGCTAAACAATAACTTATGTTGTAGGTTGGGTTGGGTTTGCTTATCAAGCAAAGTGCGATAACGTAACCCAACAATTTCCCATAAAATAGCGAGTTGTTGGGTTACGTTTTTTGCTTTGCTAAAAAATCTAACCCAACCTACAGTGGAGCCGATAATTCCTGGTTATTTAAGGTGTAGCGTACTAGCTATAACGCTCCGCTAATTTAGCCACAAATTCATCTACAAACACATACATATCAGCCGATGTTTCTTTAATCCTGCTACCCAAATAGTTGTATCCAAACAATGCGGGAATAGCCACAATCAAACCCGCAACGGTGGTTGCCAAGGCAGCTGCAACCCCAGGTGCAATGGCATTCACATTAACTTCACCTTGAACAGCAATGGCTGCAAAGGTAATCATCACACCTAATACAGTACCCAGCATGCCAAGAAATGGCCCGCCACTAATCGCGATAGTCAATAACACCATTTGTGAATTTAATCGTTGATTCTCTCTAACCATCACAGCTTCCATGGTTGATCTAATCGCTTCAATCGTTTGAGAACTCATCACAAAGTCGGCAACATCAGCACCCACGGCTTTAGGTAATCGATGGTTAATTTCTCCAATCCCTGCATGGTAAATACGGTAAATGGATGAGCCTTGAAATTTCTCATGCCCTCCCGTGAGTGACATCATCAAAGGCGACTCCATCGCCTCTTCATCATCGTCATTGTCTTCACGGTTTAACGATGTTATTTCCTGCACACCTAGCTTCTCAAATGCAGTGATAAACAAACTATTTTCTTTTCGTGTTCTGGTTAGCACCACACCCTTAGAAATCATTACCATCCAGCTAATAAACATCATGATCGCCAGAGAACCAATGACCATCCAGCCATCGGTAGACACATTCTGCAAGGTCGCCATCATGTAACCTGGCTCACCATCACTCTCGTCATCGCCTTCTGAAACATCATCCCCATAAATTAATAACGAGCCACCCATGCCCTGCATTTTATGAGCAAACTTAATGCTACTTTCAGTCATCACCGAGGTATAAATGCTAAATTCATCGACCAGCCCTTTAAACCCACGTAAACCTTGTGCATCAGCACCTAAAGTTATATCGCCAGACAGTAGGTTTAAGCTTTCAGCCAATACCAAATCAACCGCCAAGCTTCCTGCAACCGCACCATCAATATATAAAGTAACGGCTGCGGCATCGGTTGTAATAACCAGATGATGCCAGCTACCGACAGAGACTGGAATAGTCGCTATTAATGACTTAATTTCTCCCGCCGAATCCACAATATTAACAAACAGATTTTGCTCTTTAAGCTCTAACGAAAAAGCCCCGTCGCCTCGTTGAAATATCACCGTTTCTGCCTGAGCTTCATCCAGCCTCATCCAGCTCGACATCGTCCAGCCATTTTCCGCAGTCATCTGAATAGAGGGCGCATCTGCAATTCTAATTAGCTGCTCACCATTAAATTGTGCGGCTTCAGCAATAACACCCCCCGAATTTGTTGTTGACGTGGCCTCGACCGGGTTAATTGCATAAGCCGTTACATCTTGCACACCTTGTTCACCAAAATGATAAGTTAATATTTGGTCAGTGGCATACAAAGCTGCCGCATCTTGTCCATCAACAGCCATTTGATTACCGTAATACATCCAAACCACAGCTTGTTCTGCAGCGGCTATATTTTCAGGTAATTTCACCCAGATCAAAGCCATTTCATTAATGGGATCAAATTTCTCAATGGCAAATTTAAGCGGTGTTTTATCGTCATTAGCAATAAAACGAATATCTTTCCCTGCATCAGCAACATCAAGAAAATAAGAAAAATTGCCTGTATGTAATCTAACCAATGCCAATGAGTTTAAATCTGTAGAAACTCCAGCTTGTTGCAATGCAACTTTATCAAGACTAATTTTCTTCTTATAAGACCACCCTTCATTCCACCAGCCCGCCTGCGCAGAAGAAACTAACATCAGCATCAAGCCAATAAAAGTAATGCCTTTCATTTTTATTCCTACTAAGATTTCATTCATTCAATTTTGCCAAAAATTCATTACAAATGTATTACAATTTAAAAATATTCTGATTTAATAATTAATTAGCCATAATATTAGGTTTAATATTATGTGGCGGACTGAAGTCCGCCCTACACTACGCCATCTAAACTAATAGCTACCCTACACAATCTCCCTTTGCTGATTTTGAATTATTTTTACATTCAGCTTGATCTTCATCTGAACCAAAACCAACCACATCGACACTCAACATCCCTAATGCCAATTGTTCCTCATCACTGTCTGATGAATTATTTTGAACTGAGCTTTCTGCAGCTTTGCTAACACTGGCTGAGCTGTTACTGCTTAAACCGGTAACAGGTGGCGCTACACTTGTCGTCGTAGGTACACCGCTTTGAGCACCTGAAAACTCAAGACCTGAATTATTAAAGAATTTATCAGCAACCCCGACAAAATCATTCCCCCCGATACCAGCCTCACCCGCATCAATAAAGCCTTTTTGTGCCACTAAAAATACATCTCCAGCTTTTTTATCTCCACTAGCCACCGCTCTAATCCCGCTACCCGAAACAATGGGTGGAAACTCAATAACAAGATTACCCTCTTCATCAAAACTAATAATGGGTGGTGGAGCTGCGATAGCTGATCTAGCCCCTCGTCCCGCATCAATATTCCCTTCAGAAGTCCAGGCTAAAATATCGCCTCCACTTAAAGTAAAAATACGAGACTGATTCACCATAAAATCATCTCTTAAAAAGGCGTTAACTTCCCCTTCTCGTTGCGCAACGATTCCCAGCTCCGATGATGATTTAGCTCCGCTAAAAGCAACAGCCAAACCTGCATTAACCCCCCCACCAGGAATAGCCATATTAATATTACCGCCATCAATTGTCTGAATTTTACTGAAAAATAGCTTTAAATTTCCGTTCCAATCACTGCCTGGGAATAAAGCCTTTATCGCCTCATTAGCTAGCTCACCCTCTTGAGTATTATTTTTTGCCAATGCTCTTGCGGAAATTTTTAATGACTTGTAAAACAAAGGAAAAATCGTTTTATTCAGAGATACCGCATTCATTGCCAGCAATTCATTATCATCAAGCTTTGCTAAACCCTTAAAAAATGCCTTTAACTCAACATTATTTCCTGAATAACCTTGATTAAATAACTTCATCTGCTTGATAAATTCAAGATAGTCAGGATCTTTAGTCGCCCCCGCTAAAATAGTTATATTGGCACCTGAATTGGCTAATGCAGGATTTAATGTATCACCCACCGTAGTAATCCCGTCAGAAGCCCCTAAATCAACATTTCTACCTGCTTTAATCAATACATCGCCAGGTCCAGCTACTTCAACCTTGGAAAGGTTTCGTAATAACGCACCCGTACCTGGATCTCGTTCACTGGTAAATTTAATATCTCTACCTGCTTCTATCACTGATGAATCACTGGCATTCACTTGCTGAATTTGCAGCGCCACATTCGTTAAATCATTCCCTGCTTTAACAATGGCTTTTTTGGCAACATTAATCTGTAACTGACCAATATCCCCGTCCTTAGTCACCAATCTAACGGGTTCGGTATCTCCGGTATGAAGTGGTGTTAAAGCATGCACCAGTTGTCCGCGCCCAAATGGGTTAAGACGACCACCACTCTCTATCATGTGACTACGATCAACAGGTAGCTCTGCTGTTGGCAGCAAAGAACGATCTACATCAGACATACCTAGTCTTAAATTACCTGTTGCCGAACTGATATTGTTTTTCGCCAATAGATTCAAATTACCTTGAGTGGAAGGAAACAAGAAAATTTGATCTTTCAGCAATATACTACCACCCAGAGCAGTCGCATTTAAGGAAGCAGGGTAAATTTTAGCCAAGGTACTTTGGGGTGTGCCATACCTTAATATGTTCTTAACCACTGAATCATCAGCCCCCAAATAAATATCCCCGGCTGAAGAACTAATATCCAATGAACTTTGCTCTGAATAACTGAAAAAGTTAGTATCTCCTTTACCTATGATCATAGGATCGGTGACTGACGACAATCGAATGTCATCTCCAGCCTTAAGACTAAATTGACTATCACCCAGTGCTAATAAAGGACCCTCAGTAAATTGCTTACCTCCTTTTATTGCTCCCCCTGCTGTCAACTCTGCCTGTCCTTGCCCTAGCAGAAATGCCCCGCCAGCAATATCGCCACCAGCAATCACACGCAGAGTACCGCCACCATTGATTTCAACGATATTTGTTAAAAAACCTAACGGTGAATTAGGATCAGGTGTACCCACCTGCTTGCCCGTGGTTGGCATCATAATCGACAGATCTGAAATATCGCCTTGTGCAACAACAGTGACATGACCCCCACCAAATGAGCCAATATTTTGCTCAAATAATGATTTTCTAGCAAAAGCGGCATTTGTTGATTTTGTCGGCATATACCCTAAACCTATACCCCAGGCAGTCGGCACATCATTGGCATGATCGCTCCCGGCACTCCACTTACCCTGACGCAACAACCAATTATTGATAAATTGAGTCGACTTAGCCCCATTAACATCGCCACCCGCTTTAATGTCAATATCACCCCCTGAAACGGGATATTCACTATAAAAGTTAAACCCGACGATGGTGTCAGATAAACTACCATAAGGAGAAACCACATCAGGTCTGCCTGCGTTATACAGAACGGAAGTCTGGCTAGTAAAATTAACATCTCCCGCAGCTGTCAGTTTTATATCGCCACTTCCTGTTCGCACTTTAACATTAGAGGCAATAGTAATATCACCAGCCTCATTAACTGCGGTGGTATCAGCACTGTTTAAATCAGCACCGGCAACCAGATTAAATGACCAGGAGTTACCCGACTGTAATTTATCTTTTACTTGAATAGATTCTGAAATCGGGAAAAACTGCCCAAAAAACTCAATCACTGTATCAACATTAATCGCCCCATCTTTAAAGCCATCAGATATTGATTTATTCAACAGCAAATCACCACTTGCCCTTAATGCAACTTGACCAACAGTCGCATCATATTTTTCCTGTACCCCCTCACTATTGACACCATCAAGTAAGGACGCATAGCGCCAGTCAACCGTATTCAAATCACTATTTAAGCTTAAATTACCGTCATACTGCACTTCTACTCCAGGACGTAATTGCAAATCCTGCTGCAAATCTGCACTTACTTTTAGGCGATTAGTGTTTGACATATAGTTGCTGGCATCAGTCCTATATTGATTAATATCCGCTGAAGTAATCTGACCATTACTATCCTGATAAATTTTCACCCCTTCAGCGTAAAAGCGATTACCTTCTTTATAATGCGTTACTGAACCATTTTCAACCTTGCTCACTGTGCGGCCTGCATAGCCAGTCACATTGCCAGCAAGCTGCGTAATATTGATGCTATCCTCTACCCCATTACCATCGCTATCCGTCCGCAATGCTCTCAACACAACTTCGCCATGCTTGCCCGTTGCATCACCGACATCAATTGACGATCCAGCTTGTATATCAATACCACTCAAACCATCAAGATCACTATCAGTTGAAGACAACAAGACTGTACCGCCTTGCTCAGCACTCAAGGTTTTAGCCGATAATTCTGCACCCTCCTTCAATATTATTTCATCTGCAGCAAACAGTTCAATCTTACTGGCATCCTTAGCATCAGCAATCACCTTACCCGCAACCACAACCGATCCTTTATCAGCAGTAAACTTAACTTGTTGTGCTTTAACTGCTGTATTCGCTGCTACTTCAATATTTTGCACGCGGCTACGATACTCAATGTTTTTATTAATTCCTGCCGTTGTCAGTTTACTAATAAGACCACTGAATTGTTCTGCTTGTTGATAACCCGCCACATCAATATTTGCCGAGCCTGATTGAGCCGTCATGTCCCCATTTAAGTTTACATTTCCTTCCTTCGCTTTTAGTTTCAGCGTACCGCCCAACTGCTGATTATCACCCCCATTTAGATTGACTGATGATCCCTGTTGAAAACGAATCGAACCCTGATCGGCAATGACATTTAAGGTTCCACCAGAAGTCACCTTAGTCAGGTCTGCAAACACAAATTCACGTCCAGACAAATCAATACGCGCTTGCTCACCCAACACCACATCTCCAGTCAAAGCATGTAACCCAAACTGTCCTGAAGCCATCGCCACACGTGTGTTTATTGCCAGTTGATCTGCTTTTATATCCAGTTTTCCTGTTAGATCATTAATCACTTGATTAGAATCCACGCCTGTTGCAGAAAATACAACCTGATGCCCACTAGCATCAATTTTATAATCAGCTTTGCTACTGGCCGTGACTAAAGGGGTTTCGACATTTAAATCCGCATCAACCCGTAAACTTCCCACTCCATCAGCTTTAAGCTGATCGTTGGCGACTAAATTAACCGCATTAAAACCACTCACAGTAAAAGTACCATCCCCTGTGGTGATAGTATTTGCTTCAACATTCAACTCACCGCCCCCTGTCGCAGGCAATGATGCAATCACATCCTGTGTGTTTTTCAGCTCCAACTCGTCAACTTTTAAATTAACACTGTCATCAACTGAATGACCATTCTGGGTAGCAAAGCCAGAAATACCTGCCGCATTAATCACTAATTTAGAAATTTCAACAGGACTGATTCCGCCCCCCGTAACAGACTGAAAGACATCATTCGCATCCAGTTGCCCCGTACTGCCATAAAAATTAACGGCATCACGACTGGTCAATACCAACTCATCAACTGACATCCGAGTTAAATCGGCATTGGATAAATTGAGTGCATTGCTATTTACCAATCCAGCCACTTCTCCCACATTGATCGAGTTTGCAGCAAGATTTAACGAGCCACCATTCATTACAATTTGTCCTGCAATCTCGGTTGACTGGCTAGATTCCAGAAGCATGGATTTTTTAGCCTGTAAAACAGCACCGTCAGCAACAATCAGCCTACCCGTTTGACCTGTTGAAGCGACTCTATTTAAATCTACTTGTTTCGAACCTGAAACACGTAACAAGGCACCATCGCCTTCCACTGTCAGTAATTCATCCCCTGTATCGATATCGCCCGTCGCTGAAACTATCGCGCCGTCCTTAACAGTAATCGTATCTTTCGCGGTTACGATTAAATCATTAACATCCAATACAGAATTATTTTCAAATGAAATAGTATCTGACCCAACATTAATAACTGTTTCACCTGTTTTATTCCCTAACTGACGTTCCCCGCCCAACAACAAACTAGCAATATTAAGCTGACTCAAATCACTCGCCAGGATTTCCAGCACGCCATCTTGTTGCTGATGACTTAGCGTGTTAGTCACTTGAATATTATTAGCCGCAATATCCATACGAGCCCCTCGACCATTCCCCTCGGCATCGACATTAAACAGGCCATTGAGTCTTAATTTTGTTTGCGCCTGAATAGAAATGATACCGCTGTCTTTTGCCAATACAGGTAATACTGCTTCATTTTCAAGCGCTTTATTAGTAAAAAACTCATTCCCTGTATAGGTCTGATATTGAGATTGTTGACGAACCTGACCAGCATTTTCAATCATAAACCCAGAACTTCGGGCATCTCTTTTTCCACTACCGGCAATAGCCGAATAACCTGAAACAATGGTTCTGCCATCAATCGTACGTGAGTTAAATCCTTGGTCTTGTGTGCCTGTTTTCGGCGTGACTAAAAAAGCGCCAGGTAGCAATGCATAATGTGCGGGTAATTTAACGTATTCCCCAGCAGCCAATCCGCCGCCACCATTTAAGAATACTGTTTCCCCCGCCTTAAACGGGCTGCCTTTACTCTGAAAAAAATCAACGGGAGCAAAATTCGTTCCCAGTGTTGGTAATACAGCAAAACTGTTTTGATTAGTTTGACTAGCTGTTTGCAAATAATCGAATGATCCACCTGCACCAGGCTGAAATTCATAAGCAAAAACATCACCGCCACCCGACAAATCAACCACACTACCTAAAGCCTGATCAATTGCGGGTGCTTTTAATACCACTCTTTTTTCCTCAGTCGAATCAAACACCAAATTTCTGACTGAATCTAAAGGATATAACCAATCTAAGCCACCTTGAACAATACCTAATGGCACTAATAAATCTTTAGCCGAAACAGAAGTAACACTGCCATCTGCAAGTTCTAATGATTTACTCGCTTCCAGATTAATATGTCCCAACGGTGCTAATAATGTGCCTGCCTGTCTGATATGCGCAGCTTTAATTGAGAGCTTGCCACCCGCCGTTAATGGCACAGCATTATTTCCACTGGTGCCAATAATATCAATGCTACCTTCTGGGTTATTTTCGACAGCAATTTTATATTCAGTTAAGGACGTTGGATAAATTTTGCTAGCGGTTAATGTTAAATCAGCAGCTGTCAGTAATTCCCCTAAAAAGTCACGTTGCTCTCCAAATTGATTCCCTCTAAGCTGAATATCATTTCGACTCGCAATATTAACTTGTCCAAAACCATCTAATCTAATGGCACCAAATAAATCCACCCACTGACCATTTACATTAAAGCTTGCATCACCAGCAATTGCTCCCCCACTTACCTGCCTGTTCTTAGATGAACCTAAAGTCAGGTAAGTTGCATCCAGATTAACAACACCACTGGTTTGACCATCCTGGGATTCCCAGCCAATAGAACTAGCATCTAACTTTAAACCAATGCCCGCTGCTAAATTAACATCTCCTTTAAATTGAATGGTATCTGGGGTCGTTAGTTCTATAAAATCAAATCCACCACGCATTAAACTATCAGCTGAAATAGCTATCTGACCTGTTAGCAACGGGTCAAGTACATCACCAATAGCATAAGATGGGGTAAAGTTATTTATCAGGTTTTGACTCACAGTAATCTTTAACGGATTCACTGGAAATGGAATGCCAGGGTCTTCTGGAAGATTTCGATTACTGCGATCCAGCTCAATGATTAAAGAACCATCTCTATTAATTGCAGTACCCCCTACCCCTTTCATCTCGCCTTCCAGCAATATACCTTCAGCTGCAACCAGCTTTATGCTGCCAGCATCTGATCCCACACGGGTGGATTGATAGCCAAATGATGGAGCACCATTAATGGCAACATCCAGCGTAGCTGCTGTCCCTGAAACATCCAGTGTTGAGCCATCTTCCATAACCAGATAACCACGGTCTGTGATTAAACTAATCTCACCGCCATCCAGAACATTACCCGTTCTAAAGATAGAATTAGCATCTAATTTAACGGCACCTCTGGCAAATAATTGCGCATGTTCACCTAGCCATAGTGTTTGATTAGAATCAAAATCACCGCCTGTAGAGGCTTTAATTCTCATGGCTATCTTGCCTGCTGGAGCCGAGATGGTGCCATCAACAAAAATACTGTTCTCCGCTGTTAAAGAAATTGAGGAACCTGCTTCTGAAAAAATTGAACTACCATAAGCCATGGTTATGCTATTTTTTGCAGAAAGGTTTAATTGACTGGCTGTATTTCTTAAATATTGAGGGAGTGTCACCCTAGAGCTAATAACGTCTAGTGTCCGACCACTGCCACTGGATAAATAATTATTTTGAAATTGCCTGTTGCGCTGCGTCAGATTAATATGTGCATTTCCCTGCAACTCAATATTATCGAACTCAGCTTTCAAAGTAACGCCAGAGAAATCTGAAAAAATACTACTGTTAGCATCAATAAAATTAGTTCTGCTATCAACATCAGTTCGGGTATGATCCGAAATAACAAATTTATTACTAGCCAGCGTTAAACGACCATTTTCGTGTAAAGCCTGTGCTGACAGCTTAGCACCCAAAAACAATAATGACGGTGTCGCCCCTACCCCTAAAGCTTCAAGAGTAATATCCCCGCCTTTACCCGCATTAACATCATTGTCACCATTTGCAAGCCAGGCACCGCCATTAGCCTTAATTTCCGAGCCTTGCTCAGTCGTTAAATCACCTGCTGCGGAAAGAGCAACAGAGCCTCCATTAATAACCACAGCCTCCGTTGGATTGATACCTCGGTTCACAGTTAGCTGATCATTAATCCAGCGTCCAGAAACATCTAATACAGCATTCCCCCCCACAAACAACTCGCCACTGGTATTCAGTGCGACATTACGTTTGGCTGTAAAATGAATATCACCCCCTGCCGTGTACAGATCACCCTTTATCTTAATACTTCCCGCTTCAATGGCAATATTGCTCAACGGCTTAAATGCCAGACTCACATCATTCGCTACCGACACCTCACCCCAGGTTTTGAGTGAAAAATCTTGTAATCCTGACAATGCTAAACGGGAAAATGCCTCTCCATTATTAATAGCAATGTTTTGTGTCGCATTAAAAACCGCCAGATCAATGGAAAACTCACCGCCTCTTGCCATCGTTTGTGCTGTCCGTTGTTTACGTCCATTGATGACCGACGCATCAAGATTACCATTCCATTGTAAATCAGCTGTTTTGAGCTGTAGTACGCCAGCATCTTTTCCTTCACTATAGCCCGCTTCAAAAAACGCCTGCTCAGTCAGTCCAACATATTTTTCATCAGGATTAGCATCGCTAATCTCCACCATTTGTCCTGCTTCATTGATCAGGTACGTTGTTTTGATTGAGCCACCCGCAATATCAACCGAACCACCAGAAATATCAATTAACGCGCCATTTTGTACATCAACCTGTCCACTAGCCGTCATTGTAATCTCACCGCCCTGTGTCATTCGCTCAAACACAGAACGCTTGATACCCGATGTAGCCACCGAAGTATCAATTATTTCGGTTTTCTTACGCGCATCAACTTTAACAATAGCATTCCTTAGCACACTGTTCCGTTGATTAGGGCTATCACGTAATTCATTACTTTTGACATTCACTTCACCGACATGTCTTTCCATCGCCACATTAACACCGCGAATACCAGAAACATCAATAACACTGTCATCTTCTATGCTAATCTGTCCATGACTGCCTTGTAACGGATCACTGAGTCTATCCGTTGCCGTCAGCGTAATCTTTGCCCCAGGCGCAACAACTTTACTGCCTGCCTTAAACGCAATATCATGTGCAGAAAATTCAATAAAAGAGTCGGGTTGCAGCTGTTCATCAATTACATTACCGCCTGTATCATCAAGGCTTATAACTGTCGAACTGCCATCAAAAAAACTCAGCGTCGCTTTTGTCCCTAAACCATCACCTAGATCATCTTCTCTAGTTGTACTCTTTCCGACCAGTTTATTACCAACAACATCATGACCTTCTCTGGCCTGTAAGCGAATTGAACCATTAACAGTAACTGAAGTGGTTGCATTAACCCGTCCTTTCTGATTAACCACAAAACCCGCCATGGTGATATTGCCCTGTTTAGCCAGCATATCCCCAAAGTTACTGACTTTTCCGCCTGTATCCACTTCCACTAATAAACCAGCGAAATCATCTGAATCAGCTTGTTGTAAATACACTTTATCCTGACTGGCAACCAACATAATCTGGCCTTGCTTACCCACTTCCAGACTACCTTTATTGTCCACTTCAGGCGCAACTAAAATAATTCTGCCTGCGTCATTGGCCTTTATTTTTGCGCCACTTTCAATCAGGATTTTTTTCAACTCAGCTTGATTGGCCGCAACAACAGCAGGATCAAGAACAAATGCCGCTTCCTTGCTATCATCAAACACTCGCGTAATACCACGCTCAAAAATATCATCAGAAATATCATGAGTAGAAGCAATCAGGCTATTAACATTGATAACCGAATTTTTTCCAAAGATAAAACCATTTTTATTGATTAAATAAATCTGTCCATTGGCAGTTAGTTTACCCAGAATTCGGCTGGGATCATTTTGAGCAAT
>ENA-ORXI01001464-ORXI01001464.1-sediment-metagenome-genome-assembly--contig:-NODE-1464-length-18257-cov-6.373322_pt1 | contig 18257 bp, 23 predicted proteins | sample MGYA00237861_ERZ511468 | MGnify/ENA primary metagenome ERZ511468 (study PRJEB26299, sample SAMN06266213) | sediment metagenome | isolation source: Hudson Canyon methane seep mesocosm | place...
GAAAAATACCTTCACCAAGTACTGCCGAAGAAACAAATTTACGCGGTAAATACTGATGAGCAGGCTTTCAGAATGTTAGCCGCTGACAGAGCAGATATCGTTATCTCAGAAAATCGACAAGGTAATAAAATTATAGCCAACAATCCGGAATTATCAGACGTTGTTGAAATCGCAAAAATGCATGAAACAAAAATATATACATATATTCATAAGAAACACGAAAAACTTGCCCCCCAAATTAGCGAAACAATTGAACAGATGAAAGTAGATAACTCTTTCTCAAGAATTGTTGATGATGTTAATAAATCGTTTCGATAATATGGGTAATTATAGCTAAGCCTAACATTTCAACTTGCGTTGAAAATAAAACACGATATCGTCGAAGATAGACAAAAGTTATTTAGTCATTCCCCAAAAGTTCCTCCTTATACTAAAAGTACGAATTTACGCTTTTTCATCTGTATAGTGTGTAATAATGCTGTTCGAGCTCTTTTATTTGATACTTATTTTATGAATAAAACAAAAATCATTTATACCGTTATAGCACTACTTCTGTTTATCGCGATCATGCCAATGGTTATTGGCTCATTTTCGGAAGATGCGATTCGCTGGGCAGTCCGTAGAACGGCTGATATTTCATTTATCATGCTGTGTTTGAGTTTTGGCGCTTCTTCATTACACTTCGTGCTTAAATCTGATTTTTCTCGTTGGTTAATGCAAAACCGTCGTTACTTAGGTATTTCTTTTGGTATCAGCTTTTTATCGCATGCTTTTCTTATTTTGTTTTTAGCTCTGCGTTATCCCGAACCGCTGTTATCAGATCTAAGCAATACGACTATCTATACCGGCATTGTCGCTTTTTCATTTACTAGCTTGATGACCATGAGTTCCAACAATGCTGCTGTGAATTTTTTAGGACGAAAAGCTTGGTCTGTGTTGCATACGGTAGGAGGTTATTATTTATTAGCCGTGTTTACTTTAACCTTTCTATCTCAGTTGGAAAATGTCTATTTTTGGCCCAATGCATTAGCCGCGATAAGTTTGATTTTGTTACGTTTGAATAAAATCATAAAACCACTACTAAACAAATCAGAGAACAAAAGCGAAGCTGCATAATTCTTGTTAATACACGTATGGAAGCACTACAGAACAATTTGATTACCATCAAACCATTAGATATGTCCTATCTTGATGAGTTTGTTCAGGCAGTACGAGAAAGTAGTAATACCGTAGGAAAGTGGCTGCCTTGGTGTACGGCGGATTATTCAAGAGATGAAGCACAGTTTTGGTTTAACTATTGTCAGCTTAATATCGATAATAAATCTGCCTATGATCTGGGTATATTCCTAACTTCTAATGATCAGTTTGTTGGGGGTATTTCTATCAATCGAATTAACCGCTTAGATATGATTGGTACTGTCGGTTATTGGATTCGAGAATCTATGCAAAACCAAGGCATTGCATCTAATGCCATTGAGCTGATTAAAACACTAGGTTTTGAAACGCTTGGTTTGACACGTCTAGAAATTATTATTCTTGAAGATAATTTTATTAGTAAAAGGCTTGCTGAAAAAGCAGGCGCCAAACTTGAATGCTTGGCTCGAAACCGTCTAGTTTTTAAAGACAAAGCAAGAGATGCACTTGTGTATTCATTAATACCATAAAGGAAGAAAATCTAAATGGATGATACCCAATTAAAAGATTATTTTAAGACTACATTTAATGCGGTTGCAGATGGTTATGATGGTTTGCCTACACGCTTTTTTCCACAAAGTGCTGAGCAGATTGTTTCATTTTTAAATCTTAGTGGCGATGAACAGCTCTTAGATGTTGCTACTGGCACTGGTTGGGTAGCCTTAGCTGCCGCTAAACAGTTAACTCAAGGTCATGTGAGCGCCATTGATCTTTCAGAAGGCATGCTTGCTCAGGCTCAGAAAAAACAACAACAAACAAACTTGGACAATATCACTTTCACTGAAATGGACATGCAAAACTTAGTCTTTGCTGATAATTATTTTGATGTTGCGGTCAGTGCCTTTAGTATTTTTTTTGTCGAAGACATGCCATCGCAATTACACCATATTGCCAGCAAAGTTAAAAACAAAGGCCGCGTTATCACTAGCACATTTTATGACGATGCTTTTTCACCGTTAGCCACCCTCTTTCTAGATCGACTTGAACGTTATGGCATTGAAATACCTAGCTTAGCTTGGAAAAGAATTGCCACAAAAGAACAATGCACAACAATTTTTAGTGACGCAGGATTGCATAATATTTCTTGTCATCAAATCGACAGCGGATATTATTTCCGTGATGCTGATGACTGGTGGTATATGATTTGGAATGCTGGGTTTCGTGGACTTGTCGCTCAACTATCAGATGATGATCTTATTAAGTTCAAACAGGAACATTTAGCAGAAGTAAATCAACTCGCAACGGATGATGGTATTTGGTTGCAACTTGATATTCTTTATACTATTGGTACCAAATAACCGCAAAGTACGGAGTAAATATGAATAATGATAATCCTTTAACCGCACTCATTGGTACTTGGCAGGGTGATAAAGGTCAGGATGTTGCTCCTGATCCTGATGGCATTGAAAACAACGCCTTCTATGAAACCTTTGTATTTTCTGAAACTGACGATGTCAGCAATGCAGAATCTCAAAACCTTGCTGCTGTTCATTATCGGCAACGTGTACACCGTATTTCAGATAACAAATTAATTCATGACGAAACGGGCTATTGGATGTGGGACCCAGAAAATGACATTATCATGCACTCACTAACGATTCCTCGTGCTGTTTGTCTTTTGGCAGGTGGTTATATTAAACGTCATAACGATGACATCATTTTCAGTGTTACAGCAAGCTTAGATGATGAAATTTGGCAGATCATTCAATCACCCTTTATGACAGCGAATGCGACCACTAAGTCTTTCAAACAAACCCTCACCGTCAGCGAATCAAACTTATCTTATTCTCAGACAACACTTGTGGATATTTACGGCAAAGAGTTTGAGCACACCGATCAAAACACGCTAATTCGCCAATAAATGAATAACTATATAAGCTTGTAGCGTTATTGCCATTTCTTCCAAAATAAAATTGATACCAATACATGACTGAACAAAAAAACAATCCCCTGCACGGTTTGACACTGGAACAGATCATTAACAAGCTTGTTGAGCATTATGGCTGGGAGCAACTTGGCTTACGCATTCAAATCAATTGTTTTACCCTTGACCCATCGGTGAAGTCCAGCCTCAAGTTTCTACGCAAAACACCTTGGGCAAGAAAAAAAGTCGAAGATTTATTTATTCAGACGGTGCAGGATAATAAATATACCCAGTAAGCTCTTTGGGCAAACCATCAACCTGCTGCTTGCAGGTCTTCTTCATACGATGTGATTAAGTTACTTCCCCGCTCTTTACTACTATACATCGCCATATCGGCACACTGAATCACTTCATCAAGTGTATGTCCATGTTCTGGAAATGCAGCCACACCAAAACTAGCGCTCAAGATGATTTTATTTCCTTGATAACGGACATTGCTCTCATTAAAGCGTTCAATGATTCGTTTGGCTACTTGCTGAGCCTTAACAGCAGGACAATCAGATAACATGATGACAAACTCATCACCACCATAACGGGCGGCAATATCACCTTGGCGTAAAACAGATTCCATGCATCGTGCAACACTGGTTAATAATAAGTTTCCTGCCTCGTGGCCATAGTTATCATTAATAGGTTTTAATTTATCAATATCGACCATAATGACTGAAACGGTACGGTCATGGCGTGCAGCCACTCTAAACAGCTTTGTAGACACTTGATATAAAGAACGACGGTTAAATAATTTTGTTAACTCATCGGTTTCAGAAACTACTTTTAGCTGGTTAAAGCCTTTTTGAATATCAGATGCCAACATGGTGAGAATATAAGCAACGAGTAATAAAGGGAAAAACTGCATTAACCACTCACTACTGCCGGCGAGCGACCATAAATTTGCATTTTCAGCGATGGAGTTTTGTAAATAAAGAATATTTACACCAATAAACAACGTCTCCAACCATGCAGTTAACTTACCTAAGGTCAGTGCACTCGCAACAATAGGTAATAGATATAAGTTATATAGAGGTGTGTTCAATTCACCCAAGAACCAAATGACATAACCAATATAGAAAATCATGATCCAAGTTTGAATGGCCATTTTCCATTCCTTGGATTCTTTAAACAAATCAGTATATTGAAAGGTAATAATTAGAACAGAATAAATGACCGATGCTAGAAAAAAGGTAGATTTTGAGGCGGGTTCAATATCACCAACTAATTGATAAAATAGAATTAAAACAAGAAGTAACCACTCAATTTCGGGTAAGGTGCGACTAAATCCACTAAGAACAATAGGATCTTTATTGAGTCTATGATCTTTTTCGTTTTCCATTATCACCACACGAGTTATAATTTTTTTATTTCACGTCAACGGGCGTACTGGTAAATTGTTTATATCCAAATTACTTGAAACTACGTAATTTGGATATAAACTAGATTAACACTTTTTCCTGTCATAGCAATAACATCACACCTGTTAACCATATAAACCGGATATCACTATTAAAAAACTCTCTATTATCGGCAGTGGTTGGCTAGGTCATCCCTTGGCGAAAACACTTTCTTCTAACGAATTTGACGTTAAGATTTCTACACGTTCTTCCACTCGTTTAGCTGAACTTAGATCAGAAAATATTACGCCTTTTATCGTTGATATAGACCAACTCAATAAGCACATCACGTCTTTCCTTGATAGCCCTATATTAATCATCAATATCACCTCAAAAAATAGTGAAAGCTTTTGTAATTTAATCACCGAAATAGAACAATCGTCAGTAGAAAAAATCATCTTCATCAGCTCCACATCGGTATACCAAAATACTAACAACATAATTTCTGAATTCAATGCAGCTGAGTCGGCTGAAAGTACGCTGTTTCAAATAGAAAACCTATTTAGAAATAACACACACTTTCAAACTACTATCGTTCGTCTTGCAGGCTTGGTTGGCCCACAGCGACACCCAGGATTGTTTTTTCGCAATGGTAAAAAAGTCCAACAAGCTAATGCACCAGTTAACTTGATTCACTTAGATGATTGCATTGCGATAATTAGTGAAATAATTAAACAAAATGTCTGGGGAGAAACCTTTAATGCTTGCAGCGATAACCACCCCACTAAACGTGAGTTTTATAGTCATGCGAGACAGCTACTAGGTTTAGCGCCTCCAGAGTTTATCGACTCTGATAAAGAAAATTATAAAATTATCAATAATATGAAAGTGAAACAAACCTTGAACTATTCATTCAAACATCCCGATGTGATGAAAATCTTGTTTGAAGGCAAGCAGTAAGCTTATGGAAGACAATATTAAACACTGCCCGTGTATCAGTGGAAACTCTTACGCTGCTTGTTGCCAACCACTACATGAAGCTAAATTACACGCCAGCAGTGCACAGCAATTAATGTGCTCACGTTATAGTGCTTTTTGTCTGGGTAATATCGATTACCTTATCCAAACGTTACATCCTGATAAACGACAAGCTGACGATGAAATAACATTGGCACAAACCATTAAGCAAACAACGTGGTTAGGCTTGAAAATCATTGCCCACAAGAATTCAGGACACAATGCCACCGTTGAATTTATCGCTTTTTATCAAGAAAACCCACTCGGTCAGCTACACGAAAAATCAAACTTTCTTAAAGAAAACGGTCAATGGTTTTATGTTGATGGGGAGTTTTTAGAACCGATAAAACTAAGCCGTAATGAACTCTGTTTTTGTGGCAGTGGTAAAAAGCTTAAACGTTGTCATAACGTATAATTTATTCGCTCAAATATTTCCATTGTACTCATAAATAGAAAATGGCTGTTCAATGAGCACAATCACTGATATTGCTTGGTCTTCTTATAGGCCATTACTCAGCCATACGACCAAGTATTTTGGGTTTGCCCCCATTTGATATTTCGATAGCTAAAGCCAGGCTAAATTGAAACCAATATTCTTCATTTTGTGACTGAGTGTAACTAAAACAGAACTCATTTTCATCTGCGTCATAACCACCGACAAGACTTTTACTTTGAAACATATCGTCAGATTCTATTTCTGACCATTGCTTTTCTGAGAAACCCTTTAAATGAATCTCTTTGCAAATACTTTCTAGCTCTTCTGAAATTGGTATATTTCTCACTTGATTCCTTCGCCCTATATCTTGTTATTAAGAGAAAAAAATATAATAACAAGCTAAAAAAAGTATTGTCCCTAATGTTTTCTTCCGGATCCTACTGTAGCTAGGTATTAGAAAGATAACAATACACAACCACTTTTACATGATTCATGATGTATTTAAGGGAATTTAAAGCAAGAATTACCGTTTATAAAGGTAAGGCAACAGCTGTGTTGTTACTAGTGCTCTTCAGCGTGTGTGAGGTATAAAGTCAAGCCAATCAAAGCAATACCACCAGCAAGTGCCAGCAAATCTAATGGGCCATGGAAATCCATGGTGATCGCATGCTCAAAGAAGTTCACAATTAATATCATGATAATCACGCGGCCTAGACGTGTTTTTAAGTCATCAAGATTGTTAATGGCCAATACAGAGGGTGTTTCTGAAGACTCCGCTTGTTCGATTTTGCTAATGAATAACTCATATAAACCCAAGGCAAAGATAAGCAAGACCGTTGCCAGTAAATAACCATCAATGATTTCAACAACATGAGTCACCGTTTCGGCGCGAAAGTCCTTGCGGGCTTCACCAATTAAATCAGCTGATAGGTAGTCACCTAAATGTGTAACAAGGAAGAACGCATCAACTGAGGCTAAAAAGAACATCGCAAATGCTGTTACTAAACTGGCAATAACCGCCACAATAACTATAAAACGACTGTTCCATAGTGCAGTTTCAAATATACGTTCCATGTTTTCTCTAATAATAGTTTTAAGGTTAGGCTGCTTGTACAGGGATAGAATTTCCCCGACGGATGATATCGTTATTTTCATCCAAATAAACCAATGTTGGTTTGAAATTAGCGACTTCTTTTTCATCCATACTGCTATAAGCACAAATGATTATGCGGTCACCGGGCGAGGCTTTGTGAGCCGCCGCACCATTAACCGAGATGATATTTGAACCATCTTCAGCACGGATCGCATAGGTGGTAAACCGTTCACCATTGGCAATGTTATAGATTTGAATTTGTTCGTACTCGTGGATCCCTGCGGCTTCAAGCAGTTTGCCATCTATCGCACACGAACCTTCATATTCCAGTTCAGAGTGAGTCACACAGGCACGATGTAATTTTGTTTTTAATAAAGTCAGTTGCATATCCGACGATCAGTAAAGTAGCTAATGCGATATTATCGCTTTTTAGCTTTCATCAAGCAAGATGACAAGCAATATTATCAATCAATCGTGCTTTGCCTAAATGCGCTGCAGCCAAAATTCGCAGCTGCGTATCTTCGACTGTAGCCAACTCCAAATCTTCTGCTCTTCTCACTTCGACATACTCAGGTGTGAAACCAGCTGATTTAAGTTGTGCAATCGCTTGTTGTTGTAAGACGATAAAATCTTGCTCGCCTTGTTCTAGCTGAGTTTTCATAGAGTTTAATGTTTGATATAAAACAGCTGCTTTTTTTTGTTCCGATTTCGTTAAATATTGGTTTCGTGAACTCATGGCCAAACCAGACTTTTCGCGATGCGTCTCGGAGGCAATCACCTCTACCGGCAAATTTAAATCTCGCACTAATTTTTTTATCAATAAAAGTTGCTGATAATCTTTTTCACCAAAGATCGCGATATCTGCCTGCACCATATTTAAAAGCTTGCTGACTACGGTAGCAACACCATCAAAATGGCCAGGGCGATTTTTGCCACAGAGTTTGTCATCCATTCCGGGTACAACCACATTAGCGTGACTTTTCATTCCCTCGGGATACATCACATAGGCGCTTGGCGTAAATACCAAATCACAGTTCACTGAAGTTAACTGCTTAATATCGGCGTCCATCGTTCGTGGATAGGCCACCAAGTCTTCTTTGTCATCAAACTGCAAAGGGTTAACAAAGATACTAACAATCACTTTGTCAGCTAAGGCTTGTGCTCTTTTCACTAGGGACAAATGGCCCTTATGCAAATTGCCCATAGTAGGCACAAAAGCCACCGTTAATTGTTGTTGATGCCATGCTTTTACTTGCGCCCGTAGCGCACTGACTGAATCAACTTTTTGCATTAATACTGCTGTTCGTTTGAAGGAAAGTCGCCAGCTTTAACATCTTGTACATAGTTAGCAATCGCAGCTGGAATAGCACCGGCATCAGCTAAAAAATCATGACTAAATCGAGGACGCTTACCCGGTGTTAAACCTAACATGTCATATAACACTAGAACCTGACCATCACAGTTTTTTCCGGCGCCAATACCAATAACAGGAATCGTCACTGCTTGTGTTAGTTTTTTACCTAACTCTGCAGGCACACATTCCAGCACTAACATATCAGCACCTGCGTCTTGTAATGCTTTGGCATCATCAATTAATTGCTGCGCATTATCATCGTCACGGCCCTGTACACGGTAACCGCCTAGTCGATGTACAGATTGCGGCAACAAACCTAAATGCGCACAGACTGGGATTCCTCGTTCAACAAGCTGCTTGACGGTATCTACAACAATAGCGCCACCTTCAAGCTTAACCATTTGTGCGCCACCTTCAGCCATTAATCGAGCGGCATTGTTAATCGCTTGTTCGGCATTGGCATAACTCATAAAAGGCATATCAGCCATCACAAATGCTTTTTCACTGCCACGAACCACATTGCGAGTGTGATAAACCATATCGTCTACCGTAACGGGTAAGGTGCTTTCTTGACCTTGAATAACCATGCCTAAAGAGTCACCCACTAAAATGACGTCAATACCGGCTTGCTCTAAAACATGGCTAAAGCTAGCATCATAAGCGGTTAAAACAGCGATTTTATTTTGCTCTGCTTTCATTTTTCGCAGGCTAGTTAAATTTATGCGACTCATATTATTTCCCTTTGACGGGTAGTGGATTGTAATACTGGCGACCACTTTGAATATTACTGATCTGATCTAACAAGTTTTGATAATCCTGTTCACTGTTTACTAAATCTATTTGCTCTGCATTCACAATCAATAATGCAGAATCTTCATAATAATGAAAAAAGTCCGCATAACTATCGGCTAAACGTTTCAAATAAGCATCTTCAATTCGTTGTTCATAACCGATGCCTCTTGTAGAGACACGAGATTTTAATACCGGCAATGATGCCTGCAAGTAGATCACTAAGTCTGGCTTGCGATGATGCATGGTGAGGTTGTCATAGACCATATTGTATAAAGCCAGCTCATCGTCATCTAAGGTGATTTGAGCAAACAAGCGATCTTTTTCCACCATAAAGTCAGCAATATGCAAATTAGTAAACAAATCATCTTGTTCTAATTCTTTGCTTAACTTCACTCGCTGCATTAAAAAACTCAATTGAGTAGGCAACGCTGATTGTCGGGGGTCTAAATAAAATTTTTCTAAAAAAGGATTATTTTCTGGTTGTTCTAGCAATACTGTACCTGAACAACTTTCTGCTAAACGATTAACCAAGTGCGTTTTACCAACGCCTATAGGCCCTTCTACGACAATATATTGATGTGGTATTGCAGTTATCATATCGCGATATTTTCCACTTGTTGTAAGCCATCACGTGGGCATGCTTCCAGTAATTGAGCGACGTTTCCGAAACCCGGAATCTCTAAACTACCATCTAATTCTGCTAGGGGGTAAACAACAAAAGCACGCTCTGCAATTCCAGGATGTGGCACCGTTAAACGATCGTCTTTTAAAACCTGCTCACCATAGACTAATACATCCAAGTCGAGAGTGCGCTCTCCCCAATGACGTTTGCGAACTCGCCCGTGTCGCTGCTCAATCTTTTGTAATTCATCTAGTAAGCTATGTGGCGTGAGTGTCGTTTCTAATTCAATGGCCGCATTAATGTAATCCGGCTGATCTTGTGGCCCCATGGGAGGGCTTTTATACAATGAAGAACAAGCAACAAGTTCAGTATCGATCATAGCTTTCATATCTTTTATCGCTGTTTTGATCTGCTCTAACGGGTTTTCTAGGTTACTACCTAAACCAATAAATACACGCATTAATCACTCTTTACTGCAGGTTTTCTACGACGGCGACGGCGAGGATTTTTTTTAGCTCCACCCCCAGCTGATGTAGGCAAACTATTAACCATTTTAAGTTGTTCTTTTTCATCTTGTTCTTGGAACAAGGTCCACCAATCAGCTAGTTCTTGTAGAGCTTCACCAGCTTCATTACGCAATAATAAAAAATCATAACCGGCTCTAAATTTTGGCTGTGCTAATGAACGAAATGCACGTTTACCTAAGCGTTGATTTAACCGTGTTTGTAACACCCAAATATCACGTGTCACTAAGGTATAGCGTTTAGGAACGGCAACGCGTTGAACCTGTATTGCGATAACTTCTGATGCTGCTCGTTGCATGGCAGGAATAGCTGGAATTTTATTAGCCATATAGTCTTGCCAGCGTTGTCTCACGGGTTCCCACAAAATTGCCGCGAATAAAAATGCTGGTGTTACCGGTTTGCCTTCATCAATGCGTTTATCTGTATTTTCTAAGGCTTTGGTTAATAAAATACGTGGGTAACCATCTTGCTCTTCGTGTAATAAAGCATCGGTTTGGGGGAATAAGTGCTTGAACACACCATAGTGCCCCAATAGTTCATTAGTAACGGCAGCATTACCACTTAAATAGAGTTTGAGTGATTCATCAAATAAACGCGCTGGAGGAATATCAATTAATAATTCGGCTAATTTGGGGATCCACTTTTCGGTTTCATCATCTAAACGCAAACCTAATTTGCCAACAAAACGAATCGCTCGCAACATACGAACGGGATCTTCGCGATAACGTGTTTCAACATCACCAATTAAACGAATTTTTCCTGCTTGCAAGTCAGCTATACCACCGGTGTAGTCGATTATCGAAAAATCTTGAATATTGTAATAAAGCGCGTTAATCGTAAAGTCACGTCGCCACGCGTCTTGCTCTAGGGTGCCAAAAACATTGTCTCTAACAATGCGACCCTGATCATCAACATGTTGTTCTGTTTCTGGTGGCGCTCTAAAGGTTGCCACTTCAATGACTTCACGTCCAAACCGTACATGGACTAATTTAAAACGTCGGCCAATTAAACGACTGCGACGAAACACTTTATTCACCTGCTCAGGTGAGGCGTTGGTAGCCACATCAAAGTCTTTAGGTTCATGACCTAATAATAAATCTCGAACACAGCCACCTACTAAATAAGCGTCATAACCTGCCTCTTTCAAGCCATACAATACCTTCAACGCAGCAGGGCTTAACTGCTTGCGAGAAATTGTATGGTCAGGGCGAGAAATAACTAATGGTTCACTCTGCTGTGCTGCAGTTTTGCCACTTTTACTCGTTTTAGTTTTTCTTAGTTTAGAAAAGATTTTATTAAGCGATAACATAAGGAAAGGATAATACCATGCTTTTTACAGTGAATTGTTATCGAAAGTTGTTGTATTTAATGACATCAAAGAACATTACTTTAAAGCGAGCTGTACAGGTTTGAATGAACGGCGATGAATTATCGTCGGGCCCAACTCCATCAAGGCCTGTTGATGTTGTTTTGTTGGGTAACCTTTATGTTGTGCAAAACCATATCCCGGGTAAAGTTCTTCCATCGCCTGCATTTCTCTATCACGTGCTACTTTAGCCAAAATTGATGCGGCTGCAATCGCGGGCTCTGATTGGTCGCCTTTAATGATTGTTGTCACTGGACACGCCAAATTAGGGGCCTGATTACCATCAACCAATGCATGACTTGGGGCAATGCTTAAACCTTCTACCGCTCTTTTCATTGCAAGTAAGGTTGCTTGTAAGATATTCAGTTCATCAATTTCTTTTGGGTCTGCTCGTCCCAAAGACCAAGCCAAGGCTTTTTCTTTAATAACATCTTCTAACTGATTGCGGCGTTTCTCAGTCAATTTTTTTGAATCAGCCAAACCTTCAATTGGATTATTATCATCCAAGATCACCGCAGCAGTCACAACATCACCAGCCAAAGGGCCACGGCCAACTTCATCAACACCAACAATTAATATCTGCTTTGACATATCCGCTAATCCAACATAGTTATTATTTGTTGTGCTGCATTTTTAGCTCCACCTGAAGGGCCTAACGCTGTTAATACTTTTTGGCGAATATTTTCAGCTCGCGCTTTACTATCAGGACGAATAATCAAGTTGGATATTTCCTGATCTAGACGCTCCACCGTCACATCATCTTGTAATAGCTCTTGAATTAATGCCTCACCAGTGACTATGTTGCATAGACCAACATAAGGAATTTTTACCAATTTCTTTAAGATTCGATAGGTCATGGGTGCTACACGATACACAATCAAATGAGGCACAGCTAATAAAGCAATTTCTAAGGTTACCGTGCCTGATGCAGCCACAATGACATCACAACTTTTAGTGAAATCATAAAAATCACCTTCCACAACTTTTACCGGCATCGTTGCTTTTCGAAGTAGTGGTTTTAGCGTTTCGATATCAAGCCCCGGTGCTAAGGGCAAAGCCAAACTCACATCAAAATGACGATGATATATTTTCTCAGCGGCTTCGATCATGATGGGAAGTAATGCTTCAACTTCACTGCGGCGACTACCAGGATACAAACCAATGACACGATGACTAGGATCTAACCCAAACTTCTGCTTGGCTTGTTCCGTTGTTAGTGATGTCTTTACAGCATCAACTAATGGATGTCCTACACAAGAAACCGGTACACCAGCCTTTTCATAAATACTTTGTTCAAATGGAAACAGTACGGCCATATGATCAACATAACGTTTAATTTTTTTTACACGGCCTGCTCGCCAAGCCCATACCTTAGGGCTTATGTAATACAACACCGGAATGTGTAATTTTTTGGCAACTTTGGCTAGCTTTAAATTAAAGCCCGGATAATCAACTAAGACCAATAAATCAGGTCTATCATTCTCAAGCTCTTTCACCAGCTGATTAAAGATCTTTTTAATGTGGCGATATTGTTTTAAAACTTCGACCAGCCCCATCACTGCTAATTCAGAAAAATCGACTTTTATTTCAGCGCCAGTTGCTCGCATGGTGTCACCACCAATTCCTGATACCTTAATATCCGGTGCCATTATTTTTAATTCTGCCAACATACGACCTGCATGCGCTTCACCAGAAGCCTCACCTGCTATGACAACAATTTTTTTCTCTACACTCAAGCCTGTTCGTCCTCAGAGTAACCAACTAACTCTAAACCAAAGCCTGATAAGCCTGTTAGTTTTGTTGGGGTGCCCATCACGCGCATTTTTCTAACACCCAAATCTGACAATATTTGTGCACCAACACCAAAGGTACGTAAGTCCCACGTTGATTTTGTTACTGGTATTTCTTTGCCTAAATCTTGTTGTTGGTAGTGAGCAATTTTTGCAGCTAATTGTTTGTTTTGTTGTGGCTGACGCAATACGACCAACACACCTTTTCCCGCTTGCTGAATTTGAGTCATCACTTTTGCTAAAGGCCAATGGCTAGGCTCACGTGTTGCACCTAATAGGTCACCTAGTGGATCAGCCATATGCACACGAACTAACACTTCTTCATCAGGGGTTATCTCACCCGCCACCATCGCTAAGTGTACTTGTGCGTTAACGGTATCTTGGAAACTGTATAGCTGGAAATCACCATGCTGAGTTGGCATGTCACATTGTGACAAACGACTCACTGTCATTTCATTTTCTAAACGATAACTGATCAAATCAGCAATGGTGCCAATTTTTAAATCATGCATTTGAGCAAATTTTTCAAGGTCTGGCCGACGCGCCATACTGCCATCTTCATTAAGTATTTCAACAATCACCGCTGAAGGATCTTTACCCGCAAGCTGTGCTAAATCACAACCCGCTTCGGTATGTCCAGCGCGAGTTAATACACCACCTGCTTGAGCTTTTAATGGAAATATATGACCCGGTTGAACCACATCTTCTGGTCGTGCATTTTCACTTACTGCTGCTTGAATAGTTAATGCGCGATCTGCGGCAGATATTCCTGTGGTAACACCTTGAGCAGCCTCAATCGAAACAGTAAAGTTGGTGGCATAAGGTGTTTGATTATCAGAGACCATTAGCGGTAGTCGTAATTGCTTGCAACGTTCATCCGTCAAGGTTAAACAAATCAAACCTCGACCAAAACGCGCCATAAAGTTAACCGCTTCGGCAGTCACACATTCTGCCGCCATGACTAAATCGCCTTCATTTTCACGATCTTCATCATCCATAATGACGACCATTTTTCCTTGCCTTAAGTCATCGAGAATTTCAGCAGTGGTATTTAATTTCATTTTTTGTAGCCTGTTATTGATCTTGAAAGTAGTTTGTACTTATTCAGTGCAAACCTTTCTAGATAAATCCGTGTTTAACTAAAGTATCACGGGTGATAGTAGAATTTGTCTCTGGCAATAAGCGCTCTAAATAACGCGCAATCAAATCTACTTCAAGATTCACCTTGCTGCCTACTGCATAGCTACTCATAATTGTTTCTTGCATCGTATGTGGAATGATATTTACTTCAAACCAATTATCACCAACATTATTGACCGTCAAACTCACACCATCAATGCAAATCGATCCTTTTTCAGCAATATAGCGGCTAAGCTCTGCTGGCATTTCAAAACGAAACTGTATCGATCTAGCTGATTCTTTCAGCGAAAGTACACTGCCTAACCCATCAACATGACCACTGACAAAGTGACCACCTAAACGTTCACCTACGGCCAATGCTTTTTCCAGATTCACCTCTGAACCTGCTTTGGTATTTCCAAGGCTAGTTCTATCTATACTTTCACGAGAGACATCAAACGTTAAAATAGCTGCGTTAATATTAACGACGGTCAAACACACACCGTTAATCGCAATGCTATCGCCCAGAGCAACATCGCTGAGGTCTAACTGTTGCGTTGCCACTTGTAAACTTAGATCGCCGCCTTTGGGTTGCACTGTTTCTATTTTGCCAATTGCAGCAATAATGCCGGTAAACATATCTTTAAGTTTCCTTTTTAATTGGTTTTGCCGTAATTCGCCAATCTCGACCAACGGGGCTTATATCAAGAATATCTAACTCAATATTTTCTGCCATCATTGTTATTTCAGGTAAATGGAATAAACCGTTTGCACCATTACCCATTAATTTTGGGGCCATATAGATCACCAATTCATCAATCAACTGCTCAGACAATAAAGCACCATTTAATACCGGGCCAGCCTCAACCATTACCTCGTTAATTCCCTGAGAGGCTAAATGTGTCATCAAAGCCGTTAGATCAACCTTCTCATCCTTGCTTGGCAACTTGATAATATCGGCCGTTAAACTCGAGGGTTTATCAGCTATCGTAGCAATTAATACTTTGCCTTTATCATCAAATAGTCCGGCATTACTCGGTGTACGTAATTGACTATCAACGACAATACGTAACGGTTGTCTAACCGCTGTATTTTCTGGATACCAATCAGCACCATCTGGTCGTACCGTTAATGCTGGATCATCTGCTAACACCGTAGCAATGCCCGTTAAAATGGCAGAGCTTCTTGCACGCATCTTTTGTACATCAAGTCTAGCATCAGGTCCGGTGATCCATTTACTTTCACCGCTTGCCATAGCGGTACGACCATCTAAACTCATTGCCAACTTACTGCGAACATAAGGGCGAGATTTTCGCATCCGCTGGCAAAAACCTGGGTTAATCGCTTCAGCTTGTTGTTCTAAAATACCTACCGTGACTTCGATACCTGCGGCTTTTAATTTAGCAATGCCTGTTCCTGCAACCACAGGATTAGGATCTTGCATCGCTACAAAAACGCGCTTAATGCCAGCGTTAATAAGGGCATCAGCACAGGGAGGAGTTCGACCAAAATGACTACATGGCTCTAAACTGACATAACAGTCTGCTCCAGTTGCTTGTTCGCCTGCCGCTGACAATGCATTGATTTCAGCATGAGGTTCACCAGTTCGTTGGTGCCAACCTTCTCCTACAATCAGGTCATCTTTTACAATGACACAACCAACTCGAGGGTTCGGACAGGTTGTAAAAAGCCCACGTTCCGCTAATTGCAGAGCATGAGCCATATAACGTTCATGTTTAGACATGGTTAAGACTTGTTTTGACGATCCTTGCAGCGTGGACATACGTGTGCTCCATCTTCATGCAACCAACCAAGCTTCAGCGCATCGTCTAAAGAACCTTCATACCAAGAGCGCCCATCGGTCAATCGTCGACCTTCAACATCGCCGCGCTGAGTATGTCTTGTTTGTTCAATATAACGAATTCCCTGAGGGTTGCATATATCGCAAAAGATAATGACTCTAAGCACCTTAATTATCCTTAGTTATAAGATCGGTAGAATTTTCCATGCGTTCAATTTCTTCACGAAAGGCATTAACATCTTGAAAGCTTCGATAAACGGATGCAAAGCGTACATAAGCCACTTCATCTAACTCACGCAACGCATCCATTACCCAATCACCCACTAGAAGACTTTCGACTTCTCGTTCGCCGGTTGCACGTAGGCGATGAATTATGCCTTTTACTGCCGTATCAACCGCATCAATACTAACCGGTCGTTTTTCTAAAGCGCGTAAAAAACCTGCTCGTAATTTATCTTCGTCAAAAACAGCGCGAGATTGATCACGTTTAATCAATCTCGGCAAAGTAAGTTCAGCTGTTTCATAAGTAGTGAAACGTTCATTACATTCACCACACATACGCCGTCTGCGAATTGCGTCACCTTCCGCCGAAAGACGAGAGTCGATTACTTTAGAATCTTCAGCACCACAAAATGGGCAACGCATGTTATCTCAGCCTGTTATGAATAAACGGGTAAACGCTGACATACAGCCAACACTTTTTCTTTAACATTATTCATCACCGTTTCATCACCACGGCTATCAATAACGTCACACATCCAATTTGCTAGGTCAGTACACTCTTGCTCCATAAAACCACGTGTTGTCACAGCAGGTGTACCTACACGGATACCTGAAGTAACAAATGGTGATTGTGGATCATTAGGCACGGCGTTTTTATTCACCGTAATATTAGAATCACCTAACCAGGCATCAACTTCTTTACCGGTTAAACCTGCTTCGATAAAACTAACTAAGAATAAATGATCGTCCGTACCTTTTGAAACCACATCATAACCACGTTCCAAAAACACAGAAGCCATCGCTTGAGCATTAACCACAACTTGTTGTTGGTAGGTTTTAAACTCCGGCAACATGGCTTCTTTAAATGCGACGGCTTTAGCAGCAATCACATGCATCAAAGGGCCACCTTGGAAGCCAGGGAAAACCGCTGAGTTTAATTTCTTCTCAATTATTGGATTAGATTTAGCTAAAATCAAACCACCACGAGGACCACGTAATGTTTTGTGGGTTGTTGTTGTTGTTACATCAGCAATTTGTACTGGGCTAGGGTAAACACCCGCGGCCACTAAACCTGCAACATGGGCCATATCTACTAACAGGTAGGCACCAATTGAATCGGCGATGTCACGGAAACGTTGCCAATCTACAATACGAGAATAGGCAGAAAATCCTGCTACCACCATTTTTGGTTGATGTTCTTTTGCTAATCGTTCAACTTCATCATAGTCAATTTCTTCTGTTTCGGCGTTCAGGCCATAAGAAACTGAATTATAAATTTTACCGGAAGCACTTACTTTTGAACCATGAGTCAAATGACCACCATGAGCCAAACTCATACCCAAAATAGTGTCGCCAGGTTGTAATAACGCTAAATAAACCGCAGCATTTGCTTGTGACCCCGAATGCGGTTGCACATTAGCATAATCAGCACCAAATAATTGCTTGGCACGATCCATTGCTAATTGTTCCGCTTTATCTACATATTCACAACCACCGTAATAACGTTTGCCAGGGTAACCTTCTGCATACTTGTTAGTTAAAGAAGAGCCTTGTGCTTCCATAACACGTGGACTAGTGTAGTTTTCAGATGCGATCAATTCGATATGATCTTCTTGACGTTGATTTTCTGCTTCTATCGCTTGTAGTAGCTCATCATCAAAACCAGCAATGGCCA
>ENA-ORXI01001465-ORXI01001465.1-sediment-metagenome-genome-assembly--contig:-NODE-1465-length-18249-cov-10.290667_pt1 | contig 18249 bp, 11 predicted proteins | sample MGYA00237861_ERZ511468 | MGnify/ENA primary metagenome ERZ511468 (study PRJEB26299, sample SAMN06266213) | sediment metagenome | isolation source: Hudson Canyon methane seep mesocosm | place...
AAGGAAACGCTTGGTTTCCAGACAGAAGTTTCACAATTATTGGATCTAATGATCCACTCGTTATATAGCAATAAAGAAATCTTTATGCGTGAGTTGGTTTCGAATGCCGCTGATGCCTCAGATAAATTACGTTTTGAAGCTTTATCTGATGACGCACTTTACGAAAATGATGCTGAATTAAAGATTCATGTTGCCTTTGATAAAGAGGCTAAAACGGTCACCATTACTGATAATGGTATTGGTATGAACCGTCAAGAAGTCGTTGATAATATTGGTACTATAGCTAATTCAGGAACTAAAAAGTTCTTTGATAATATGACTGGTGATCAAACTAAAGATTCACAATTAATTGGTCAGTTTGGTGTTGGTTTTTACTCAGCCTTTATTGTTGCCGATAAAGTGACTTTGAAAACACGTCGTGCCGGTTTAACGTCTGAGCATGGTGTGCAGTGGGAATCAGCAGGTAAAGGTGACTTTACTATCGAAACAATCGATATGCCTGCTCGTGGAACAGAAATCACGCTACACCTTCGTGAAGACCAAGATGAATTTTTAAGCGGCTGGCGTTTACGCAACTGTATTACTAAATATTCTGATCATATTAATCTACCTATCATGATGGCTAAAGAGCCAGTACCCAATGAAGAAGGTGAGATTGATGAATCAGTAGTGTTAGAAGATGAAACTGTTAACAAAGCAACTGCATTGTGGACTTTATCTAAGAACGACATTGCAGATGAAGAATACACTGAGTTTTACAAGCAAATTGCTCATGACTACCAAGATCCTCTAAGCTGGAGTCATAACAAGGTTGAAGGTAAAACTGAATACACTTCATTGTTATACATTCCATCAAAAGCACCATTTGATTTATGGGACCAAGATCGTTCACAAGGTCTTAAACTGTATGTAAAACGTGTCTTTATTATGGAAGATGCTGATCAATTAATGCCACGTTACCTACGTTTTATTCGCGGTGTGATTGATACCAATGATCTACCTTTGAACGTATCACGTGAAATCTTACAAGGCAGCAAAATAATTGATAGCATTCGTGCTGCATCAGTTAAGAAGGTGCTTAGTGAACTTTCTAAAATGGCTAAGAATGATGCTGAAAAATATGCAACATTCTGGAAAGAATTTGGCCAAGTGATTAAAGAAGGTCCTGGTGAAGATTTTGCCAATAAAGACGCTTTAGCTAAATTAATACGTTTTTCAACAACGCAAACAGGTAGTGAAGAGCAAACTGTTTCACTTGCTGAATATGTTGAGCGTATGGTCGACAAGCAAGACAAAATTTATTACATCACGGCAGAAAGCTTTGCTGCAGCAAAAAATAGCCCACATCTTGAAGTCTTCCGTAAGAAAGGTATCGAAGTATTATTGCTAGCAGATCGTGTTGATGAATGGATGACTAATTCATTAACTGAGTTTGATGGTAAACAACTACAATCTGTTGCTAAAGGTGATTTAGATCTTGGTGAGCTTGAAGATGAAGCTGAGAAAAAAGCACAAGAAGAAACAGATAAGAACTTTGAAGATCTTGTTGAGCGTGTAAAAACATCATTAGGTGATAAAGTGAAAGATGTACGTATTACACATCGTTTGACTGATTCTCCTGCCTGTTTAGTCGCTGATGATAATGATATGAGTGCTAATCTTGAGCGTATGCTTAAAGCGGCAGGTCAAGAAACAACAGGTTCAAAACCTATTTTCGAATTGAACCCTGAACATCCAATGGTTGAACGTTTGAAAGCTGAGTCAGATGAGACTCAATTTACAGATTGGTCATCAATCTTGTTTGATCAAGCGTTATTAGCTGAAGGTGGTTCTTTAGAAGATCCTGCAAGCTATGTGAAACGTTTGAATGAGTTACTGTTAACTTTGACTAAGTAATGTATTCGAGCAAGTAACGTCATCCCCGAGAAAAGATCTCGGTAATGACACTAAAGTAGTAAAATGCTGGGTAGATTTCTATCCAGCATTTTTTTTGGAAAATATTTATGACCGATACAACATCTGAATCAGCAGAATTTCAGACTGATAATTTACAACGCTTTCTTTTTGATAATGCAGCTGTTCGAGGTGAATGGGTACATTTAACTGAAACTTGGCAACATGTTCTTACACGACGTGAGTATCCAGTTGCGATTAAACGTTTATTGGGTGAAATGATGGCTGCTGCGGCACTATTAACAGCCACAGTAAAGATTAAAGGCCGTTTAGTTCTACAGATTAAATCTTCTGGTCCAGTGACTTTGATGATGGTGGAATGTACCAGTGAAAATACCTTACGTGCGTTTGCCCAGTGGGAAGGTGAAGTTGCAGATGATGCGAGCCTAGTTGAAGTGACAGGTGATGGTGCTTTAGCGATAACGATAGATGTTGAAGGCTCTAAGCAACCTTATCAAGGTGTTGTTGGCTTGCAAGGTGACTCTATTGCCAGTGTATTAGAAACCTATTTCCAACAATCTGAGCAATTAGAAACACGTATTTGGCTGGCAGCAGATGATAATGCGGTATCTGGCTTATTTTTGCAGCAATTACCGAGTGGTGATAGTGATAATACAGAAGATGATGAAGAGCACTGGACTCGTATTAGCCACTTAGCTTCAACAGTTAAGCCTGTCGAATTACTAGAGTTGGGTGTCGGTACATTACTGCACCGCTTATTCAATGAAGAAGAATGTCGCTTACTTGCATCTACGGATCTCAGCTTTTCATGTAATTGTTCACGTGAACGAGTGGGTGACACCATTGGCCTACTAGGTGAGCATGATGCAAAAGAGTTAGTAGAAGAGCAAGGTCACATCGAAGTGGCCTGTGAGTTTTGCAATGAACATTATCAGTTTGATAAAGTGGATGTGGCAAAACTATTTGCAGAGATACCCGCCACAAGTTCTGAATCTAAAACCGTACACTAGATTTACTTGTTTCAAAGTGTAATAATCTCAATATTATCATTCTCTAATGTAAGGGTTCAAGATGGCACATATAATCATAATAGGCGCTAGCACTGGAGGTTTACCTGCTGCATATGAAGCACGAGCAGCATTAGGACCAGATCATGATGTGACGGTTGTTTCCAATACGCCAGTATTCCACTTTGTGCCTAGTAACCCTTGGATTGCCGTAGGCTGGCGAAAGCGTAAAGATACTAGCTTTGATATTGAACCTTATTTGAGTAAGAAAGGCATTGCCTTTAGCCCTGCTGGTGTCACTGAAATTAAGGCAGAAGAAAACCAATTATTATTGGGTGATGGTACAACATTAAATTATGACTTCCTCATTATTGCCACGGGCCCCAAACTAGACTTCGATGCTATTGAAGGCTTAGGTCCAGAAGGATACACAGAATCAATTTGTAGTATTGACCATGCCGAAAAAGCCTATGAATCATGGCAGGAATTTGTTAAAAACCCTGGCCCTATTGTGGTCGGGGCTGTGCAAGCAGCATCATGTTACGGTCCTGCTTATGAATTTGCTTTCATTATGAATCATGCATTACGAAAAGCTAAGATTCGTCATCAAGTCCCGATAACCTTTGTGACTGCCGAACCCTATATTGGCCATCTAGGTTTAGGCGGGGTTGGTGATTCAAAAGGTTTATTAGAATCAGAATTTAGAAACAATGATATTAAGTGGATAACGAATGCCAAAGTAGCGAAAGTTACTAAGGGTGAAATGTTTGTTGAGGAAGTAGACGATCACGCTGAAACGATCAAAACACATCAACTGCCTTTTAAATATTCAATGATGTTGCCAGCCTTTAAGGGGGTAGATTGTGTTGCGAATTTGGGTGAGGAGGCGGTTAATCCTCGCGGCTTTATTAAAGTAGATGAGTTCCAGCGTAATCCAAAATATCCAAATATTTATGGTGTAGGTGTTTGTATTGCGATACCTCCTATTGAGGCGACCCCACTTCCTGTCGGAGCACCTAAAACAGGTTATATGATTGAAAGTATGGCAACGGCAACCGTTGAAAACATCGTTGCAGCGATTGAAGGCAAAGAGCCGCATGCTAAAGCAACTTGGAATGCAATCTGTTTAGGAGATATGGGCCACACGGGAACTGCATTTGTCGCAATGCCTCAAAATCCTCCACGAAATACAGCATGGATGAGAAAAGGTAAAATGGCACGTTTGGCAAAAGTTGGTTTTGAGAAATATTTTATCTATAAAATGAAAAAAGGCTCATCTGAACCTTTTGTTGAAAAATTCTTTATGAGATTCTTGGGTATCGATAAGATTAAATAAGCCTCTGCACACATTCAGTTATAAAAAAGCCCTAAATAATATTATTTAGGGCTTTTTTTGTTTTCAGCTTGGGAAATTAAATTTCAAGCTCTTCTAATGTAATGGTGAAGTTTGATTCGTCATCATTCAAATAGATTTCACCATCTTGAATATTGCATTGCAATTGCATCGAACGCTTGACCATGGTGTCTACACCTTCGGCGTGTATATGAATGACCTTAAGATTATTAAAACGCTGACACTTTTCTTTTTGTTGCTGCCACCATACTTTCGCTTTACCTTCATGATAGGTGTAAATAATCACTTGTTTGGCGCGGCCACAGGCTTTACGAATCCTTTTTTCATCAGGCTGGCCTAAATCAATCCATAGCTCAATGTCATCCGTGAGTGATTTCTGCCAAAGATCCGGTTCATCATCACTCGCTATGCCTTTGGTAAAGCTAAGCTGCTCACTGGCATTTGCCATAAAGGCGATAAGGCGGATCATAAAGCGGAAGTCTGTTTCTGAAGGGTGTTGCGCGACAGTGAGTTCATGACTTTGATAATAATGCGTGTCCATATTGGCAATATTAAGCGTTATTTTATTGATAGTTGAGCTAATGGCCATAAATCAAGTTCTGTTATTTTGAATGCCTTATTGTAGAACATTTAAACAAGGTGTCACTGTTCATTTGTTCACGTATGATGTCTGTTCATAGAAGGGAAGGTTCTGGGCATGTTTAAAGTCGTTTACAGTAATAATATGGTGCAGTTAGCAGCGCATCTTGCTGACTTACAGCAATCTCAGCCATTACCCCCTTTAGAAGCTGAAACAGTGATTGTTCAAAGTAATGAGTTAACACGTTGGTTATCACTGTTTTTAGCTCAATCTCACGGTATTGTCAGTCATATAGATTTCCCCTATCCATCGGCTTATATCTGGGCACTATTTCGCAAACTATTACCCAATATTCCCAAGCAATCTTCTTTTTCGACTGATGCCATGACCTGGCGACTATTTGAATTATTACCAAACTGTCGCAAGCAAGCTGGTTTTGAATCGATAGATGCTTACTTAGGCCAGAACGATGAACCATTAAAACTGTATGGTTTAGCCCACCGCATTGCTGATACTTTTGATCAATATCTAATGTACCGACCTGATTGGATCCAAGCTTGGGAACAAGGTGAAAAACCACATTGGCAGGCGATGTTATGGCAACAGTTGACTAAAGGTGACGATAAGCCACTGCATCGAGCCAATCTATTAGTGCAATTGCAGGACTATTTGTCATCCATTGATCAACGCCCAGCAGAATTACCATCACGCATGGCAATTTTTGGTATTTCTGCTTTACCGCCAGTGTATTTAGACTTATTTAAGTTAATGGCAAGGCACTGTGATGTTACTTTGTACTTTTTGTCACCAAGTGAAGAGTATTGGGGTGATCTTGTTGATCAAAAAACTCAAACACAACGTTTAATTGAATCACCAGAACAAGCTGATTATTTAGTCAGTGGTCATCCATTATTAGCGAGTTTAGGTAAACAAGGCCAAGAATTTTTTGATCAATTACAAGAAACACAGCCCGAAGAAGAATCTTTGTTTATATTACCTGAAAATGAACAGTTATTAGGGCAGTTACAGCAGGATATTTATCGCTTAGAAGAGTTGAATGATAGTGTTCCGCTACGAGTAATTGCGGCTGATGATGATTCAATTATGGTTCATGCTTGTCATAGTGCCATGCGCGAGATTGAAGTATTACATGATCAGCTCCTAGCCTTGTTTGAACGACATCCAGATTTATCGCCGACTGATATTGTGGTGATGACACCTGATATTGAGCTTTATACACCATGGATAGATGCTGTCTTTGCATCTGCTTCATCAGAACACTTTATTCCTTATGGGATTGCTGATGCAGGTATTCAGCGACAAAGTCCTATTTTATCGGCAGTGTCGAGTTTATTAGATTTACCTCAATCCCGTTTTGATGTTGAAACGGTGATGGCATTATTAGATTGCCCCGCTATTCAAAAACGTTTTTCTTTATATGAAGAGCAAATTGAACTTATTCGAAGCTGGTTAAGAGATACGCAAACACGTTGGGGTTTGTCAGCTGATGATAAAGTCAGCTTGGGCTTACCAGAAATAGAAGCAAATACGTGGCGAGCCGGTTTAGACCGCTTGTTATTAGGTTATGCCATGCCACTGAATACTGATGCTGATGATTGGGGTTTGTTTGATGGCCATTTAGGTTTTGATGGCATCAGTGGTGAACGTGCTGAGACAATGGCTCAGTTATGTGCTTTTATCGATAAATTAGATCGTTATCGACAACGACTTAAAGCTGAGTTGGATGCAGATCAATGGCAGCAGCTGTTACTCAATCTATTAGATGATTTTTTTATTGCAACTACCGAGCAGGGTAGTGATGAAGCTGAATTATTGTTAATTAGAAAAACATTAGATTCATTAGTGGAAACAACGGAACTGGCACAGTTCGAACAAGGCATGAAGATCGACCTAGTAAAAGAATGGTTTGATGGACATGTAGATAGCCAACAAACCCAAAGTCGGTTTATGGGGCATGGTGTGACTTTCTGTGGCATGGTACCGATGCGAAGTATTCCATTCCCTGTTGTGTGTTTGATTGGAATGAACGATGACAGCTACCCTCGCAGACAACCGACAGCAGGCTTTGATTTATTATCTTATGACTTTAGAAAAGGTGATCGTAGCCGTCGTGACGATGATCGCTATCTGTTTTTAGAATCATTATTATCGGCACAATCACACCTTTATATTAGTTATGTCGGCGCCAGTATTTCTGACAATGCACCGATTCCACCTTCTGTATTAGTCAGTGATTGTCGTGATGTTTTAAGGCAAAGCTTTGCGACAGATGATCTGGACAATACGGATATTTGGCACCATGTCTTAACGCAACATCCACTACAAGCCTTTAGTCGACGTTATTTTGATAAAAGTACAGATAAGCTATTTAGTTATGTTGCTGAACATTGTCCTCCAGACAAAAAAGAAGCTAATACCTCAATATCATGGTTTGACAGTGCCTTGCCAGAAGTGGATGAGTCATGGAAAAACATAAGCCTGACTCAAATACTTAGATTTTTTAGTCATCCAGCACGGTATTGTTTGCAAGAACGATTAGGACTACGTTTAGAAACGGATGATGATCAGTTAGAAGTGAGAGAAGCTTTTGCTCTAGATGGCTTGCAAGCATGGTCATTACGTCAACAGTTATTAAGCTATCGATTACAAGATAAAGGTCTTAATGAGGCGCTCACATTAGTGAAGGCGACAGGAGTGTTACCTCAGGGTCAGGTAGGCGAACAGGTTTTCTATGACGAGGTTGAGAAAGTCGAAAAGTTTGCACAACAATTATTAGCAGATTACCCAGAAGAATTTTTAACACCTCTGCCATTTGAACTAGTCATTGATGGTTATCAATTACATGGTCAGCTTGAAGGACTTTCTGCTGATGGATTGTTTGATTACCGGATGGGGAAAACCAAGGGCAATCATGTACTTAATGTGTGGCTACGTCATTTAATACTCAACAGTATGAAACCAACTACTGTGACATGTGAAAGCCGTCTTATTACTGAAAATAGTGATTACACTTTTATGCCTGTAGAAGATGCTAAAGCCATATTAAAAACATTATTGGATCTTTACTGGCAAGGTTTGCAGCAACCATTAAGTCTGTTCCCCAATACAAGTTTTGCATTTGCCCAAGCAAGCTTAAATGGCGGACGAGCCAATCCTGAAACGGCGATGAATAATGCATGGCAGGGAGGACAGTTTCTTAATGGTGAAGGGGAAGATCTGTATTATCAGCAACTCTATGTTACTCCACCTTTAGACGACCCATTTAAAGAGCTAGCTTTGACTGTCTATGAACCTCTACAAGCACATCTTGTGGGAGGTAAACTATGACAGCCTTTAATGCCAAAACAGTATCTCTTTCAGGCTTAAACTTAATTGAGGCAAGTGCTGGCACAGGTAAAACTTATACTTTAGCTGAACTCTATTTACGTCTCATTTTAGAAAAAGACTTAAAGGTCTCTGAGATCTTAGTTGTAACTTACACACGAGCTGCAACGGAAGAGTTACGCGATCGCCTACGGCAAAAGCTGGTGGACGCGCGAGATGATTTGTTAAAAGACCCTGTCGATAGAGAAATGTTGGCAGAGATTGTTGAAGTCGAAGATATTCGTTCAGCAACTTACAAATTAATCTCGGCTATTCAAGGTTTTGATGAGGCGGCTATTTTCACTATTCATGGTTTTTGTCAGCGAGTCTTGGCAGATTTTGCTTTTGAAAGTGGTTTGCGATTTGAATTGGAATTGATAGGAGATGATCTTGTTTTATTACAATCTGCTACGGATGATTTCTGGCGACGTGAGATAAGCGCGGCCGATAAAGACTTTGTCGCTTACTTATTAGCCAAAAAAGAAACACCAGAGACATTATTACGTTCAATTCGACAACTTGTTGGCAAACCGTATATAAATAACTTAGCTATACCAGAAATGGATGTTGAAAAATGTGCACAGCAGGCACAACAACACTTTATTCAACTTAAGAAAGTGTGGTTGCAAGAAAATGAACAAGTCATTGCAACTTTAAATAATAAGACCTTGTTGAATGGTAATAAATACCGCACGGCGAGTGTAGAAAAATGGTTAGTGTTTTTGGCAAATATGCTCAACCAAGAGAGCTTGCCAGCCAGTTTATTTGAAGGCTTTGAAAAGTTCACTCAAGGCAAAATGGAAGAAGGTCTGAAAAAAGACCAACATTTACCTGAGCTTAATTTTTGGCTGGTTTGTGAACAAGTGTTTGAGCACTATCAACAATTACAACAAGCTCGAGAACTACAACATCAGCAACTACGAGTGACTTTGCTGGACTATTTGCGTGAATCATTACCAGAACAAAAGTTAAAACAACAGGTTCAGTCTTATGATGACCTACTTATTAATCTTGAAAAGGCATTAAATGGTCAGCGTGGTGATTGGCTGGTTGAGCAGTTACGTAAACAATATCAAGCTGCTCTGATAGATGAGTTCCAAGATACCGATCCGGTTCAATATGCGAGTTTTAGTCGTATTTATGCTGATAGTGGTTTGCCGACATTTTTAGTTGGTGATCCGAAACAAGCGATTTATAGTTTCCGTGGGGCTGATATATTTACTTATCTAAAAGCCAAATCACGAGCTGAACATGAACATACGCTAACAACAAACTGGCGTTCACATCCTCAGTTGGTATCAGCTGTAAATAGTTTGTTTAAACGACATTCTGAACCTTTTATCTATCAAGATATCCCTTTTCTTGCTGTGGGTGCAGCACGAGATAATGCTGAGGCATTAAAGGTGAATGATACTGATAGTTCAGCATTGCAGATTATGTGGGCGGGAAGTGATAAGCCGATGGCTAAGCGGGAACTAACGGCTATTTCAGCAACAGTTACTGCTGATGAAATAGCGATGTTATTGAATCAATCCCATAATGGTGAAGCCAGTTTATTTGATGACAAGATTAAAAAAACACGATGCTTAACAGGAGGGGATATTGCTGTTTTGGTACGGAATCATCGTCAAGCCAATGCGGTGCAGCAATGTCTTCAACAGCGTGGCGTTAATAGTGTGCAACAAGGCAGGGATAATGTTTTTACTTCAAATGAAGCACAATTATTAGAACGTGTTTTATTAGCGGTAGTAGAACCAAATAACGAACAACGCGTCACGGCAGCCTTGGCCACAAATTTATGGGGTTTTGATGCCGGTGAGCTTTATGCACTAAAACATAATGAATCACAATGGCATGCACAACTCGATTTCTTTTATGACTTGCATCAGCTGTGGTTAAAACATGGCTTTATGCGAGTGTTCCGTCAATTATTGATCTCTGTGTCAGCACAACAACGATTATTAAGTCAGCCAGAAGGCGAGCGTCAGCTAACTAATCTAAATCATGTGGCTGAACTTATTCAGGCAGAGTTTCGCCATCAGAACGACGGTATGGAACAGGTATTGTATTGGCTGGTCACGCATATTCAATCTGCACAAGAAAATGATGAGGCAGCACAATTAAGATTGGAAAGTGATGAGCAACTGGTCAAAATTATCACCATTCACAAGAGTAAAGGCTTGGAATATCCTATTGTTTTTTGTCCTTTCCTTTGGGATGCTAATTTACGTTCAGCTAAGGACGATGTGATTAGTTTTCATCAAGATGATGACAACAAGCAAGCCTGTGCTGCATTTTCAGAGCCAGCATTAAGTCAGGCTGCTGATAGCGTGACAATAGAAGAACAAGCTGAAGACAGTCGTTTACTCTATGTGGCGTTAACGCGTGCTCGTGAGCGTTGTATTGTAATTTGGGGTAATGCAAAAGGCAGAAGTGATGGTTCACATGTGAGTAATGCAGCCTTATTTAGCTTATTACATCCAACATTAAATGAGTTAGATAGTGATGTCATGTTGGACGACTTAACAACGTTAGCTGAGCAAAGTGATGGCAATATTTCACTGCAAAGGATTAGCGAACAAGATAGGGTGAGTTACCAAGCTGCAAATGAGCAAAGTAAGTCACTCGAAGTAAGAATATTTAATGGTGATATTCAACAGCCGTGGCGAATTGGCAGTTTTAGTGCCTTGACCAAAGGTCATGATGCAGAATTGCCTGATTATGATGCTCAAACATCCACGACTATTGATACTGTTCAACCGATTATTCGCTCAGGTTTAGATCGCTTTTCATTTCCACGTGGTGCTCAAGCGGGAACATGTTTACATGCCTTATTTGAATATTGGGACTTTACTAGTGATGATCATGAGGCGATGCAAAAACTAGTCTTACGGACTTTATTACAATACGGTTTTGATGAAAAATGGGTGCCGGTAGCCTGTCAGTGGTTGAGTGAAGTGCTGGCCACCCCGATGGGTGAAAACAAGATATTTTTGAATCAATTAACTCAGGATAAACGATTAGATGAATTAGCGTTTTATTTCCCTGTCGTTGATTTGACTGTTAGTAAACTGCAGCAGAAATTACTCCCACTATTGCCTGAATCTTCACCGTTAAAGACGGTTATTTCACGGCTAAACTTTTATGATTTAACCGGCTTTATGAAAGGTTTTATTGATTTAGTCTTTGAACATGAAGGCCGGTTTTATATAGTCGATTATAAATCCAATCATTTAGGACATAGTGAGCACGATTACCAAGCCGAACAGCTTAATAATGCCATGATTTCACATGATTATCCCTTACAGTATTTAATTTATACCTTAGCTTTACATCGATATCTAAAAATACGCCTGCCAGACTATGATCCTGAACAGCATCTTGGCGGTTCTTATTACTTGTTTATCCGTGGAATGAAAGCAGATTGGGGGCAATCAGGAATTTTTTACGACAAACCAGAACTCACTGTGCTTAATGCCTTGGATAGTTGTCTGCAAGGAGTGAGTGATGAATGAGCTCGCATTAAGACAAGCAGGGATGAGTGAGCTAGCCTGCCAGTTTTCTCGCTTTATTGATCGCTTAAATCATGGCGATGATGAACTTGTTGCAACAATCTCTGCCTTGTTAACTGATGCTGTTTCGCAAGGGCATGTGTGTTTGAATCTAGCATTTATTCTTCAACAGGATTTAGTTCAGTGTGAAACCCTAAGTGAGTTAGTGACCCGACTAAAAAATAGTCATGTAGTTGGAGGAGAGGGTGACTATAACCCCTTGATTCTGACCAATGAGGGTCTATTGTATTTATATCGTTATTGGCAAGATGAACAGGCTGTTGCTCAAGCAATGCGGCAACGTTGTCAGCCGATAGAGCTTGTCAATTCCGAACAATTACAACAAGATTTTATCGATTGGCAGAGCAGTCATGATGGTATCGATTGGCAAAAAGTGGCTGTTTTCATGGCATTAACACGCCAATTTAGCGTTATTTCGGGTGGCCCCGGCACAGGTAAAACAACGATTGTTTTACGTCTTTTAAAGATGATGTACGGACAAAATCCCGATCTTAAAATTGCTTTAGCTGCGCCAACAGGAAAGGCTGCTGCTCGATTACAGCAGGCTATCTCTGACAGTGGAAACCCATCATTAGAAGCTAAGACCTTACATCGACTATTAGGTATTACAACGAATAATGATGAGGGTCGCTATTCAAAGCAAAGACCTTTGCCGATTGATGTATTGATTGTTGATGAAGCGTCGATGATTGATATCAGCTTGATGGCTAAATTGATGCAAGCTCTACCAGACAATGCTCGTTTAATATTATTAGGTGATAGCCAACAGCTAGCCTCAGTAGAGTCCGGAGCGGTATTAGCTAATTTATGTGATAAAACGCCTCAGTTTTCAGCTGAGTTTGTCGACCAAGTACAGGCTTTCACGGGTATGAGCTTGATTAGCTCATATGATCAAACATCAAACCTTAATAATAGTATTGTTCTATTGCAGCATAGTTATCGTTTTGATGAGAGAAGTGATATTGGTCAGTTAGCTAAAGCTGTGCAGACGGGTGATATTCAGTCGGTATATTCTGTGATTGATGAGGCGAGTAGTTCTCTTTGGCAACAGCAACTTCAACCAGCGAACATCCAACAGCATGTATTTGGACATTATCAGGTTTATTTCGATGCTGTATCACGCCATGTACAGGCATTAGATTGCCTAAAATTATTTGAACAGTATCATGTGTTATGTGCCTTAAAACAAGGGCCGCAGTCAGTTGCATCAGTGAATGAATTGATTGAGAGAAAACTGCAAAAGCAGGGATGGAAAACTTATCAGTCCTTTTATCCTGGAAGACCCATAATGGTTGTGCAGAACGACTATCGACAAGGTTTATTTAATGGTGATACGGGGCTTGTTTTATATGATGAGCAAGGCGTACTACGTGCTTGTTTTATGGTCGATAATGCTGTGCGTTGGGTTAATTTATCTCGATTACCAGCCCATGAAACTGCTTATGCTATGACGATACATAAAAGCCAAGGATCTGAGTTCGATAATGTCAGTGTTTTATTGCCTGAAGAAGAAAGTGCTTTGTTAAATAGAGAGCTTTTATATACGGCAATCACTCGAGCGAAAAAGCAGCTTACCCTGATGAGTACAGAGGCGATATTGGCTAAAACAGTGTCAAGGCAACATCAACGTGAAACGGGTTTATCTGCCTTATTAGCATGATCACTGCTTTAAGAAAATGCGTGTTATTTCAATGGCTATCTCGATAAATATGTGTGTTTTAACTTGTTTTTGTGACATCAAGCACACAATGCCTTTATCGACTTTGACCTGTATCGGAGATCCCTGATTTAATCTGACTTCCTATTTAAATCAAGGATTGATCATGGAAGATAAATTGTCACTTAGGGATGCGTTTCACCAGTATTTTGAATTTGTTCCTGCAACAACAAAAGCCTTACGAGAGCAAGCATATAAAATTCGTTATGAAGTGTATTGCGAAGAATTAGCTTATGAAAATCCAGAAGCATTTCCAGATCAACTAGAACAAGATTGTTTCGATAAAAACTCCCTACATTATCTATTGAAACATAAGGAAAGTCAGGAGTTTGCTGCCTGTGTTCGTTTAGCTATGGTTGATAGCAACAAAACGTTACCCTTCGAATCTACATGTGGGAATAGTTTGTATATAGATACAGATCGTCCGGTATCTCTAGAAGAAAATAGCTGTTTTGAGATTTCAAGACTAGCTGTTCGGTCGCAATTCAGGCAGCGGAGAGGGGAGCAAGGTAAACCCTATTCTATTGACTCAGCTGAGAGTAACTCAGATACGAGAAGAACAAATTATCCATTGATAACTTATGGACTATATATGGCCTGTTTTGCAGGCTCAGGTCATCATCAATTAAGTAATGTATTTGTGATGATGGAGAATAGCTTAGCAAGAAGGTTGCGCATTATGGGCGTCTTGTTTGAACAAATTGGTTTCCCTGTAGAACATAGAGGGTTACGTGCGCCATATCGTATTCTAGCGAGCAAAAGCCAAGCTCAAATGAGTGATGATTTACAGCAGCTTATTAGTGATATGCGTTCAATTTTAGAGAGTGTGGAACCATCAATGAAATACGAAGATATCTTAGTGCATGGGTGAATTTAGATATATTAATAATACGTGCAGCTCTGCTGGGACTTATAAATTGATTTTATGAGGTAATGTGAATTACAGTGGTCTATCATTTCATAGTTGATACAGGAAGTTGGTATGGGGGATTCACTTTTCATTGGGCAGGCTGATCAGCTTGCTATCGAATTACTGCCCAAAATGGCGAATAGACATGGCTTGATTGCTGGCGCTACAGGCACAGGTAAAACCATTACCATGCAAGGCTTAGCTGAAGGTTTCAGTGAAATTGGCGTGCCAGTGTTTTTAGCTGATATCAAAGGTGATGTGTCAGGTGTTACCCAGCCGGGTAAAGAACATCCTAAAGTCGCTGAGCGTGTTGAGATTATGCATTTAGATAATTTTAGCTTTCAGGCATTTCCTGCTACTTTCTGGGATGTGTTTGGTGAACAGGGGCATCCGGTTAGAACAACCATTTCAGATATGGGGCCACTTTTACTCGCTAGATTACTTAATCTAAATGATACTCAGCAGGGCGTATTATCATTAGTATTTCGAGTTGCAGATGATAATGGTTGGTTGTTATTAGATCTAAAAGATCTTCGTGCAATGTTAAAATTTGTATCTGATAATGCCAAAGAGTTTCGCACATTATATGGCAATGTATCTGCTGCTAGTGTGGGTGCAATTCAACGTCGCTTGATTACATTAGAAGATCAAGGGGGTGACAAACTGTTTGCTGAGCCAGTACTTAATTTAGATGATTTAATGCAAACAGATGCAGAGGGTAAAGGCATTATCAATATGCTGGCAGCCAATACTTTAATGAATTCACCACAGTTATACAGCACCTTTTTATTATGGCTAATGGCAGAATTATTTGAGCAATTACCTGAAATTGGTGATCCCGATAAACCTAAGTTAGTGATGTTCTTTGATGAGGCCCATTTAATCTTTAAAGGTGCGCCACAAGTACTGTTAGATAAAGTAGAACAAGTGGTACGTTTAATTCGTTCTAAAGGTGTAGGCGTGTATTTTGTTACCCAAAACCCGACAGATATCCCTGATAGTGTTTTAGGTCAATTAGGTAATCGGATTCAACATGCTTTACGTGCTTATACCGCTCGAGATCAGAAAGCCGTTCGAGCTGCTGCACAGACTTTTCGTGACAATCCTAAATTAGATACTGAACAAGTCATTACGGAACTGGGGGTTGGTGAAGCCTTAGTATCTCTATTAGATGAAAAAGGTCGTCCACAAATGGTGCAACGTACCTTAATTAAACCTCCAAAAAGTCAAATTGGTCCTATTAATGCTCAGCAACGTACCGTTCTAATGTCTAATTCGCTCGTTGCTGGTGTGTATGAAAAGGCAATAGATAGAGAATCAGCCTTTGAAATATTAGCTAAACGTGCCGAAGAATTAGCTGAAAAACAACAGGCTGAACAAGTGGCTACCGCACAGGAAAAAGAACGCAAGAAAAATGAACGTTCAACAGGTGGTCGACAACGTCAGTCAGTGATGGAAACCTTTTTGAAAAGTGCCATGCGAGCGGTGGGAAGTCAGATAGGTCGTAAATTAGTACGAGGTTTACTTGGATCTTTATTAGGTGGTAAATAATAGTTTGAAACAATACAAATGTTAAAACTTAAGATACCTCCTCCTGTTTATATGTTGCTCATGGCAGGGTTAATGTGGCTATTAGATCGATTTAGTCCTGTTATGGAGATCATTCCCATGCCTTGGAATAAACTTGGTTTTATAGTTATGTTGTTAGCGATGTTTGCAGATGGCATGTCTTTAATGCAGTTTTTCCGAGTTCACACCTCGATTAACCCAATCCACCCAGAAAAAGCAGACGTTTTGGTGACATCAGGAATGTATCGAATGACACGTAATCCTATGTATATGGGCTTACTCTTATTGCTAAGCGGCTGGGCTATTATTCTTGGTACTTTGTCACCTTTTCTTGCATTGCCACTGTTCATTTTTGTTCTGACAGTACAACAAATTATTCCCGAAGAGATAATATTAGAACAAAAGTTTGGTCAACAATATAGAGACTACAAACAGTCTGTTAAACGATGGCTTTAGGAGCTTTTAATAATGACAAGTGATAATGATTGGGAGCAACGCTATCAAGCAGGACAAACGGGCTGGGATCGTGGTGAAACAAGTGCAAATTTATTGCATTGGATAGAACTTGGTCTATTAGAACCATGCCGAATATTAATTCCAGGCTGTGGCAATGGTTATGAAGTTGTAACACTTGCTGAGCATGGTTTTGATGTCGTTGCTATAGATATTGCTCCTAGTCCATTAGATAATTTACAAGCAATGTTAGCTACAAGAAATTTACAGGCAGAGTTAATTCAAGCTGATTTTTTTACATGGCAACCGGAACAGCCTTTTAATGCTATTTATGAACAAACGAGTTTGTGTGCTTTACACCCCGAACGATGGGCGGCCTATGAAAAATGTTTATACAGCTGGCTAAAAAATGAGGGATTACTATTCGCTCAGTTTATGCAAACAGAGCAAGAAAATGGGCCACCATTTCATTGTGAAATTGAGGAGATGTCAGCACTATTTTCTTCAGAAAAGTGGCAATGGAGTGAACAATATGAAACTCAAGTACGCCATTACTCAGGAAAACATGAGAAGTTATATTGTTTAGAAAAACAGAGTTAACTTATTCTTTTACAACTTTTCCTTGCTCAGCATCAGAGAGTCGAGCAGTTTGGTCACTGGAGAATTAATCATGCAACCACTCGATTTCGGCCATTTCTTTTGGCGAGATACATTTTTTCATCAGCTTGTTTCATCCATTTCTCCCAATCCATATTGGCATTAAGGCTAGATACACCAATACTAATGGTCACTGGATGATTAGGAATTAAAGAGAGGTTTTCATACTTTTCCCGTAACTGTTCAGCCAGCTGTGTGGCATTAACTTTATCAGTATTGTAAAGAATAGCGACAAACTCTTCGCCTCCAATTCTAAATATAAGATCACTGGCACGAAAAGATTTGCTTAAAAAATCTCCAGTAATTTTTAGAATGGAATCTCCCTCATCATGACCAAACTGATCATTAATTGCTTTGAAATAATCAATATCAAACATTAAAACAGACATTGGCGTATTTGAACGATGACTTTGGTTGATGGCATTTTCTAGAGATGTTTGCAGCAATGAACGGTTGTGAAGGCCTGTGAGACTATCGGTAATCGCTAGCTTTTTGAGTAGATAATGTTGTTTATATACTTCATTAATAGAGAAGTAAGTAAAACAACTTATGCTTAAAAGTACGGCAAAAAAACGTATTGCAGTAGAATGATCGAGAGTAGTCCATGCAACAGGCGTGATGATTACAACAAAAATAATATTTACGATCCAAGCTGGCTTTTTAGGGAGTATGAAGTAAAAAGCAATAATTCCTAATGATGGCCAATAAGAACCAACGATACCTAGTTGATGCACTGCAGTTACAATGGCAACTATAATCGCGGGGGCGATACCAAATAAGTTAATTTTGAGGTGATAGCGATCGTTGTGACAAAGCCAAGCACTGATGGAACATAGTGTGAGAATCATTAATGTAAATAGGCCTAGAATATACCTGCCTTGAATAAAGTTATTAATAGTAAAAGGTGTCAGTATCAATGCTGAGGTAAGTGCAACACCTCGTGTTGATTTAACAAGGAAGTCAGGCTGCTCTTGGAGTGTGTGTTGATACAATTTCACAACCTTGTATTAAATTTAAATATTTAGCTTATTTAGAATAATTACTTATATAACTTGAGTATAGTGAAAAATCATCAATTAATCTTGATCTATATCATGAGAATAGCTTGTTGCTCATATTGTAAAGTAACGCC
>ENA-ORXI01001466-ORXI01001466.1-sediment-metagenome-genome-assembly--contig:-NODE-1466-length-18246-cov-4.849414_pt1 | contig 18246 bp, 12 predicted proteins | sample MGYA00237861_ERZ511468 | MGnify/ENA primary metagenome ERZ511468 (study PRJEB26299, sample SAMN06266213) | sediment metagenome | isolation source: Hudson Canyon methane seep mesocosm | place...
AGTATAACATGGCACAAACGGCACGCTTGCTTGGGGTAACCCGCCCCACTCTATACAACCTAACTGATAAATATAAATTAACAACAAACGATCAAAATACTCAATAAACGGAATTTAGAATGAAACAGTTTTCACAACCTACTAAGATTTTACAACCTGTGATGTTTTTACGACCTACCAAGTTATTAACATCACTTGCCTTGTCTGCATTTATTCTTACAGGTTGTGGTGATGAGTCATCTACTAAACAGCCATCAAAAGAACAGATTCAATATCTTAGCCACATTGACCAGGCAGAGTTTTATCAGCGTCAAGGGCAGTTAAAGGCTTCAATTCTTGAAGCAAGAAACGCGATGGAACTTAAGCAAGCTAAAATAGAGCCTTTTATGATTGTTGGCCAAAACCTGCTTATTGCTGGAGATGGACGCTCCGCTCAGAAACAGTTTCAGTCTATTCTGGATAGTGACGCACCTGAAATTAAAACTAACTCTGAGGTAAAGCAAGAGACTTCTATACTCTTGGCGCGAGCTTTATTTGTTCAGAAAAAAACCAATAAAGCTCTTACAATTCTAGATTCAATAACCACTACTAGCTCTGAATTAAAAGTAAAAAAATTGATTTTACTTTCAGAAATAGCTTTAGAACAGGAACAGTTTAAAAAAGCTGATTCTTTCTTAAATGAAGCATTGAGTGAAGATAAGAAATCAATAATCGCACTCATTAATCTTTCAAAATCAGCACATTCTCAGAATGACCTTGCCAACTCATCAAAATATATTGCAAACGCAGAACAAATTTCACCAAATGAACCTCAACTTTGGTTATGGAAAGCACAAGTCGCCCAACATAATAAGCAATGGGCTGATTCTGAAGAGTTCTACATAAAAGCCCTTGAAGATATCGGAAGTTATGACATCATGACCTTCGATAAGTATAAAACGATTTCTGACCTAATTATTGTTCTGAGAGCACAAGGAAAAGCCGCTGAAGCCTACGTTTACGAAGAGGTTCTCGCAAAATCAAGTCCTGGCACAATTAAAAGCACCTATATATCTGCCGTTAAAAACTTTCAGAATGGTGAGTTTAAAAAAGCAGAAGCAGAACTCGAGTCTATTCTTGACCAATCACCAGGGCATGTACAGAGTGGCATTTTACTTGGTATAACCAAATTTTACCTAGGTAAGTTTGAGGATGCAGAAAAACTATTAACAACCTACCTTAAAGAAGGTGGATCAACTGAAGCTAGTAAAGTCTTAGCCGCAACCAAACTTAAATTAAAAAAACCAGCAGCAGCAAAAGAACTTCTTAAAAACCTAGATACAAACAACGACCCACAACTACTTGCCCTTTTTGGCATTGCCTCGTTAACATCTGGTGATACTGATACAGGCCTAGAGTATATTAATAAATCCTTAGCTCTCAAGCCCAACAATACAGAATTAAGGCTTAAACTTGCTACTTTTTATACACAAACAGGTAATCCTGAAAAGGCAATTTCACAACTATCAGAAATCGACAGAAACTCCCCTGACATCCATAAAGCTAACTTAAAATTGGTTGCCATCTACACCAAAAATGGAAGCCCTGAAAAAGCTAAAAAACTAATATCGACATGGAAAGCAGCGCATCCGAAAAAGGCTGAACCTATTATTGCTGAAGCAGGCATTGCAACATATAACAAACAATCAGAGAAAGCAGAAACATTACTTAAAAAAGCAATTAAAACAGATCCATCAAGCGTATCAGCACTGTTAACACTGGCAAAACTTCAGATTACTTTAGAAAAAAGCCAAAATGCATTGAGCACTTACGAAACCGCTTTAAAATTGCAGCCCACTAATAGGCTTGCTATTGGGCAATACCTTAAACTAAGTAGAAATTCAGCTGATAGAGCAATTTCATTTATAACTGCTCTTATAGATGAGAACCCAGATCAAAAAATATTAAAGCTCGCCAATGCAGAACTATACGCTCGTGAAGGCGACATTGATAAAGCTCTTAAAATTACGAACAAGTTAATTGATGAAATTGATAATGCTGAGCAGTTACAATTTGCTATCGAAGGTGTTTATTCTTTAGGTGTACAGTCAGCAACTAAAAACAAGCAGGCAGATAAAGCATTACTTATTGCGAAAGAAGCCCGCCAAAAGCTTCCAGGTAGTTTAAAGGCTGGTCTATTATTAGCTAATGTCCAGTTAATACAAGGCAAATCTGAAGATGCTAATATCACTCTACGAGAGTTGAAATCTGAGCATACCGACTCAAGTACTCCTTATGAATTTGAAGGTGATTACTTCACCAGCATAAAAGATTTTTCTCGTGCTGCAGATGCCTATACATTAGCAAAATCCAAAAAATCTGATGACAGAATTAATTTAAAATTATATAAAGCACTAAGCGCCGACAAAAAGTCAATCCAAGCATCTGAACACTTAAGAAGCTGGATTACAGAATCCCCAAAAAACCCAAAACCTCTAGCCTTATTAGCACTACATTACCAAACTGAAAACCAGAAAGAGAAAGCAATCTCTTTTTACGAGCAACTAATAAGCATTTTGCCTAACGATCCGGTTTCACTTAATAACCTTGCATGGCTGTATTTTGAAACAAATAATACTAAAGCAGAATCTACAGCCAAAAAAGCGTTGTCATTACAGCCAAACTCCGCAGCAATAGCCGACACTTATGGTTGGATTTTATATAAGAATAATAAGATTAAAGAAAGTACGGAAATACTTAAAAAAGCCTATAAACTATCTCCAAAAACTCAGGAAATAGCCTTACATCTCGCTGAAGTTTATGAAGCACAAGGAAATGATTTAGAAGCTGAGAAAATTCGTTCTGAATTCAATTAAAACATAACGCCATAGTTAAGCCGCCCTAACTCACAGAAACATTGCTAGGGCGGCCCTTCAACCTACCTTTACTCCCCCCATCTAACCACAGCAAATACTGTCAACTAATTTTACGCAACGTATAACCCTCACCAAACAATAAATGCCAACCAGTTGATTTATAAGGAGTTATTTACAAAATCAAAGTTGGCACGATAATAGCTTATATATAACAGGTTCTCATAATGAGAAGAACCAATATAACGCCAAACCAGCTGCGAACCTGGGACGGAAAGCCAAGGATCTCCCCGAGACCGCCTGGCCGCATTACCTAGTAACCACTTTTGTAGGATAAAAAAATGGAATTCAAGAAATTAGCATTAGTAGCGGCTTTAGCTGTATCAGCTGTACCAGCAGCAAACGCAGGAATTATTGGGACTATCGGTTTCTCTGCGTCTTCAGGTTCAACTGTATCACTTGACTTTGATAACGATGTTGTTGACTTCACACCAGACACAGGAAACATCCAAGTTATCTCTACTGGCGGTATCTTCGATGGAATCGCATTAAACTCATTAGCTGACCTTACAGACTTTGACTACAGTGCAGACGCTACTGGTGACATTGTTGGTAAAACAATCTGGAGTGCTAGCGGCTACTCTTTTACACTTTCAGAAGTAATAAGCATTAATGAAGATAACTCAGACCCAATCTTTCAAGCGCTAGATATTTTTGCTAAGGGTCAAATCACTACTGCTAACAACGAAATTGAAGATGGATTTTGGTCTATCAGCCTAGATAGCTCAAGTGGCGGTGCATCTTTCTCTTTCTCATCTACATCAACTGCAGTTCCAGAGCCAGGTTCATTAGCTCTTCTTGGTCTTGGCCTTGCAGGTTTTGGTCTTTCACGTCGTAACAAGAAAGCTTAATTTCTGCGACTGAAACAAAAAAGCCCCGATCATTAATTTGATCGGGGCTTTTTTTTGTTTACTAGTTTAGTTTGCTAGTACGGTATGATCTATTGCGCCATAAATTGTATTGATATTTTTATTTAGAAACTTAGTTACATTACGTTCTGCCTTTTCACAATCACCATCACAAGCAGAGCTTAGTAAAATTAAGCTTCCATCATGCCTCTCATTCAAGAACCCTCTCAAGCCCCCAAGCTTTGCTTTTATTCTATCTCTCCAGAAGTTACCTGAAACATAATAAGAATACACAATAATGTATTGACCGCCATCACGACTTACAACTTGAGACATGCTAAAAGGAAGAGAAGCAATTTCAACTTTATTAACACTTGTTATATTCCATTTATTTGTATCAATTGCATGATTAGAATATTGAATCAATTCATTACCAGGGGACTGATGCGGAAATAAATACATATTCAACATCACTATATTTTGTTCTGAGTTATAGAAACTACTCTTCAAGCTATGACTATAGCCCTTTATTTTTGAGAAATTACTAACGCCAACATTTACTGCAAGTTTTTTCCAATCAGTTAAGTTATTACTTAATTTAAGCTTAGGTAATTCTTCAGTGTTAGCGCTTACTGTAGTAAGAGTAGATGGTAGAGCCAAACATAAAATAATTACGCCAAGTGTTGTTACTAAAGTTTTTGACTGAGTAGCACTCTCGCTTTGCACATCACAGTGACTCATATCAGAAGAAGTATCTACACCTTCTCCTTCTTCAGCACGCTGTAAATAATGTGCAAATACAAAAACAGGAACTAGAGAAACAGCAAAAACAACCCAACCAAAAAAGTCATGATCGTCAATCAATGAAGATGTCATATTGGTTTCATGACCAACATAAATAATTATAAAAACTCGAATCCAATTTGCAGCCAAACTAAAGGTAATTGCAAATAAAATAAATACTATTCGATTTTTCCATCGACTAAGATTTAATATCGAAAATAAGCTTGCGATAGTTAAACCGACAATTAAATAACGTAAACCTGAACAACCTTGAGCAACTTCAAAAACACCAATATTAGGCAAAGTGACAAAAACCCCCTCAATAATTGCATTTATTGAAAAGATATTAAGTAAAAACTCGTTAACCCAAACCGTAATTAACTGCAGAGGATAAGCCAGATAATCCCAAAATGGGATCGCAAAATAGAAAAATAGAATGGGAACCAATATTACTTTGCCAAATTCTCGACCAAATATAGATACAAAAGAAAGCCAGATAATAGGTGGGAGCAGCATTTCTTGTAAAACATTAATGCCAAGCTGCTTACATGCGCCAAAAAATAGTACAGCTAAAAATAAAACCAGAGCACTTAGAATATCAGGTCGAGCAGTATAACTTTTAAGTTTGTCTTTTTGTAGATAAATGAGATAACAAACAATACCCACAACAAGAAAACCGTGAGAGTACGACTCATCCATTCTCCCCCATCGGGCAGCAAGCGAAGATAATGTATCGGCAGCGATAAAGAAAATTGTAGCTAGTATACTTAAGCTAATTGCAATATTGATAAGGGGCAATTTTAAATCCTTAGAGTTAAATGAAAGCTAACTAACGCAGTAGACAATTCTTACCTAGACAATAAATGTTTAGATAGAATGTCTCTATATTTTTTAGGTAACACAAAGAATATTTTATAGACATATTTAAGTCTTTTCTTACGAACAATTTGCATTGTATAGAATTTTATCTCGTCGCCCTGATACTTTTCCTTATAAAATGAGTTTTTACCCTCACCTGCTAATAAGTCAAAGCTGTCAGAGTGGTCATCAACAAATGATTGCTCAATGGCATAACCTAAATGGAGCGTGCCTAACGATATTTTCTTATTAAAATTTTCAATAAAACCAGACTGAATATTAAAAACCTTATTGCCCATTTTAAGATTATATAAAACGGAGACAACTTGATCATCAAAAATCAAAAAGCTTAACTTACAATTCTCATCACTAGGCAAACTAGCTAATAAAGAATTATGAAAATCTAAACTATGACCGCTAAAGCAATCTTTACCCCAACGTTTTTTATGAAACTCATTAAGTTTAGAAAAGAATTTTCCTATTTCAGCTCTAGCAGGAGAGACTAAGTTCACCTCCCCCATATTTTCAATTAAGGTTCGCCTATTAAATAACTTTAGTCGTGTGCTTTTACCAAGTGTAGACAAATAAGAAGAAAAGTCGCCCTTGGTTTTAACATTTACTCCAATATCTGTATCACGCTCTAAAACGTACCAATTCCCAACAATATTTTTTTGCTTTAGTGCTCTGTAAGTATCAGAGTCTTCCACTAAATCACATATCAAAAATTCATCCCACGTTTTGTCCTGCCTAATAAAACCTAAAAACGCTTCACAAACTTGCTTAGAGTGTTCATTACATACCAGAAATTCTAGATATTCAGTTCTAACCGTTTCAGCCTTACGCCAAACATTGCCAATAAACTGAAGCCTTTTTACAGGCACCCCTTTAATGACTTTAATATCATCAATATATAATGGAGCAATACCAACAAGCTCATTACCTTTATAAGCTGCAAGCAGAAAGAGATCTAAAGATAGAATATTTGACCATGTTTTCCACCAATTATACTGCCACTCCCAGCCCAAAAATAAAGGATTTGCATTAGAGTTAGCTGAAAGAACTCTCCACTCATCACGAAGGGATAAAAAGCGATCACCGTCTCTAATAACTTCAATTTCAATAGAGTTCTCTGTATCTGCTTCATGAGAAGCATTATGACAAGCTTCAAGAGAGTCAGCAGAAGCGCTCAACAGCTCACCGTCTGAGTCTCCAGTCATCAAAAACCAATCTGATGCACCCTTTTTATTATCTAACTCAGAACGCACAAAAAAACGGGGGCTAGCCCATGCTTTAAAATACCCAAGCTTTAAAAATGATTTTTGAAGTAAACGGTCGGTGGTCGTACAAAGGAATAGGTGAGCCGAAGGATAACTCTTTTCTAATTGCTTAATAATGCAGAGCCTTGAAGATAAATCTTCAGCATGTGCTAAGAGATCTATTAGCTTCACATTTCCATTGTGCTCTCTAACCACAGCTAACGCTTTTAGCTCATTACCGTTTCTAATCTCAATAAAGTGATACTGTGCCAAAGGATGTTGTTCATACTTCCAGTGTAAATAATCATAATTGCGAATCACAATTTTTTTATAACTGTGCTTAGCGTTATTCCAGAGTTCATCAACCTCTTGTTTACTGGGTAGTTCATTTACCTCAATAACATTAAGACCAGAGCCATGACCAGAGCTAAAACGAAAAACACCTAACATACGATTGAAAAACTGTAATATTACAAGCAAACATTTTTTAACTGAGTCTATTTTTTTGTAACGTTTAAAAAGCAAAACATCTTCATTGGCTACCCATCCCTTTTTTAATAAAACGGGTGCTGCCATATTGCTTATGCCAAAAGACATTATTAAATCTGACTTTTTAATTTGCTCATCTTTTACAACCTGACCAACACCCTTTCCCCTGCAATTTTCATGAACGAAAAAATCACAACTCCATAATGCGGGTGCTATTTCTCCATTGTATAAAACCTGGACGTCCATCCCTGCATTGAATCCCATGATATGGCCGGATTCTTCAAGAACAACGGGGTCGAACTTATAGCCAAATGGATTACTTTCAAACTGCCAATCCCAAATATCCTCTTTAAATGGGAGCCCTCCCATTAAAGAAATAACTTCATCTTTTTGATGAGGCTTATACTTTCCAACTTGAGGCATTTTATAAATTACCACCAAGTGAACTATTAGCCGTGTTTTCTAACCATGCCTGAAAAGTTAATATTCCCCACAAGTGAAACGAATGATCTACTAAACCGCTTTGGTGCTCGGTCCAAAGCCTTGAAACAACTTTCTCATCAAAGAAACCTTCACGCTTTATTTTATCTTCTTGAAGTAAATCTGCAGCCCACTGTTTTAAATCACTACGTAACCAATATTCCAAAGGAACAGCAAAGCCTCTTTTGGGTCTTTCAATAAGAGATTTAGGAACGTACTTATACAGAATAGAACGCAACAAGTGCTTACCCGTGATGCCATCAGTATTAAGTGAGCTATCTATACTCGCTGCAAATTCCACTATTTTGTGGTTCAAAAAAGGCACTCGTGTTTCTAAACTTGTAAACATCGCAGCACGATCAACCTTTACAAGAATATCGTCAGGTAAATAGCTTCCGGTATCCAGTAACATCAACTGGCGATATAAGTCACCATTACAGCCCTCAACAGACTGTGAGTTCAAGAAGGTTTTACTTTCTTTCGCACCTTTAACCAAAGTAGATGGATTGGCCCAGTAAGAAATACTACTTGTGTATTGTTCTTGTAAACTAGTAGCGGAAGCTATGGATTTGTTGGCCAGCAGTTTTTCTATTATGTGCGGCTTAGATAAATGTTTTTGTGATGGTACAACAGCCTGAATTACCGCAGCAAAAATTGACGGTGGCACCTTATTAATCAACAGCTGTTTAATTAGTTCCACTAACGATGGGTTCTGACTGTTGCTCCACCGTTTTACATTACTAAAAAAACGTTCATAACCACAAAATAGCTCATCACCTCCATCCCCAGATAATGCAACCGTCACCTCTTTTTTAGCCATTTTACATACAAGATACGTAGGTATTTGAGACGAATCAGCAAAAGGTTCATCAAACATTGTAGGTAAATCAGGAATAACGTTTAGGGTATCATGCGCATCGACATAGAACTCTGTATGCTCAGTTTTAAGGTGTTGCGCAACACTCTTTGCAAACTCAGCTTCATTATATTTTGGTTCATTAAAACCAATACTAAATGTTTTCACAGGCCTGTTAGACTGTTCTTGCATCAATGCAACAACAGCAGACGAGTCTACTCCGCCGGACAGAAAAGCGCCTAAGGGTACATCAGAGATCATCTGTTGTTTAATTGAACGCTTGATCAAACGCTCCAATTCGTTCTCAGCATATTGCCTATCAGTAATGATATTGGTAGAGCTATAGATCGACGGTAAATCCCAATACCGTTCAATTGAGGGCTCACTGTGATTACTATTAAGACTAAGCGTTAATATTGAACCAGGCTCAAGTTTACGAACCGACTTATAAATGCTGTAAGGTGCAGGAATATAGTTATGACGAAGTAAAAGAGCCAGCGCGTCTCTATCTATTTCACCATCAAAGTCAGGTAAACATCGTAACGACTTGAGCTCTGAACCAAAAACAAAGGCATTGTTTTTTTGCAACCCATAATAAAGTGGCTTTTCACCCATTCTGTCTCTAGCCAAATGCAGGCTATTTTCTTGTCGGTCTACTAAAGCAAAGGCAAACATCCCTTCAAACTTTTCAAGAGCGGATACTAAACCCCACTTTTCAAAACAAGCTAACATCACTTCTGTATCAGAATGTCCCTGAAACGTAACGCCATCAATTTCTAAGGTTTGCTTGAGTTCAAGGAAATTATAAATCTCACCATTAAAAGCAATAACATAACGGCCACTTGTAGAGCGCATAGGTTGCGCACCAAGAGGTGACAAATCTTGTATAGCTAATCGTCTATGGCACAAACCAACGTTGTGCGTATTATCAAACCAAATGCCATCGTCATCAGGCCCGCGATGTGTAATTACATCAGCCATTTTCGTTAACAATTGTTCAGGGTGAGTAGACAATCCCTGTTGAACTAACCGAAATCCTGCAAACCCACACATCGTCTATACATTCCCTTTATTTAAATAACTAAGCTTATGGTAAACGTGCTTTAAGTTTTGTTTTTAACCATGACCTTTCGTTTGTATTCATACCAATCATTATAAATAGTACAGAATAAACAAAGCCCCCTACTCCAACAGCCATTATAATTTTGAAATAACTAGTTAGAGGCCAGTACTTTCTCATTAAAAATACAGCTATAAACATACATAACGTGGGTACTGTAACAGGAATAATGACTTCTTTAATGTATCGAACAACAGAGATGCCTATAAGATTGCAGCAGCGTTTCATAACGTACGGAACAACAAAAAACACAGGTATTACAGATCCCACAGCAACCCCTACTACTCCCCAATACTGCACAAGAATAATACTTGCACCGAGGTTCACTGCTGCGGCAATAGGGTAAAGCTTTGCTAAAATACCGTGCTCCCCGGTTGCTGTAAGGTATCGCGTGCTGAACGGATTTATAAACGGGAGCGAAGTATAAATAACCAATAACAAGATAATTAAATCAGCAGATTCAAGATACTCCTCACCAATCCAAACCCCAATAAATGGCCCACCTACTACAGAAGCACCCACACAAAGTGGTAATAAAAAAGCAACAACATAGCGGCTTGCCATAATGTATACCGAACGCATTTCATCTTTTTTATTTTGAGCCTCTAGGGAGCTGAAAAATGGCATAAAGGCATGGGTTATAGTCCAGCCTATATTCCGAATATAGCTGATGAGATTTGCAGGAATAGCATAAAACGGAACCATAGCTGGCCCTAAAAAAGCACCTATTACAATAGTATCTGTACCAATCTCAATTCTTGACGCAATACCTTGAACAAGGGATTTAAAACCAAAAACAGCCGTTTCTTTAAAACTTACCCAAGAAGCCTTTCTGAATATTGGTTTAAGACCTCCAAAACTAGCTCTTGAAAGCATACCCGTATAAATAATGTACTTAATACTTAAACCAATAGCATTTGCAGCAGCCAATAAAATTAACGCATTTTCTGGCGTCATGTATATGTACAGTATCGTAGAGCCAATAATTGAATTTACGATGGTTATGTTATTTTTTAAATAGTATTTCTGAAAACCCTCCAAGAAGCTTTCGGCTACAAAGCCAGGGAATACAATGAAAAGCTGCGCACCAATAATAAACAGTAAAATTGAGTATTTTTGAACATCACTAGCCCCTTCCGCTAAGAGGTGTGGCCAAAAAAGCCCCCAGACAACAAAAAACACAAGCAGTAAAATACCAATTACACCCAGAAAAACTAAAGAAGTGGAGTAAAGTGTCTGTAACTGGTCTTTTTCATTATTAGCATGATACTTAGCCGCAAAACGTGAGATCGTTGGCTTCATTCCAAGATCGAGCAAGCCCATATACCCCAGTACCGCACCTATAATTTCCCAGATACCGTAATCGTAATTTCCTAGGTTATGTACAAATACAGGGGTCATAACAAAGGTGATGATCAGCTTTACTAATGTAACGCCAAGATTAGAACCCGTATTTACTAGTATGGTTTTCAATATTCTTTCCTTTTAATACAGCTATACACTTTAAACCATACTGTCATAAAGTTGTTTTAACTCTTGAGCAGGTCGCTCTAAACTAAATCGTTTTTTGGCTACTTTTGCATAGTCTGCAAATTCATTTCGTCTACTGCTATTCATTTCTGTCTCAATCGCCTGAGCAAGTGCATTAGAGTCTCTTGGTTCAACCATTTGAGCCGGGCTGCCCTCTAATACTTCTCTCAAGCCAATACATGTAGTACCAACAATAGGAACACCTGCAGTTAATGCCTCCATTCCCAGCAAGCCACAAGCCTCCCACAAAGAAGGCATAGCAACCATATCAACCCCTTTAAGGGATGCAGCCATATTATCGGTATGCGGCATCATCTTAAAAAAGTCTTTTAGGCCTTTTTGTTCAACATATTCGTAATCTTCTCTTACAAAACCACCCCAACCAAAAGTTAAGACCATAGGTTTAATTGCATCAGGTGAAGTGTTTTCTATAATCTTTTGAACTGCATCAACAAGAAAACGGAAGCCTTTTTGAGACATAAAACGACCAAAAAAACCGATGACAAATACATTCTCGTCATCAAGCTCACTTTTTAAATCAAAGGGGTCTGCTTCATAAAAATTATCAGTATCAACCCCATGTAATATTGGGGTTATTTTCTCGTTTTTAAGTTTTGGAAAAAACGCTAGCAAATTGTCTGTACCATCAACACTAACCGTATGTATCTGGTCTATTGTCTGAAAAGCGATAGACATAATCGCTTTTTTTATTTTCCCTTTATTACCTTCAAACTGCCTAGATTGGAAAACATCGTGCGCAGTCATTAAATGTGGAGTTCCCGTTAATTTAGAAACAGGAACCATTGCAAAAGCAGCAGTAAAACCATGCGAGTGTATTACATCGTATTTTTGTGTTTTTAGTTCTTTTAGGGATGTTTTTAGAATATTAACAGTACTATTCTCAGCCTCTATAAATTTATAATCTCGGCCTTTCAAATACGTACTTAGGAATTCATCAAGAGCACCGTGATTTGGAGCCACAAAAGTGAAACTGTAATCATCAAATACTTTATTTGAATAAATATAGCGGAAATAAGTTCGAATCCCCCCCACAGGCCACCTTACAGCTAACAATATACGCTTTTTCTTAATCATAACTACCTTGCTCAAACTTTGATTTCCCTTGAAGAACTCTTCCAAATGCAATTGTCAACCCACCAAACAAGTACCAATAATAAACTGATAACCCATAGTAATTGATGCTGTAAACTACATACATCCAAAAGACTGTAGTTAGCGCTAAATTCAGCCTGTTATAAAAATCGTATTCACTATTTGTTTTTAATTTACTCTGTTTTGATATCAAATTTTGATTTGCTATAAAAATGTTATAAATAGAAACAATATAAATAATAAATATAATAAATCCGATTATTCCTATCTCAATAAGTAACTCGGCATAAAGGTTGTGTGCAGCTTGACGTTTCATTCCACTATTAAATTTTGCTTCACCTGTTGTTCCGAGACCGTGGCCTACAATAGGTCGCTCAGCACCAAGTGAAAATTCATTTACCATGCCCTGCCACCGTCCATCAACAGTTTTAGCTCCTTGTGTATCAGAAGATACTAAAGATAAATACCGATCCTTTTGGACATCATTTAAAACGCCCCACATAACTACAGCACTAAGCAAACCAACAATGACTAATGACAATTTATGTTTGGAGTTTTTAAATACCATCCAAACAACAACAAGAAATGCGACCATTGCCCCTCTAGACATGGTTAATAATAATGCATACATAATCGCTGGCAGTATAGCGATGTAAAGGACTTTGCTCTTCCACTTTGCCCCCCAAAGTAAATAATGCAAAAAAGGTATTGCTGTAACAATAACAAACCCTAACCCATTAGGGTTAACAACATCAGAGGGCGCGCCTGCAAGTCTATTTGCAAACTCGCCACTACCTAAATACGTTTTATCTCCCCAATAGCCAGAAGTTAAATTGAGAAAAAGAGGCTCTATTGCTCTAAAAACCTGACAACTCACAAAAACGAATAAGAAAACCTTTAACCTTTTCTCTGTATCAATTATTAATGCGGTAAAAAAAAGGAAAACAATAGCTTTCACAAGAAGAGCTAAATTCTGAACTACACTCCCGGGCCATTCAACAAGAGGTAAACTAATAACAAGGTAAGCAAATAATATTTTTATTGACTTAAACGGTAACCCACCAGAAAAAGTAGATAACTTTTGCCTTTGCAATATCAATGATAAAGAAATGATAATAACGAGTAAAAGCGTTGGTCTAATTAAGGCATAGGGAGGGATTCTAGCACTTAGGTGTAAGAAAAAATCTATAAGAAAATAGATGTACATTACAAAACAAAAAGTGCTAACCGTTTCGGGAGCACCATTGTAATTCATATGAACTGGTTTCATGCCTTAATACTTCCACTCTAAGCGGTTATGATCACTTAGTAAGCGACTAGCCAGCGTTTCAACTCCGTTTACAGACTTATAAAACTGAAAATCCTCTTCTCCCACAGTATGCCTTCTCAGCTCAAATGGGTCATTGAGTGAGTTTTTATCGTAAAACGCCACAACAGAAGAACGAAAACCTGAAGATTGTGTAACCTTTTTAGCTTCTTCGGTGTAATCTTGCGGCTGCCCATTAGGGTAACAAAAATCTCGTTTAAGGGAGCCTAATTCTTGATCAAGCTTGTTCTTACACGCTTCAATTTCAATTTGTAATTGATTTCTTTCCACCCGCCCTAATGACGGATGCGTAACGGTATGACCGCCTATTTCAATGCCATTCTCTTGCATTTCTTTCAATTGTGACCAGTTAACAGCTCGATAGCTCGATGGTGGTTTAACTGGTAACTCACAGTTCAATTTTTGAGCAAAACTATCAATCCAATATAATTTTTCATTATCACTTAACGTAAGTAAGTAACCCGTCAATAACCCCCAAATTTCTGCCTTATTACTATCGTCAATTATTCCTTTAGGAACAGATTTGGAACCCAGTTTAATTGGACTTGTTATAGCTGGGGATTGATCAAGTAGCCATGTTATTTTATCAGGCCATAACCAAAAGTCTCCCTCTACAAACTGTGTTGTAACAAATATTGTTGCGGGAACATTATGCTTTTTAAGTATAGGGTAGGCTATGTTGTAAAAATCTTCATACCCATCATCAATAGTTAACACTATAGAGTTTTTCTTATAAGGCTTCGACTGTTGTTTAGCTTCACAGATAGCCGATAGTGGCACTACATTGAATTTTTTTTTCATGTAGACAATTTGTCGCTCGAAAGTCTCTTTACAGACTTTACCTGGCGATATGGTTTCTGAAAAACGATGATACATAAGTATCCTTGGACAACCACGTGTTAAATGGCGTGCAAGTGCGTATAGACCATAAGGCCCCGAGATTTTTATTAATTCAGACTTGGATATCATAAAACGGCTTACTACCTAAAATGAACACAATGTTTGATACACTTTATGATGAGCATCCAACATTGTTGAAATGCTATATTCTTCTTGTACTTTTGACTGTCCATTTTGGCCTAAACGTTGTCTTAGCTCATTAGAGTCTATAAGTGATATCAATCGTTCAACCAAGCCTTCAACATCGCCTGCTTCATACAAATAACCATTGAATCCATTAACCACAATCTCTGGATTACCACCAACATTTGAACAAACTACAGGCTTTGCACACTGCATATACTCAATAATTGAGTTAGAGAACCCCTCAGACTCTGAGCACAAGATTGCAATGTCAAAATCCAAAATAAACCGTTTAACCTCTTTTTGGCTACCAGCAAAAAATACGTTATTACCAACCTCCTGCTGATCAGCCAATTTTGCTAGAGAGGATGGATCTCCGTCACCAACAATCGTTAGATTGACTTCTTTACCCATTTTTTTTAAAAAACCAACCGCTTTAATTGCATCTTCAATTCGTTTAATGGGTCTTATGTTCGCAACCAAGCCAATATTTATCATATTCTGTTGTATAGAAGTGCTTGTTTCAATATTTATAAAAGGGGGCTTAATCTCTTCACTTGACTCATATCCATTATAAATAACATGGATATTGTTTAATGAAATACGTTCTTTTTCATGAGTAATCGACTTTACAGCTTCACTATTTACTATAGCCCCATTTAGTAACATTGAATTAAATCGAAGAGCGGCTAAATACCCTGATGTATACCAATACCCCATATCTCGTCTTGAAATTATTACTTTAAAACCAAGTAGTTTTAAAACAGGAGGCCCTATAATGGACGGGTCATTGAAAAATATATGCGCTATTCTGAAGCCTTCAGCTCGCTTCTTTTTGGCTGCCCTAAACAAAGCTAACCAAGTATTTAATGAACTTAAACTTGAACGCCCCAAAACGGTCACGTCACAAGGAAATTCATTATTTTGAATATATTCTGAATGATTAAACAACAAAAGGTGTGGCTCATATATTGACTTATCCAAATTGGATATGAGCTTATATAACTGCCCTTCTGTTCCCGCGTAAGGGCTTCTATAAGTATCTATAATATAGAGAACTTTAATTTTAGCTTTCATTTAGATCCGTCTAATAATTCTTTTCAATTTTTAGTAGAACTCTTGCACTTCTAGATGGATCCAATAAGGCCGATTTCAGAAGACATAAAACAGCACTAATTAATTTCTTCTGCCTGTAAAAACATTGAGCAAGTCTAAAATTTAGGACTGCCTTACGCTTCTTTATTGTTTGTTTCTTATACGGGTACCTGCTTTCAGCTGCTTTAAGAATTTTAAAGCCAACTCTCCAACGCGTTTCAGTACCTTGATAACTAATAGATTGAGGATGCCTACGGTAATAGAATAGAAAATCGGGTAGGTAAGCTAAGTTTGTTTTTTCAGCAATACGAATTAGCATGTCATGATCTTGTGCTGCACGATAGGTCTCATTAAACCCGCCAACCTCATCATAGACTTTTTTTCGAACCAAAGAGTTAACAGGTAGAGCTAGGTAACAGTCTACTAACACTTTGTTTGGGTCATTCATCTCTACATGATTATCTTTATGATAAGGGTATATAATTTCCCCAGACTCACTAACGCCGTAACCATTAGTATAAAGTAAGCCTATATCAGGATTCTTATTCATGTAAGCAACCTGAATTTCCAATTTATTGAGTTCCCAATAGTCATCACTATCAAGCACTGCAATAAATTCTCCTTGCGCTTGTTTCAAGCCCAAGTTGATAGATGCTGACTGACCTTTATTTAACCTATTCTCGTGGGTTAAGAGGGTTAGCCTATCACTGTATTCTTGTAACAAACCATAGGTATCATCAGTTGAGCCATCATCTATAACTATAAGTTCTATTTTCTTATAGGTTTGATTCAGAACTGACTCTACTGCTTGGATAATATATTTCCCACGGTTGTAAGCGGGAACTATTACGGTGACAAGTCCATTCATACTTTACAAGCTATCCAGGTTAGAAATTTGTCTGCATTATAACGTGTTAAATGGACTTTTCATGAATTTATTCGCCTTTTACACTATAAAAACCAAAAGAAAACTTTGAAAATAATAATTTAATTTTTTGTTGAATTAATACATTATTTGAAGAGGACAAGCACTTTTCTTCAAGGAAATGCCACGATGCAACAGCCATAATTAAAGTTAATACTATTGCTATTAAAAAAGCGGTTAACGGTGATTCGATAAAATCATAACTTGATAACACTTGCTGTATTGGAAAAGCATAGATATATATGCCATAAGAATAATCACCAAAATGATTAAATTTCCTTATACTTCCATTAGGAACAAAGGCTATCCAAATCAGAAAATACGGAAGAGCTATAAATAAAACATATAAGGAATATTCTCGTAGAAAATACCATGAAATAAAGCAGATCATTGCTAAAATAACCACATACTTAAAGCGAAGAACTATTTTTTCTCTAAAAAGAAAGAAAGTAACACCCAAAAAGAAAAAGGCTATAAAACGATAAATTGAAGATACTTCACCTACCTCCGTAATATCCTTAAAGATATAGAGAAAACAAAAGATTGATGTAAACAATAAAATAAATAGTTTATTCCTAAGTACACCTAAAAAACCAAATAGAGCTAATAACAAATACATTTTAAGCTCATAAGGCAGAGTCCAGATCGGCGTATTTACATTAGAAGAGCTAATATTTGTTTCAAACACCCCCGGTAACTCTAAATAAACCCCCAAAGGCAATAATGTACTGTTCTCAAGTATAAATTTATAAAAACCCAAATCAGTGATGTATTGATAAAGACTTAGGCTAGTATAAATAGGCCCTATAAATAGTGCGCAAAAGACTACAGAGAATATTAACGCAGGGTATATTCTAATTACCCTAGCATAGAGGAACCCTATAAGTTCTTGCCGCCTATCCCAGCTTTGAGCAATCAAAAAACCACTCAATATAAAAAATATATTTACAGCCAGCGAACCAAATGAAATTCCTTGTGGGAATACCCCTAATAATGGCTCAGTAAAACCGAATATACCGAAGCTATGAGAGTACACAACTAATGATGCTGCCAAAAACCTTAATAGGTTTAAATTGTTGTCCCTACCTTTTTTCAAGAAGTCATCTAATAACATATTAAAATTTTATTAACCAAAAAAATGAGCTGTACATTAAATCTTTGCACAGCTCAAAAGATTTAATATTATGGAATAGTCAGTACCATTAGAATATACAAAGTGTCATTCAACTATTAGTAAAGGTGAATTTGGTAGAGCCTTACAGACCTCGCAAATTTTAAATCCATCAGTATTAACATTTCCTTTTTCATCAAAAAGATAAACATAAAGACCAGAGCTAACCTTATCAAAAGCGCCAATATTCAGTTCAAACTCAACAGCACCGTCCTCCCATGACTTTAAATATTGAACCTCTGAATGTGTAACATTACTCCATAGGGGGGCATCTGCTAATACAATTCTTTGGAGGCTATTATCCATATATATTTCACTAAACTCTGAAACTTGGTAATCTAAGTCTTTCCCATTGTATCCAATCAATGCGATAGTGGGACTATATTTGCTATCATTTCTTTTTGCAGCAGTTATATCTAGATCATGTAGTAGCTCATTATTAACCCAGCCCTTCATAATA
>ENA-ORXI01001468-ORXI01001468.1-sediment-metagenome-genome-assembly--contig:-NODE-1468-length-18235-cov-4.698700_pt1 | contig 18235 bp, 19 predicted proteins | sample MGYA00237861_ERZ511468 | MGnify/ENA primary metagenome ERZ511468 (study PRJEB26299, sample SAMN06266213) | sediment metagenome | isolation source: Hudson Canyon methane seep mesocosm | place...
GTGATGAAGCGGCTACACAACAATTAGACGTTATTAACAGCTCGTTAAGTCGAATTGGCGATGTCCTTACAGCAGGCTACAAGGTGATGCAGAATCAAAAGCCGATTGAAGAAAAAACGCTACCGGCCCCGAAAGTAGAAGTCATCAATCAGCCTGTTCCTGGTCTTGATAAAGTACTGCGAGTACTGGCAAATACCATGGAGAACAGTATCTTTCCGCTAGTAAGAACCATGGATAAGAAGATAGATATTGACCTTCGAACCCACGACAAAATGCAGGAAATATCTAACCAGCTAAGACAACTTGAGTCTGAGCTATCACCAGGTAAAGACAGTAGCAATAATAATAAGAAGGAATAAGGTGTGATCAAAGCCTTTTGGCAGCGATTTAAAATTGTACTTTCAGTGTGTGGCTTACTGAGCTTGGTGCATATTGTAAATATGGTAATGGGCGGACAACTGAATCACTTTGGAATACTTCCTCGTGAAACAAATAGTCTGCCTTTTATCTACAGTGCACCGCTACTACATGGCAGCTTAAGCCATTTAGTTAACAACCTGATTGGCATAGCAATTTTTAGCTGGCTCTGTTTGCTACGTACCGTCAGTCTTTATGTATGGAGTAGTTTTTTTATTATCACGCTTAGCGGATTGTTAGTTTGGTTTTTTGGACGACAAGCAATTCATATTGGAGCCAGTGGCTGGATTTTTGGGCTCTGGAGTTTAAGTATTGCTCTGGCATGGTTTGATAGACGATTACTTAACATATTAATCGCGCTGGCCGTTGTGTTTTTCTACGGAGGTATGATTTATGGCGTACTTCCGCAAGATGCTACAGTGTCATTTGAAGCACATTTTTTTGGTGCAATATCAGGTGTATTAGCAGCTTGGTTATCAACACTGAAAGTATTTAAAAGAAAAAATTTATAGGAGCAAAAGATGAATTGTCCTCAGTGTAAAGGATATCGTTTAGAACCTAAACAATTAGAAAATCAACTGCGTGAAACTCTGGATGATTTTCAGCATAAGTTTGAGGCACTTTGGGCATTATTTCGGTAATGCTCAACCTCTCTCAACTTGAAGCGTAATCATAAGCAAGAAAACCAACGAATGTTGGTTTTCTTGCTCGCTCAATACCTAGCGCTTACTGAACCGCAACCTCTAGAATTTCACGACTTTCCTTAAGTGTAATGGCTTGGTTTTCTCCTAGCTTAACCATGCCATGGCTTTCTAACTGAGCAATGATCTTGTCAATAGTAGTTGCCTTGTCGCCACCATGGTCAGTCAATACTGTTGCGACATCTAACTTATGATAGAAGGCTTCTATCGCAGCAACCGTTCTTTCTGCCAAATCATCACTTTGCTCAAGACCAAACACATTTTTACCCATCTGTTCCAGTTTAGCTCTTTTCACAGTCATTTGATTCCTAAGAAGAGCAGGCTGGATAATAGCTAATGAGCGAGCATGATCCACACCAAATAGTGCGGTTAGTTCATGACCAATCATGTGTGTTGCCCAGTCTTGAGGAACTCCTGAACCGATTAAGCCGTTTAGTGCCTGGTTTGCCGTCCACATCAGATTTTCACGCCATTGATCGTTATCACGATTTTCATACTGATCAGCCAATACGATTAAGCTCTTAAGTAAGGTTTCGGCATAGCCATCTTGAACCAGAGCCCCTGTTGGCATCGTAATATATTGCTCGCAAGTATGAACCCACGCATCCACAAGGCCGTTCACTAATTGACGCTCTGGCAGGGTCTTCATTACGTCAGCATCAAGCACAGCAAACTTTGGCTGTACCGCTGCAGAGAAGAAGGGAAGTTTGTCTTTTGTCGCTGCGCGGGTGATAACTGCGCCAGCATTGGATTCAGAGCCTGTTGCAGGAAGTGTTAATATCGCACCAATGGGTATCGCTTTAGTTGCGGTGTGTTTACCCAGTAGAATATCCCAACCTTCGCCTTCATAACATGCCGCTGCTGCAACGTATTTTGAGCCATCAATGACCGAACCACCGCCAACCGCCAGAATGAACTTAACATTCTCCGCTTTCGCTAATTCAACGGCTTTGTCTAAAGTTTCCATGGTTGGGTTTGGCTCTACGCCAGAAAACTCCAGCCATGTGTGACTTTTAAGGGCATTAGAAACCTGCTCGTAAACGTCATTTTTCTTAATTGAGCCACCACCGTAGATGACCAGAACTTTTTGATCGGCAGGTATGATCTTAGTAATGCTCGCAATTTGTCCTTTGCCGAAAAGAATATTGGTTGGGTTAACGTAAGAAAATTTCATGGTAACTCCTAATCAGTCGTGAATGATGTATTCAAAGAGTGTTTGTTCTTCTGTGTTTCATGAATTGCATATTAGTGTAGTACACTCATCTTATGAAGAGGTATTTGTGGATATAAATTGCCTATTTATGCATTTTTGTATATTTTATGATTTTTGTAGTTGATGTAATGGGTGGAACAAATGGGCGATTTAGCTGAACTTATGCAATCCTATGCAGATTTTAAATCACTTAACGAGCTAAATGGAGTGTGTTCAACCTGTGTTCCTGGAGTGAATTTCTATCGTGCCAGTAAAGGCAGTGGCAGGCAGCCTTTACTCTATCAGTCAGGCATTATTGTGATCGGACAGGGGCACAAGCAAATTTACTTAGGTGAGGAAAGTGTTCGTTATGGCTCGGGTGATTATCTTGTCGTCGGAGTACCCATGCCCTTGGAGTGTGAGGCATTTTCTGATGGTGAGCTGCCACTTCTTGGGGTATCCATCAAAGTGGATCAGCAAACCTTACATAACCTAGTGAATCAACTCACTAATGAATCGTTTAAAACGGATAATAATTATTCAAACGAACGTGTTTGTCTAGATCTGGGTTTAAAATCAGAATGCATTGACGATGTATTAAATAACACTTTTAAACGATTACTCATGGTGCTGCACAATGATGCCGAGGCCAAAATTCTAGGGCCTGCCATTGTGGAGGAAATTGTTTATCGAGTACTGACGGGCGTGAATGGTCATGTGTTGTTTGATTTAGCACGCCATGATGGGCATTACGCCCGAATAGCTAAAGTGCTCAATCGACTTCACCATGACTATGCAGAGCAAATTACCGTAGAGAGTTTGGCAGAGCAAGCCAATATGAGTCTGTCAGGGTTTCATCGGGCATTTAGGCAAGTTACCACAGAAACCCCTTTACAGTACTTGAAGAAAGTACGGCTTAACAAAGCTAAAGAGTTGATTTTATTAGAAGGTAAACGGGCGAATGATGCCGGTATGTTAGTGGGGTACGCTAGCCCTTCGCAGTTCAGCCGTGAATTTAAACGGCATTTTAATGCAACGCCAAAATCTTTGGTGGGTTAGATTCACATTGTTTCCTTATTTAAACCATATTTTTTGCCTGCTTACATTCTAGACTTACTCTTAACTGCAAGATTTAGCAGCACAATATATTTGGCCGGAATAAGGAACTATCGAAATGAACCCCCTATTCAACTTCATACTTTTCACATTACTAGTTTCACTTAAGGCGCACGCTGCTGAATCGGATCTTGATAGATCCCTAAGCTATAGTATCGTTGATACAGGGGTTACAACGTTCTATAGCAATACATCTGTAATATCGAAGCCCTCTCAAGGCGAAGCGTTTTTTGGGCAAGATGCCCAGTACCAATCTAACAAACCCTCCTACACGGCTAATAACGATGGCACCGTTACAGACAATGTAACGGGCTTAGTGTGGCAGCAAGATATGGGCGACAAAATGTCATTTGAAGAAGCCACCAGACGCGTTTCAGAGCTTAATCTGGCAGGTCACCATGACTGGCGTATCCCTTCAATTAAAGAACTTTATTCATTAATACAGTTTAGTGGAATGGTAAAAGGCCAGAAGGCGATTGAGCCCTTCATTGACACGCACTATTTTAATCAGCCTCTTGGAAATCGTAGGTTAAGGGAGCGTGAAATTGATGCGCAAACCTGGAGTTCAACGCAATACTCTGGAAGAACGATGAGGAATGACGAAACGGTATTTGGCGTTAATTTTGTTGATGGGCGTATAAAAGGCTATCCCAAATATAATCCTAGAACCCGGAAGCCAAACAAAATGTATTTTCGATTTGTGCGAGGAAATAAAGCCTATGGGAAAAATAGATTTATTGATAACGGGCAGGGCACTATTGTTGATACTGCAACGGGGCTAATGTGGCAACAATTTGATAGTAAAAAAGGTATGAATTGGAAAGAGGCTCTGAACTATGCAGAAACCTTAACATTAGGTGGTCATGACGACTGGCGTTTACCCAATGCAAAAGAGTTGCAGAGCATCGTAGATTACAAGCGTTCACTTCAAGCGACTCATTCCGCAGCGATTGACCCATTGTTTGAAACGTCAGAGGTCAAAGACCCTGAAGGTCAAAGGCAATACCCTTACTTTTGGACAAATACAACACATCAGGATGGACGAAACCCATACAACTCCGCCGTTTACATCGTTTTTGGAGAGGCTCTGGGAAGAATGCATGGTAGATTAATGGACGTACACGGCGCAGGCTCGCAAAGAAGTGACCCAAAATCGGGTATTAAAGCAGATTATCCTCAATATTTTGGTCCACAAGGTGATCTAAGAGCGGTTTACAACTTTGCTAGATGCGTTAGGTCTGTTAAGTAATCAATTTAAGAGGTCAGCCCTTTTGGGTAAATGTTCTACGATTCTCATTTCTATCATTATTAAACTGGCAGTTCATATATACCCTATGCTTTCAGTAAAACAGGCAAAATCAGCGCTATAAACTAATATTGTAGTAATTCAATTATTCACCAGCACTACCATCAGATTGTTAATATATTTAACATCGATTTGGAGCAAAGATAATGAAAATATATGTTGTTGTATTAATGTATTGTGTTGCTTCGCTTGCTAGTGCCGCTGGCAAAGTGGTCGATTACACGGTTAATAATGAACCTTACCAAGGTTATTACACCTCACCGAGTAAAAACGCGCCCTTGGTTCTCTTGTTTCACGATTGGGATGGCCTAACAGAATACGAAATAAAGCGAGCCGAGATGCTAGCCAGTATGGGTTATGCTGCATTTACCGTTTTTGGTTCAAAACGTTATCGTGAAAATGCAGATAAGCAATCATGGGCTTTGTTTACTGGTTTTTTAAAAGACGTGAGTGAATAATTTTTTATTAACGAATGCTACCCCTTAAAATAGCCAGCCATCGCCACAACCTAAGCATGTCAGCCAATGCCGACGCCACATAAGTAAAGGCAGCCGCTCGTAACACACTCTTTACTGCCGCTTCTTGTTCTTTACTTATATATTTCCCGTTGATCAGAATAGGCAATGCTTTGTTAAAGCTTGCATCCCACTCTAGTGGTAAAACAATAAGCTGAACCAATACCGAGGTGAGCATGCCTACAACACCCACCGCCGCAGTGAGAAGTGCTGCATGGGGGACTTTTAGAATGGCGGTGATTAAGGGTATGGAAAATAAGATACCAATGGATACTTTTTCGATCATCGTCGCAAAAGGGGTATATTTCCGCCTCAGATGGGTGATTTTCTCTTGCCTATGAAACTGTATTGCGTGGCCGACTTCATGAGTGGCTACTGCAATGGCGGTTAGCGAACGACCATTAAAAATAGAGGGGGAGAGCCTTACCATTTTATCGGCAGAATCATAATGGTCACTATTTGGCTGGGTTTGCTCAACCCTAATATTTTCTAATTCAAAATGTTTAATTAAGTGCTGAGCGAGCTCGCCCCCTGTGCCGGGTAAGCTATCAAGTTCATTGCCATGTTTCTTCATTACATGGCGAATCCACAAGTGCGGGCCATATATTAATAAACAAAGAATAAGGATGGCGATAATGTAAATCACAAATAGACTCGCTAATGATATAAAAATGGTAGTTTAACGGATTTACAGGGGAAAATACTTTTCTTGGAAGTAGGGAGGCCGGGGTGGTAAGAAACCATTAACTCAAATTTCAGTAGGAGCCGCTCTAGGCTTTGCCGCAGGACTAGCTCAACTCATTTTTATATTTGGCACTGCCAATTAGTGATACTAACGTGAATTGTTCGTGATAATTTTGTTATTTTTTCAATTTATTGTGTGACTAGGTAATAAATACTCTGCAGCTTTTACCTAAAAATATCATTCAATTAAAGGAAAAATATAATGAATAATAAAATCCACACGCTTACAAAATGCCTGCTTTGCACCGCCGTCTTGGCATCTTCTAGCAGTTGGGCTGATGACAATAGGTTTTATGAAACAGCCCATGAAAGAACCTATGAAGTGAGCTTTACTAACCTTTCTCCAGGACAACCAATGGCACCTTTAATGGTTGCATCACACCGTTCAGGGCTGTCATTTTTTAAAGCAGGAGAGGCCCCGAGTGATGAACTAGCCAGTTTAGCTGAGGCTGGAAACGGAGCCCCTATGGCTGAAAAATTACTGAAAATGCCTCACTTTACGACCGCAGTAGTTGGAGATAGCGGCACACCTCCAGGTGGAAGTTCAACGGTTTTAATTCATGCAAAAAAGAATGATCATTTGAGTTTAGGAGCAATGCTAGGAAACACTAATGATGCCTTTGTTGCTTTAACAGATGTAGACCTGCCTAAAGGTAGACAAACGGTAACTTATAGAGCGTCTGCTTATGACGCGGGTACAGAAACCAATGACGAGTCATGTGCAACCGTACCAGGCCCAGCATGTGGTGGTGAAGCGCTTTCACCCTATGATGACGGTGAAGGTTTTGTACACATTCACAACGGTATTCACGGAATAGGTGGCTTAGTGGCAGCCGAGCATGACTGGCGTAACCCTGTAGCTACCGTCACTATTAAAAGAGTGCGTTAGTTACTAAAGAGTGACTAAAAAATAAAAGGGCTCGTATTGATTTATTATTGGTCAATAGGGGCCTTTAAGTTACTCGTGGTAAGGTGTTGGTCTTCCACCGTTATGGTGCTCTATTCAGCGGCAAATATACAATTCGACATCCATTTAGTGACGTCCCTGGCCAATATTGACGAGCCTACCAGCTTTAGTCTTCCACCTTTAATTTCCTTTGTATATGTACTTTCACCCATCCATATATCAGAGAGGCATTTTACGGTGCAGGTAAAATACACATCTACCTCTCGGCAAGGGTCAATGGTGCAGATATCAATATTTTCCCCATTGACCACGATCCACCAGTTAGGTTGTTTGTCTAGATCGGTAAACTGAAATTTGATAATAGTTTCCTTACCTGGCAGGTTATCTACTTGAATACTGCGTTGTAGGTAAGTCATTAGAAAATTCACATCGAAGTCATTACTGCTCAGGTATTGTCGTGTCCATCGCATACCCCAATTTCCCAGGTCGACAAAAATAGGTAGCAGTTCTTTGGCCGCACTGGTGGGGAGATATTCATAGCCTTTTTGTCCGGGTAACTTTTTCTTAATGATTAGCTCGTAGTCACAAAGTGTATTGAGCCGTTTGGTTAAAATTGCAGGCGATATCATTGATAAACCGCGTTGTAACTCATTAAAGCGTGTGCTCCCCATAAGGAGCTCACGCAGAATGAGTATCGTCCATTTTTCACCTATAATTTCCAGGCTTTTTGCTATCGGGCAAAACTGGTTAAATTCCATTTGTAATGGCCTCATTTATTGTTCACAGGAACAAATAAAGTATAACTTCATAAACTATAGCTAAATACTTCATAAACTATAGTTACTTACTATGTTTTATGAAGTATCTGGTTGTTATGGATTAGCTCACTATAGAGTCTCAGTTAAGGCACATACTTTAGGAGGCTCTATGAACAACTTTAATATTCACTCACTCGACACCGCGCCAATGGCGTCAAAATCACTACTTGAAGGTCTTCAAACAGGCATTGGGTTTATACCCAATATATTCTCAGTCACCGCTGAATCAAGTCTGGCGCTTGAGAACCTGGTCAATCTCAGTAATGCATTTTCGGCGAGTCAATTCTCGCCACAAGAACAACAAATCATTCTGTTGGCCACCAGCACAGAAAATGAATGTGTTTATTGTGTGGCGGGACATTCTGCTTTTTCCAAACAACTCAACATAGCTCCTGCCGTAGTGGAGGCCATGCGGAACAAGCAACCCCTGACCAATACGAAGCTTAACGCTTTATCAAATACCGTACGTCAATTAGTTATTCACCGAGGTCAAATTTCAGAGCAGGTAATGAGTGATTTCTTACACGCCGGTTATTCCAAAGCGCAATTCTTTGAGTTGGTGCTGGGTATTTGCCTCAAGGTATTTACCAATTACGTCAGTAATGCGCTGAACGTTCCTGTGGATAAAGAATTTGAAGCATTTTCATGGCAGCGTCCTTCACGAGCGATAACTGACACATATTGAGGAGAAAGGGTTATGAATATCGATATGAATAAAGTGGAAGCCTCACTCTTTAAATCCGGTTAGTCGGCTATACTATGCGGGGTCAACAGCGGTTTGTACTCCCTGCTCCAAGTCTCAGGAAGTAGGCTTAACTTAAGCGGTACAACGAGGCTTTTTGCCGATTAACACTCGCAAAAAGTTAGGTTTACTGTACATCATTACGATGTACTTATTATCTCATTGGTGCGGTGACTTATGGTGAAAATATCAAAACAATCTAGCATAATTCATTCACCAAAGCGTCTTAATGCATTGCGTTCAATTAATATTATGGATACCAGTGCAGATAAACGATTTGATACCATAACAAAGCTGGCGAAAAGTATATTTAAAACTCAGTTAGCTGGTATTACCTTTATTGACGAACAGCGAACCTGGACAAAATCCTATCAAGGCGCCGAGCGCATCTCGATTGATAACTCGGCTTCACTTTGTGTTTTGGCTATTGAGTCTGATGAAAGTATTTATATCGTTAGTGATATTTTAAAAAACCCAAGTTTAAGCACTAACCCACTGACTCAAGCCCCTTATAATATTCGATTTTATGCTGGCGTGCCTTTCAGCGATATGAATGGCAATAAACTGGGTACTTTATGTATTTTAGATCATAGTAGTCGTATCTTGACTGCAGATGAAATAGAGCAATTGAATAACTTGTCTTATTTGGTTGGTGAAATCTTACGTTCAATACAAACGGCTATTTATGATGACTTAACGCTTATATTAAACCGTAGAGGTTTTTTTGATCTCGGTAATAGGGAAATTGAACTCGCAAAAAGAGGAAAGCAAAGTGTTGCTTTGATATTAATTGATTTAAATAAATTCAAACCTATTAATGACACTTATGGGCATCACGTAGGTGACCTCTATTTAAAAGCCTTCGCTAAAATGTTGACGGATTCAGCTAGAGGTTCTGACTTAATTTTCCGACTGGGAGGGGATGAATTCGCTATTATGCTTATCAACTCTGATCCACAAACCTTTCTTTCAAGGTTAAATCAGCTGACGGATAGACCTTTATTCGTTGAAGGACATTCGTTTAAAATTTCTTATAGTTATGGCGTGGTCGATACAGCTCAGCCATCTAGTGAATGTGATTTAGCCAACGCTGATTTACATTCATTATTGGCAAGTGCTGATAAGAAAATGTATCAGCATAAGAGAGCTAACTAAAACCAAGAAAGAATATATATGGACGATTAAATATGAACATAGATAATTATTTCGAACAGCAAGGCTCGGGTGCGCCCATTGTATTTATTCATGGCTCGTATGCATCCACATCCACATGGAAAAAGATGGTTGAGCAATTGGCTGTAAATCATCATTGTATTTCGATAAAGCTTCCCGGCCATGGAGTGCCAGACCCAGACGATTTTTCTGCTCCTAAAATAGAAACAGAACTGCAAATTATAGAACAGGTCGTTCATACATTAACGAATGACCCCGTTCATCTTGTTGGACATTCTTACGGCGGTGTTGTTGCTTTAGCTCAAGCACTTAAAGGAAGTCTGGCTTTGAGTCATATGACGCTATTTGAACCTGTCGCCGTGTGGTTGTTTGACGTAATGAAGGACACAGAAATGAGTGATCGTGTTCTTGAATTTTTAAAAAAATATCGTCACGATGTGTTGCATGAAATCCCCTACTCATGCGGTCAGGTAATTGATTTCTGGGGAGGAGAGGGTGCTTTTGAAGCATTACCTGAATTCATTAAGGATGGAATGGAAACATTGGTGATAAATAATATACGTCATTGGGATATTGCCTCAACCATATACTGCCACCTGAGCGATTTACAAAAATGTATGGTACCGACGCGTATTGTTTGTGGTGATAGATCCAACCCCGTAGCTCATGCAATTACTGACCACTTAAATAGAGAAATGCCTAACAGCAAAAAATATGTCATAGAGGGGGCAAGCCATTTCTTAGTCACTAGTCATGCCAACGAATGTCTGTCAGTTATTAAAGATCCATAATAAAAGGGAACGGATGGGAATGACAATGCCGGGCGTTTATGCCTTAAGTAAGTGCCATTCGGCTTGGAGTCTGACCCCCAAGCTTTGTGGATTTGGCCTGACAAAGGGAAATAAGGGCCTTGCTAGACGCTTCTATATGGTATTTAATAACAAACTGCAATTAATGTTCAATTGCAGTTTGTTATTGTTTCAGTGAGTCATTAAGAGCTATTGAGTTTCGGCTTGCATCCAAAGCATCTTCAGAGTGATACGCATAGCGGCTTGTTTTGTTGTTAAGTCTGTTGGGTGAATACCATCGCCTCTGTGTACAAACCCCTTCCACATATCAATGATAACCGCTTCAGGCAACTCAGATGAAATACGAGAATTGTGTAGACTACGAAGCTTGTTATAGTCTGCCTCATTGATTGCCCAGCTTAAACCAAATGCCGACTGGAAGAAGGGTAGGTCAAGCGCCTCCCATTCAGGCATGATGTCATAAATTGGGGTAATACCACTATCTAACGCGCGTTGTCCGACTTCAATGAGGTTATCAATACTATTATTCATTTCTGCATCAGAACACGGAATCGCTTCGTTTTGTGGAATTCCAAAGGCGTCTGAATGAAGGCAGTCATTTGCTGTGGTAATTACTACATAATCTGAATTTACCGGGCCTCCTGGTACGGTTACACGACCTAATGCTTTAGTAAGTTGTTTATCATAGCTTTGCCATTGTATCGACGGATCACAAGTTGGGTTACAAGCAGTACGGTCAAATGTAGTTGCACCTGCCTGTGCCTCATTAATGACATGGCCATCAAGCAAAGGGTTACGTATTAGCGCGTTACCAAGAGATAAGTAGCTTCCGAAATCAACAGCGATTCCGCCAAGTGGTGCTTGTAAGTTGTCATTGTATGGGACGCCCGCATTTGCATATGAGGCGCCGATGACTAGTAATGCTTTACTGTCAGAAAAAGCGTTCGTCGAAAAAAAACTGATTAGTAAAATGATAAAAATATTTCTCATTAAATAGTTCCTTTTTATTAATTGTTTTTGTCTTGGTTTTCAATGGATGAATATTTAATCTTTTTTAGTGATCTCCAAATGGGGTGATAGACTAAATAAAGGTAGACAAACATTTCAGGTATTTAAAATTCCAGAAAGTTATAAACGGTTAAGTATTAATATTATTACGCTATAGAAAGTGAAAGATAATTTGTAAAGTGCTAGTTCTATATCGCAAAACTTTAAAATTATACTGATATGCTGTATTGAAGTAGCATCGGTAATTGAAAATACGTCATAAATTTTTTAGTGTTATTTTCAATAAATTTTATGCTTTATCTGTAAGGTGTGATGTTTGTCACGCTTTAGCTTGGCGGTAGCTGACTAAAACAATAGATTAGTTAAACAGAATCAGAGCTCAATGTTGGAATGTAGCCAACCTTCAAGTGAGTGTGATTTTTTGTTTTTGTGACGGAAGAATATGAAAATAAACAGGCATCCCCCTAGTTACCTTTTTCCTTCTTTTGTTTCGTTATTTTAGCGAGAGCGCTCAATGTATTCTTTTTAAAGTCACGCTCTGAGAATTAGAAGAGTCAAAGTTCTTTTCGGTGATCAGTAATCTAGCGGTTTAATACTTAAAGAACTTGGTCAACCAAAAGTAGTATGCCAAGGTATGCTAGATGAATCGATGTGGACTTGGCTTGATAAAGGGAAATAAGTATCTTGCTAGAGATAATACATAACAGGTCCTAGCATCCACTTCGTGATTAACCGCTCTTACCCCATCAATTTTGATTTGAACGATGCTACATCAATGCAGAAAAACGGTGTTTTAGATAAAAACTGCTTGGTAGGCGAGGCGTTAATTTGAAATTACTTGAAAGCCCACATAAATTTCCAGAAAAAAAGACCCCAGCAGAGATCGAAAATCTATTTAATACTTCAGAAAGCTTATCCATATCAGTAGCTCGGACGATTGGTGTCAATTTGTGGACGGTATTAACCTTTTTACCTTTCGATCACCATTAAAGTAACTATTGTGAACTGACACACATGCACATAACCAACGATGTACGCTCCTCAGTATGGCTGCTACTGCGCGTTTGGCGTCACGATGGAGAAGACATTCGATACCGACCCAAACGCTTGGACAATTGTCGATGGTAAGCTATACCTAAACTTGAATAAAATTTTTTTGTCTAAGGTCAGGGTAATGTTTTGTTATCAGAATAGCACTCTGGTTACGAGCGCTTAGTGTATTTTGGAATGAACACAAATTTAAACCCTATGCTAAGCTTTAAGGGCGTATAAAATGTTACTAAGTGACGTCAAGAGGATTGATTCTTTGTCATGAAAAAATTTTATCTGATCCAATATGTACTTCTCATTTTCTTTAGTATTTTGGCTTGTGTGTTTTTTGTTTCGTATATTTGGGAGTTTCATCTAGAGGAGCTGGTCTTTCTGAATCATAGAGAAGAAGATGATGGTGAGCGATGGGAATATGTATTCACATCCACCACCTTTGCGTTTATATCGCTTCTTCCGGCTACTTGGCTATCTTGGTCTCTCTTTAATCGTCTATATAAATCAAATGAAAAGATTCAGATGGCTGATTACGCACTATTAAATACCAAAGGCGCTGTGCTGATGACCTCGCCTTCACTAGAGATTATTTTCGTAAACACCTCATTTTCAAACCTTACTGGGCTCTCCAAAAAACAGTTAATAGGCCGCTCACCTTCAGATTTCTGTCATCACTCGGAAAATTCCTTTTTTTCTGTATTGGTTTGGAGCGACCTTGACGAGGGTAAGTCATGGCAGGGGGAATTAGATCGTGACGATGATTCCGAACAGCAATATCATGTGAAGGCAGATATAAACCAAATTCGCAATAATGAAGGAATTATTCTTGGTTATGTGGCACTAATATCAGATGTAACAGATTTGAAAAACGAAGAGAAAAAACTGCATTTGTTAGCTCATTATGATTATCTAACAAAGCTGCCTAATCGACTACTGTTGGAGGCTCGATTCGAGCATTCGGTACAATTAGCTCAGCGAAATAATACCAAATTGGGTTTGCTATTTCTCGATATCGACCATTTTAAAATGCTAAATGATAAATATGGACATTACTTTGCAGACAAGTTATTGCAGGAGCTTGCACTTAGGTTAAACGCATCTATTAGAGACCAAGATACGGTGGCTCGAGTGGGGGGAGACGAATTTATTATCGTTGTTCATGAGGTATCCAGCCCTTCTTCTCTTGATACCGTCATTGACAAAATAAATGCACTTATTGCTCTACCTTATTGCATTGATGGACGGGAAGTGAATATGGGAGTTAGTATTGGCGTTAGTTTATATCCCGATGAAGGGGGTACGCTGGGTCTGTTAGCGAAAAGTGCTGACCTCGAAATGTATAAGGCCAAAAATGTTAAATCCAACCGGGCCAGGATATGATCTATAAACCTAGGGTCAGGGTAACATTTACCGTTATCCTAATGTCGTTTTTCGACTGACTATCGGATAGGGGGCAGAGTTGTTGATTTCTTATTCTATTTTCCCGTGATGACCTTTTCCTTTTTGAAAATTAATAGCACCCTCACGCGTTTCACCACTTTGAAAAGTGGCCAGTCCATGTTTTAGTTCATTCTTTATGGCTTCTTCTTCAGGCAGTCCCCACTGTTCAATGGCAGATAAACGGTCATTCTTCATGCATTCTTGAGGGAAGTTTGAGATGAGTTTTGCGAGCTGAACAGCTTCATGAAGGGCTTGCCCCGTAGCTGATACTCTATTGGCTAGGCCAATATTCAAGGCTTCATCAGCATTAACAGCGCGACCAGTTAGTATTAGGTCCATAGCGTGTGACTGCCCGATTAGGCGAGGCAGCCTGACTGTCCCCATGTCAACGAGCGGTACACCAAAACGCCGACAAAAAACACCCATTACGGCATTTTCTGCGACTACTCTAAGGTCACACCATAACGCTAATTCGAAGCCTCCTGCCACTGCATGGCCCTCTATCGCAGCGATCACGGGTTTTGAGAGTTTTAATCTCGATGCGCCCATTGGGCCCAAGTCACCATCTTCATTAATTGGGTTTCGGCAAGCCTCATCCGTCATAACTTTGAGATCTGCACCTGCACAAAAGGTATTGTCTGAACCAGTTAAAATGGCCACTTTCAAGGAACTGTCAGTATCAAAGGCTTTAAATGTTTCATATAAAGCGAGTGCTGTTTTGCCATCAACTGCATTTTTTCGATCGGGACGATTTATGGTGACAATAAATAAGCCATCTAGTTTTTGGGTTAGGACAGTTTTATTCATATTCATTCCATTTTATTTTTGTTTTCATAGTCATAGAACATGATTAACCCTTCGCCTCCTGCCACAAAACACTGCTGACTCAAACTATGAATACGATAGTGCATGGTAAAACGTTACTCTGAGACAGTTCACATTTTACATTCGTTTGCATTAGGACTTAATCAAATACATTACTATAGCACGCATATTACCTTTTCAATTAAAGCACATTTACGAGACCGATTTATGAAGAAAACAACGTTAGCACTTTCAGCTGCCGCCGCTTTAATTCTGAGTTCAACCGCAAGTGCTAGCCTGATAACACTTGATAGCAGAAGCATTAATGCCACTATCGACGATACTGACTTTGAAACTTCATGGACAAACCAAACATCAACCGTTACCCACACCGAACTTGATACATTCGACTTCTACCGCTCAGGAAATAACACGATAAACCTGTTAACGATTGATTTCGACATGACCTCATCAGGCTCATGGGGGTTTGATTTGGGTTTAGATGCAGGTTACGGCGCTGCATTTTATCTGGACAATAAATTGGTCAGCAACAGAACAGATAACCTATGGTGGTCTTATAATTGGAATCATAGCGACGTGATGCATGTGCTGGATAACCCCCTAACAGCAGGCGCACATAGCATTGAAATTTATTGGGCAGAAAACTGCTGTAATGGCGCTAGCAGTGCAAAGTTCACTACCGACGCTATCAGCTGGCAAGCACTTTCAACAGAGAACATTGATACCGCAGCATCAGTACCAGAGCCAGCAAGTCTTGCGCTGTTCAGTTTAGGTTTAGTGGGGTTGTCTCTTTCTCGTATGAAGAAAAAGAGCTAGAAGTGATTTAAGTATTAGCGGTATTGGGGCTGACTCGATTGAAGAAATGACGGTAAAGTTATTTAATGTGCAGTTGAGGGTCTTGCCTTGCATGAAGCACCCGAACGATTTCTATATATTCAGACTGTAAACGGTAAAACACTATATGATGCTCTACAGGAAAGCTTCGCATATTAGCTAATAGCCCTTCCCGCTCCCCCCCATTTTAGGTTGCTCAGTTAACTCCCAGAAGCAAGCTTTAAGTGTATTGAGGTAATCTGATGCCTGGACCGCACCCCAATTAAGAACGCCATATTGGTATATATCTTTCAGATCATCCAATGATCTAGGTGATAGAAGCAACTTATAATCCGTCTTTATAGCGTCTATCCTTTAATATCTTCGAAAATATTATCTAAAGCGCTTTTAGATTCAACCAATAACCCTTCGCCAGAATCTAACTGATCGGTTGCTACTTTGAGTTGTTCTCGAAGACGAGCGACCTTAATTTCGTGAATCCAGTCTTCATGAGTATCCATAAATCGTAAGGCTTCACGTATAACTTCACTTGAATTATTGTACAAGCCACTCGCCACTCGCCACTCGCCACTTTGGCTTTAATGCGAGATTCCAACTCAGCTGTAAGTGAGATGTGCATAAACCCTCTCTAAAATAAGTACATCTGAATTAAAATATGACAATAAATACAAAGATTGTCAATGTTTGAAAGGAACCAAGGCATTTGGTCCATATTTGGTCCATATTTGCTCCATATTTCTTGCGCAATTCCCCTCTAAATTAAGTAGCAACAGTCCGTTAGTTTTTCATCTCATCCCATGAGAGGGTGTTGGCATAAACCACAGCCGTTTGTTCAGGATCATTGGACAACTACATTTTGTAACAGCTAATGCAGTCGGTTAACGTATAATCCCACAATTTTTATGCGTGATAAAAAACGATGGGACACCATATATCAATTAGGAGTAGTTACATCAATGATCACCAGCAAGCTGGCTGAACCTTCACTGCTACGCAGCTCGGCCCATTATGTAGACGTTAAAAAGTGTGTGAAAATAAATATTAAGTTGTAAATACAATGGAAAAAAAGAGTATGTATAAAAAAAATCACCTTCAGTATTTAAGCGCAATTTTAGTTTTTTCTCTCACAGCCTGTGGTGGTGGGGGTGGTAATGAAAAAGACGTTACTGCACCGGTTGTCACACTGAATGGCGATAACCCAACAACTGTAAATCAGGGTTCAAGCTATACCGAATCAGGTGCAGCGGTCAGTGATAATGTTGATAGTGGTTTAACGGCAACGATCACTGGCACGGTAGATGCGTCTACTGTTGGTGAGTATATTCTTAGCTATAGCGCAATTGATAGCGCGGGTAATGAAGCGACTGTTGTTACGCGTACCGTTAACGTAGTTGATACGACTGCGCCGACCATTAGCAGTACAACGCCTGAGGCATCAGCCACCTTGGTTGCGCGCAACAGCATCATCACTGCCGTCTTTGATGAAGATATTTTTGCCCAAACGGTGGATTCATCCAGCTTTACGCTTGCTAAATCAAGCAGTGTCGATGGAATGGTCACCTTCGATGGCGTTACCAACGTCGCGACCTTTTCCCCGAGCAGCGAGCTTGCCATTCTCGCAAATTACACGGTCACATTAAGCACAGCGATCACTGATCTGAGCGGTAATGCGCTGACCACAGATTACAACTGGTCTTTCACTACCGCCGAAGGTGCCTGGGGTACAGCAGCGGTGGTAGAGACCGATAATGCCACTGGGCATTCTGCGTTCAGTCCCCAAATAGGGTTCGATGCCAGCGGTAATGCCATCGCGGTGTGGGCTCAGGGTAACGGCACAGTTAACCGTATATGGGCGAACCGCTACGACGCATCAATTGGCTCGTGGAGTACTCCAGAGTTGATAGAGACTAACATTGCTACAGGTCACAATGCGGTCAGCCCCAAAATAGGTGTCGATGACAGTGGAAATGCCATCGCGATATGGATTCATAATGACGGCATGCTTGACCGTATATGGGCGAGCCGTTATGACGTAACAACGGGCTTGTGGAGTGCGGAATCGATGATTGATGCCGATAATGGGGATACTGCGTTCGACCCCCAAATTGCGCTCGATGCCAGTGGAAATGCCATCGTGGTGTGGGATCAGAGTGAGAGTATATGGGCGAACCGTTATGATGTAATAACGGGCTTGTGGAGTACCGCAGCAGAAATTGAGACTGACAATACCGCAGGCCATTCTGCGTATTCTTCCCAGATCAGGTTCGATGCTATTGGAAATGCCATCGCGGTGTGGGCTCAGTATGACGGTGTGGTTGACAGCATATGGGCAAACCGCTATGACGCAACAGCGGGCTTGTGGGGTACAGAAGTGCTGATTGAGACCGACAATACCGCAGGACACAGTGCGAGCGTACCTCAAATAGCGTTAGATGCCAGCGGCAATGCCATCGCGGTGTGGGAGCAGTCTGACGGCTCGGTTGTCAGCATATGGGCCAACCGCTATGACACAACGACGGGCTTGTGGAGTACGGCAGAGTTGATCGAGACTGACAATGCCGCAGGGCACAATGGGAGCGTACCTCAAATAGCGTTAGATGCCAGCGGCAATGCCATCGCAGTGTGGGAGCAGTCTAACGGCTCG
>ENA-ORXI01001469-ORXI01001469.1-sediment-metagenome-genome-assembly--contig:-NODE-1469-length-18219-cov-4.336677_pt1 | contig 18219 bp, 15 predicted proteins | sample MGYA00237861_ERZ511468 | MGnify/ENA primary metagenome ERZ511468 (study PRJEB26299, sample SAMN06266213) | sediment metagenome | isolation source: Hudson Canyon methane seep mesocosm | place...
CTGGTGCCTTTCCACAGTATGCTGGCACTCTGTCAACAGGTGCTCGCATTTTGTTTGATATTAATGGCGATGGTGATAAGTATTCGACTGAGTGGATCAATAGAGAATCGGCTTTTCTGGTCACGGATCGCAATAATAATGGCAATATTGATAACGGCACGGAATTTATTACTGGGTTTGAGGAGTTAAGTACTTTAGACAGCGATAATAACGGGCTATTTGATGCTAATGATGCCGCGTTTAACGACGTGCTTGCTTGGCAAGATAGTAATAGTGATGGCATAGCTCAAAGTGAAGAGTTAGCTAGCTTAACTGACGTTGGTGTTGAAGGTATAGCAACGCAGGGTGTTAGCTTAGGTGAGATGAATTTTCCAATCTTAGCTGAAGGTGATCCGACTTGGCGGACATCGATTAATTCGGCTAATGGAGAAAAGAGATACGCTTATAGGCTAGAGTTATCGTCAAATTCGCTCGACCGAGAGTTTGGCGATACTATTGATATCCCAGAAGAATTACAAGACTTACCTGATAAGAAAGGCACAGGTAAAACACTGCGAGATTTACGAGAAGCTGCAACATTAAGCCCTGAGCTGGCTACTTTATTACGACAATTTTCGGATGCAACCACCCGCGAAGAACAAGTGGCGCAACTTGATGGACTTATTCAAGCCTGGGCCGATACCGCAGACTATGTACAACTTACTGATCGTATTGATGAGTTTGTGGTTAAAGCCGGTCCTGATATTCCAATACGCGACAACAACGGTAGAACTATTGGCTATGAACCCAATGACACCCCTACGGACCATACACTTAAATTCCGCATTACAGATTTGCATGGCGGCTATTTAAGTGCCGACCAACTAAGAGTGGGCAACTTTGTTGACAGACCCGAGCAAGATGCCATGTATGACCGTTGGAACAAACCAGATGTTGAGGCATTAGCAAAAGCCCAAGTATTAGAAGTTTTTAATGATTATTCTTTTTTCAGTTTTGTTTCATACCTTGGAGAGGTTGGTTCTAATACCTGGACAGGATGGAAAGATGGTGTTTATGGGACATACCATAATGGTGGACCACATGATGGGTATATGGATGCTTCTGCATTGGTATACGTAGAGGGAAAATATAACAGCAATAACCTCACTTATGGAACGGAAGATGGCCTGTCAGATGAAATTTTTCTTGATGAAAGACATCTTACGTTTTCTCCAAAACGAGCGGAGAAGATCCACCTAGCATACGATACATTAAAAGAAACCATATATGAAAGTCTAGTCACACAAACACGGTTATCTGAACTAACGGATAGCATTGAAATTACCGAAGCTGATAATGGTAATGAGCTTGACTTTACGGCTCTTAAAACACTTATAGATGAAAAGATTGAGAGCGATGCCGTTAATGGGGCCGCTGATGTCATTGACTATAACAAAAAGATGGCATCAAGCTTGGTTCATCATGGTTTTAATGGTTGGGAACAGTTAGTTAATGCCTTAGCGACAACAACGATTACAGCAGAATTACAGCAAATGCTTGATGATAAGGTTGACTTGTATGTTGATGGTGGTTGGGTCGGTGCTTTTATTGAAAGGGATGATTGTACGCAGCTAGTAACTAATGATGACGGTTTCAGTGAATGTTACCATGATACAGAAACAATCGGAGGAAAGAGTTTAGCGATTGGTGCTGGCATTAAAGTTATTCGTAATTCCAGGGTAGGCTTCAGGCTGGAGAGACAAGAATTTGATGGGTTGAGCGTAAATGTATTTTCTTTGAATTTTTATCTGCGTAGATAATAGTCGGTAGTTTTTATTTATTTTGTAAATGGAAGTCTTGTTTACTATTTACTTGGTGAATGTTAGATTCTAAAATCTATCTAATAACAGGGTTACTATGGACATCAGCAGGGTAGACCTCAATTTACTAATCCATCTAGACGTATTGCTCAGAGAACTAAATGTCACCAAAGCCGCAAGCCACTTAGGTATTACCCAACCAGCAATGAGTAATGGCTTAAAGCGCTTACGCCTACTCTTTAAAGACCCTCTACTTGTACGTACCTCTGAAGGAATGGCGCCCACCGAATTAGCGCTTGAGCTAAAGCCTGCCGTCCGTGAAATTCTATTTAATATTGAAAAGGTGGTTCAGCCAGACCGAGGCTTCGACCTTGATAGTAGTCGTGTTTTTAGAATTATGGCGAGTGATTATGCTGAATCTACACTAATACCCGATGTACTAAGCGCTGTACGCCAAAGAGCGCCAAACGTAACACTAGATATTCTAACACCTAGTGATGTCTCATTTGAGGATGTAGAGCAGGGACGTGTTGACATGGCTATCAACCGTTTTGAAACATTACCTCAGTCATTTCATCAAAAAACAATTTGGAATGATACCTTCTCATGTTTGATGAATGTAGAAAATGAAATAGCCAATGATTTTACGCTTAATAATTATTTAGCAGCCAGCCATATTTGGGTGAGTAAAACGGGGTTTGGCGTAGGGGTAGGGATGAACCCTAAAGATGTTCAGCGATTAGGTTGGGTTGATGAGGCCTTAAATGAAATTGGTGAGAAGCGTAAAATTAGTGTGTTTACCCGCCACTATCAGGTTGCGATGTTGCTTGCTGAGCAAAATGACCTTATCGCTACGTTACCCAGTAGAGCTGCTCGTTTAAAGAGTGATAACCCCAAGTTAGTAGCAAAAGAACCGCCTTTTGCGATCCCTGCATTTGATTTAAAAATGGCATGGAGCCCTTTGCTTCACCATAATGCGGGCCATAAATGGCTAAGACGCTTAATTGTTGATGTGGCTGATCAGACATTAAGCTAATTTACCCCATCCAAGCGCTAAAATAAGCGAGTGGAAATCATTTTGTAATGGCGCTTTTAGCCTCATTTTTTCTTCTGTAACTGGGTGTGTAAAACTCATCTCCGTTGCGGCTAGTAATAATCGGTGAGTCCCGTGTTTTTCTTCAAAAATCCGGTTGTGTTTTCCCTTACCATGCTTTGCATCCCCTATAATGGGGTGGCTTATGTGTTTTAGATGTTTTCTTATTTGATGAGTGCGCCCCGTTCTAGGGTATGCTGCGATTAGTGAATAACGAGTGCTTGAATAGCGATCAACAGAGTAGGGTAACTCAATGGTCGCTAATCGCTTATATAGGGTGAGGGCGTCTTGTGGTTCCCTTTTTTCCACCATTTTCTTCTGGTGTTTGAACATGGCCGTTTCTTTAAGGGCGTGTCTAATAATCCCCCCTAGAGGTGTATAACCTCTTACTAATGCTATATATGTTTTTTTAATCGTATTATTTTCAAATTGCTCTCCGAGTTTTTTGGCTGTCTCCGAAGATAAAGCAAATAATAATAAGCCAGATGTCGGTTTATCTAAACGGTGTACAGGGTAAACCCATTGTCCAATTTGGTTTCGTAATATTTTCATCGCATAGCGTGTTTCATGCTTATCTATTGGGCTTTTGTGAACTAGTAAGCCCGAAGGTTTGTTAATGGCGATAATATGTTGGTCTTGATAGATGATTTCTAGTTTTTCTTGCTCACTGCTCTCTGGTACGTCGTTTTTCAAGGTCACCGTCGCCTTTATATTACACTTTGAAGATATTTTGGTTAAATTTCTGAGAATATGAAAAATGGTGCTGATAATCTTTAGCTTACATAATAGAATACTATTAGTTTTTGTAACCGCGCAGACAGTTTTGGCATCTCCACAGCCTCATATTGATATAATAACACCATTCAAGCCCTATATTGACGTTAGGTGCCAGTTGAGAGAGTCAGTAAAACAGGTATGACTGAGCTAGAAAGTAAGAAAATAGTAGAGATTAATTTACCCGTACTTAAACAGCGCACTGACAGTGTGTTAAGGGGGGCGGGTGGCTTTGCCGTCAGCACTGTTAAGCTACCCAAAGCATTTTGGCCTTTGGCTCAGTTATTTTTACGGGAAGAAGATGTAAGTCGTGAAGTGCTGGCGGAAGATCTTGATAATCTTTTCGCAGTACTTTATGAACATCCACTTTCTGAGCATTCACGTTTATTTACGACGTATCTTAGAAAATACAAGTTACTCCCCAATGAAGAGTCCACTGAAAACCTGATTCGTTTTTTGGTAAAACAGGTTGTGGCGCGAAGCCCTGTTGAAATACCTGATGTTATTCTCGATGAGTTTTGGTCATTTTTTCAAGAGCTTATTAGTGCACCTGAGCTGAAAGGCTTAGTTGAACTTAATCTTGATATTGTTCGTTTGGTGTTAAGAACCTATGAGCCTTTATTGGTTGAGTTAATTAACAAGGTTAAGCATATCCGTAAGATTAACCAAATTGCTGCCACGGATATGATTCAAAAAGTGCAGGTATTAAGGGGGGATCTCAAGATTCTGCGTCGTCAGATAAAAGCGATTCGCTACATTAAACCTTTTCTGCAGACTGATCCTAAAGACTTTTCTGCACAAGCTGAAATAATTGCCAAAATGGTTCGTGAATTTGGCCCGTTATTTATAAAAATGGCTCAAGTGGCGGCGGCTAATGCCGATTTACTGCCAGAAGAAATTGCCTCAGAATTAGCTGTTTTCCAAGAAGATGTAGACCCTATGTCTCCTGAAGATGTAGTGCAGGCATTTATGGAGGTCCATGGAAAGCACCCACAAGAGATTTACTTTAATTTTGATATTGAAAAACCATTAAAATCAGGATCAATAGGTTCTGTTTATCTTGCAAAGAAACCCATTATTAAAGATGGTGTAGAAATATTAGTGCCTGTAGTCGTTAAGGTTGCCCGACACAATCTAGAGCGAGAGTTTCAGATGGGCACGCTGGCTATCGAGTTAATGCTAATGAGTAGTCAGTATTGGGCTCCTCACTCTAAACTATTGCCTTTTTTGTCTGCTATGTCAGATCAGATGAAAGAATTTACTAAAGGTTTTGAACAAGAGCTTAACTTTGAAGATGAAGCGCTTATTCAACAGAGGTTTGTAGATAGAGCTCAAAAGTCTCAAGTTTGGCATGTGCCTCAGCTTTATTTTTCATCGACCCGTATACTTGAAATGGAATACCTTGAAGACGCAATGGCTATTAAACAAGCTATTGGTGAGCTCCACGGTAAAAGCCGCAAGCGTTTTCAGCGAAAAGTAGCAGAAAATTTTATCTTTACCATTCTTGAGCATCTTGTTGTTCACCAGGAATTTCATGGAGACTTACACCCAGGGAATATAATGGTAGGGGCTGACGCTCAGTTGTATTTAATAGACTGGGGTAACGCAGTTGACATGAAAGGTAAGTGGAACCTTATATGGGATTACCTTATTTCAGTGTTAGCGGGTGATACTGAGCGTTTGGCGCGGGTATTGATTGAAATGAGCACAGAGCCAGAAGCCAATACTAAGCGTATTGATGAAATAAAAGTCGCTCTGGAAGAAACTTTACTGAAGAAGAATGTTACACCGCTGGATAAAAAAGTAGTAAGAACATTATACAAAGAAGGTACCGAAGGACTTCATAGGCGCTTGCAGGCTGCAATTCATTTAATGTCAAATTCTTATCAGCTAGGCTTGGTTGTGGAAAGTGGTTATTTGCATCTTTCCCGATCTATTTTTGCTATGGTCGGCACTTATCTGAATATGTATAAAGGTGTATCTAAGGTCACAATGGCAATGGATTTCGCAAAAGATCTCACGTTATTCCCTGTTAATTTAGCGAAAGACCGGTTTGTGCTTAAGCGCGATGAAGTGCGTCGTATTTTTACGGTGGGTGAATAGACTATATGACACTACAAGCCCCTCAAGATGATGCTTTTAAGCTGGTAGAGTGCAATGAACAGTTTGTTATTGTCGATAAAATGCCAGGTATTTCATTTCACACAGAAGATGGTGTACTTGGCATTGTTGAACGTGTAAAAGCGGCTCTGGAGCTTAGTGAGCTTTATCCTGTTCATCGTTTAGATAAGATGACCTCTGGCTTACTCATTTTGGCCCGTACTGAAACTGCAAATCGGGAGTTTTCAGCGCTTTTCAGAGAGCGTTCGGTAGAAAAATACTACCTGGCCATTTCGGACCGTAAGCCTGCAAAGAAACAAGGCTTGATTAAGGGTGATATGGAGCGCTCCCGAAGGCGTGCCTGGAAACTGTGTAAATCAACTGAAAATCCTGCAATTACTCAGTTTGTATCTACCTCGCTAGAACCAGGGAAGCGGCTGTATCTTGTACGCCCCAAAACGGGTAAAACTCATCAGATAAGGGTGGCATTAAAAAGTATTAGCGCGCCTGTAATGGGAGACTCAATTTATAGCGCGGAAACGGCAGGGCAGTGGGATAGGGGTTATTTGCATGCTTTTGCTTTAAGGTTTGATTTTAATAAGCAGAGCTATAGTTATTCTTGTATGCCTTCTGTGGGTAAATATTTTATAAGTGCTGACTTTGAAGAGGTCGTTCAGCAATATACCCCCCCGTGGGATTTAAAGTGGCCTGGTTAGTCTATTTTAATGTTGTAGCAACATGATCACTGTACTTACCTAGTTCCTGAGCGCTGATTATTTGGTGGTATCTGCCTGATGCTCTTAATTCTTTTAAGCCCTTATTAAATAGTGATAGCAAACGAACACTGTCAGGATGTTTTTTAGATAACATAAGGCTGTAGGATGTTTGGTCGTATGGAAGAGGGTGATACGTTATTTTTGAAATTTCTTTAGATGAAAAATGTTTATTTAGGATTATATAGCCTGCATCTTTATCTGAGGGGAATAACTCTATTCGCTTCCATAGTAGTTTTTTGAAATTAAGTTCATCAGAAGCTACACGTTCAATAGAAATACCTTTTTCATGTTCGAAACGGTATTCATAACCCAGTGTTCCACCAATTTTGTATTTTTTTAAATCTCTAAATCTATTCCAGTTTATTTGCTTGTCTTTTAAGTGAAATAAAACAGATTTTCCAATAATGACCGGGTCAGAAAAAAGAAAATCTACTTTTCTTTCATCAGTAGCACTCCAAACAACCGAGCCATTCACGCTTCCACTTTTAGACTCTTCAAATGCTCTCTTCCAAGGTCTGAAGTTGTAATTAACATTAATGGACTTTAGTTTAAATGCATCAGATACAATATGGGAAACAAAACCGTGATGCTTAAGTTGTTTTGACAGGTAGGGAGGCCACTCACCATTGGTGATTGTAATAGTTTCGCTAGACAGCGCTGTTAGCGACGTAAATAAAAAGCATAAGCCCAGAAAGAAACCAAAAGGCCTGGGTTGTAACGATGGTATAGTTTTCATAATAGTGCCCACTAAGTTTCTCGTTCTTCAACGAAACGACTACAGATCCATAGCAGATAGATTAAGTATATATTATCACTCTAAGTACGTTTGTACATATATGTAGCCCTTTTAGTTACTTTTTATTGTACAAATAATGAACTACATCAATATCTATATGAAAAATAGTTCAAAATTAAAGGGCTTTAACTTTCTTTTCGCCACACCGGCTACATTTATAACACGTCACTAGCTTACCCTGCTTAACATCAAACTTTTTTTCAGTGATAATAACCCATTTATGAAAGCCACTTTTACAAAGTGTTTTTCCCTTATGTTTCTCTTTGAGAGAAGGGCGTTTGAATTGCACGATGTTAGACATCAAAAAGCCTCGCGGATTTTAATCATATAATAATAGAGCTGGGGTCATACGCTATCACGTTAATATTTTATAATAATAAATTGAGTAAGAGCTACTCCTTTTCATGTTGAGTCGTCAGTCCAAGATCACTTTCTCGGCCTTATTGGTTGTCAGTATATTGCTGCACGCCATCGCTTGGTGGTGGGTGGATGTTAAAGAGCTTTTCAAACCAGACCCAGTAGAGAGCACAACGGTTCAGGTAACATTGCAGCAGCCTCCCGAGCCACCTCAGCAGAAACCTCCAGCTAAAGAAAAAGCGGCTCCCAAGCCCCAAAATAAAAAAGAAGAAGAGCCTATTGAGCAAGAACAACATTTGCCGATGCACAATGCTGATACATTTGCCTCTTCTAATACTACTGATCGTGAAGTGAATAAATACAAGCCAGATGAGCTAGTGGGCAAAGATGATGCTGATAAGTTAGGTGAGAAAGAAAAAGAAAAGAAAAAAGAGGCAGAAAAAGCCAGTAAGCCAGAAAGTAAAAATAAAAAGCCGGTTGTGGTCAATAATCAGCCAAAGAATAAAAAACAAGAAATCAAAGAGCCTAAACCTGATAAAAGTGAATCAGCCAGCGAAACAAAAAGTAAGCAGGTTTACAGTGAAAGTAAGTCTGATAAGTTAAAGATGCAAAATCTTTATTTGAAGCGAATGATGAAACAAATCACTGATAATTTAATTTCCCCGGGAAAGCCCGTAAGAAAAGGGCGGGGAACTATTTCTATTGTATTAAATGGCGAAGGTTATCTGGTTAATGCGACAATCACTAGAAGCAGTGGTGATTTTGTTTTAGATTTAAGTGTAATGGAGGCTATAAAACGAGTACATCGTTACGAGGTACCTGAGTCAATTGCTGTAGCAGAGCAATACTATACCCAATTAACTATTCGTTATGATCAAACTATATTTGATCAGTAGGTCGAATAAATACTTAATTAGTGTTCATCCAAAAACACCGTATTTGTACTTTCTTGTCATCCTCGCGAAGGCGGGGATCTACTCTTTTGGCGCAATTTCTAACCATGGATTCCCGCCTTCGCGGGAATGACAGCTGTTTCTGGATAGGCACTAATTAGGTTATAATCCTTTTTTTTTGAAAACGAGACTACTCCCCATGCAAAACACCTCCCAGGTCGTAATTCGCAACCTAAAAGAATTCGATGCATCATCTTTATTGGTTGTTGGTATGCCCGATGATGATTTATTAGGTGAACTGGCTTACAAAGAAGCGTTTACCTGGGATTACTCAGTATATTCAACGCTTTCAAAGCGAGGTTTCGAAAATTTATCTTGGGGTGCTGTTTTTGAAACAGACCAAACCTTTAAGCAAATTTTGATGTTTGTGCCAAAGTCTAAGCCCGAATTAGACCTGTTGTTTGCAATGGTTTCATCAAAGTTAGAGGCCGGTGGCGAACTACTTCTTGTAGGCGCTAAAAAAGAAGGTATTAACAGCGTAGCTAAAAAGCTAAAGTCAGTGGGAGAACACCCTGAAAAGCTTGATATGGCACGCCATTGTCAGCTGTGGAGTGTAATAAAAACAGTTCAGGATAAACCCTTTAACCTGGATGACTGGTTAGAGGAGTATGAGGTTGTCTCAGGTGATGAGCAATTAACAGCTATATCAATACCGGGTGTATTCAGCCATGGTCGCCTTGATGGTGCGACCTCTCTTTTACTTGAAAATCTAGGCAAAATTCCCTCGGGCAGATTGCTGGATTTTGGCTGCGGTTGTGGTGTGTTAGGCGCTATGCTGGTAAAGAAAAATCCTGAAGCGATGGTTGAGCTGATTGATATCAACGCTCTGGCTTTGTATTGTGCAGAAAAAACCTTAGCCAAAAATAACCTTAAAGGAAAAGTTTACCCATCAAACGGACTTCAGGGTGTAACGGGTCGATTTAACGGAGTGTTTACCAATCCTCCTTTTCATAGTGGTGTGAAAACGAACTACGCAACCACTGAAACCTTTATCCGCAAGCTTCCAGATCATATGACCAAGGCTGCACCGCTGCGTTTAGTTGCTAATGTATTTCTTAAATATTCAGACATTATTGACAGTGCATTAGACCGTTTCGATACGGTAACAGAAAATACAAAGTTCCGCGTATACAAGGCCTATAGATAGGGATAACGTCGTTCTGATGAGTAAAGCTATCAATCAAGAAGACCGTAACTTTGACGGGCTAGCTGAGCACTTTAAAAAAAAGATCTATGGTACACCTAAAGGTGAAATCAGGCTTCAGTTGCTATGGGAAGATTTAACCGAGCATCTGCTTAATGGTATTGAAAAAGATCAAGCACTTTCAGTATTAGATGTGGGTGGTGGTATTGGACAAATATCTGCCAAGCTGGTGAAGTCTGGTCATAAAGTTACTCTTACCGATGTATCAACAGATATGCTGACACTGGCTGCTGAGCACTTTTCTGAGCAGCAGCTTTGTGAGGCAGATTATCAACTAAAAAATCTTTCAATAAATCAGCTTGATCAGTTAGATGAAAACTCTTTTGATTTAGTGGTATTTCATGCTGTACTTGAGTGGTTGGCTAACCCTGAGTCAGGCTTAAAGCAAGTGATGAAGCAAGTGCAGAAAGGTGGATACATTTCACTGATGTTCTACAACAAGCACTCCGTCATTATGAAAAACTTGCTCAAGGGTAATTTTCGTAAAGTGGTTTCTAATAACTTTGTAGGTGAAAGAGGGGGGCTCACACCGATAAGTCCTCTAGATCCTGAAGATGTTTATGCTTGGTTAGAGTCTGCAGGTTTTTCAGTAGTCAGTAAGACCGGTATAAGAGTCGTGCACGACTATTTAACACGAGATTTACAAGCCAGTCGTAGTTATGAAGATATTCTTCATATGGAAAAGTTGTTGTGTCGCCAAGAGCCTTATCTATCACTTGGTCGTTATATTCATGTTATTGCCCATAAAAATTAGGCTTTTATTGTACTGAGTCAAACCTTTAGCGGTGAATTTTTTGCCTTAATGCACTGGGTGTAAAGTATTCTTTAGGCGGAAGTTCGTCGCTAAAAATCTCAGAATGTGGCTCTTCATTGGTTAAACCCTGAACATGATAGTTACCTGTTCTAAGGTCATGAAATGCATCTGCGGTGGTTAGTGTTCCGGGTAATTCATAGAAGTTTTTAAGATAAGCTATGCTTACACGCCATATATTGCCTGCAAGGTTATATTGATCTACGGTGGCGATATTCCAACTATCTTCATCAATATAATAGGTTCTTCGACTATAAATATGTCGACTGTTTTCTTTAAGCGTTGCTTCTACTACCCATACCCTGTGTAGCTCGTATCGAATGAAGTCAGGGTTCATGTGATTGGGTGTGAGAAGTGCCTCATAGCTAACAGCAGGAGATGTTAGTTGATAATTGTTATACGGTATATAAATCTCTTTTTTGCCCATTAATTGCCATGTGAATCGGTCTGGTGCTCCGTTAAAAATATCTGTGTCGTCCGTTGTTCTAATGCTTTCTGCTAGCAATGCCGGGCTGTCATAACTTACGTTAGGTATACGTCTTACTCTATGGCTTCCTGCATCGTAACCCCAGACCTGACGTGGTTTTTTACTCTGGTTTAGTGTGTCTACCGTTAGCAGTGCGCCACCCGCTAAACGGGACGGTTCAAGTATAAAGGAGCTGTAATAAAATAAAATGTTGTCGTAGGCATTTGGGTCTAATCTTGGTTTATAAAAATTAAAACTAATTTCCTGTTTTGATTTAAAAGAATTAATAGACCCATTATTGAATATAACCGCTTCAACGGTTATTCGCTCTAGGAACATTCCTCTCCAGCGAACCAAATGGTTCCAAATTGCCTCCAGTCCGCTTTCTGGTTGAGGGAATGGGATGCCGCCCAAAGCATCTGTTATTCCCATGCCATCTTCAGTTAAAGAGGCTGAATCTTTATTTTTCTCAGTGTTTTTCAGTACCCATTCAGGAAAAGATGCTGAGCGGTGGGTTGTGTATACAGGTATTTTGAATGTTTCAGGGTACTTTTTAAGTAAGGCTATATGACCTTTAGTTAAATTATTTTTATGCTTTTTCCAATTTTTAGCCGTGATTACAAAGAGGGGGCTTTCATTTTTGTAGGGGTTCTCATGATGGGTTCCTTTCTTATCTTTTTGCTTCATCCCTCCCTGCCACTCAGGAATTGAACCATTAGAATTGGCTGACTTTTCTGCACCCACACGAGTAAGCGAACTAGCGGCATAACTGGTATTAATTATGCCGAAGCAGAAGCTGATGACTAAAATACTGAGAGACTTCATATTCATTGGGTCAGGAGTTATCTAAAATAACAGGCTTGTAGATGCAGCGATTTCTACCTTGTTCTTTTGCTGCGTAGAGCGCACTATCGGCAACCGTTATTAGTTTTTCATGATTGAAATGGGCTGATGGAATAATCGTGGTTATTCCAAGGCTTGCAGTGAAGTTAATGATTGTATTTTCCGTTTCTACTTTTAATTGACCAATGCTAACACGTATTAGTTCTGACAGGGCTTTGGCATGCTCTTTATCGGTGTTAGGTAAAAGTATGATGAATTCTTCGCCTCCATAGCGAGCAACTAAATCACTCTTTCTTCTCATGAGGTCAGTTAATGCTTTAGACATTTCTATAAGGCACTTATCTCCGGCCTGATGCCCGTAATTATCGTTAATAGATTTGAAATGGTCGACATCAAGCATAATGAGAGAGATGGGTGTATTAGAGCGATTACTTTTGGATACCTCAACTTCTAATGTGTCATCAAAATACTTTCGGTTTTTAAGGTTGGTAAGACCGTCGGTAATACTCAGTTCTTTAAGCTTATGCTCTCTTGCATTCAGTTGTTGGCGCATATTGTCCATAGTAATACTTAATAATTTAAGCTCATCTTCTGAAGATACTTTGATGGTACTTAAATAATCACCATTGGCGACCTTATTGGCCGAACGCATTAATGTTTTTATGTTGAGCTTTATGGAATAAAAAAAGCCAATATATAAATAAATAAACAAGAAACCGATTACCGAAACTGAAACATAAAATGCTTTTAAACTGTTTATTTTATCTTCATAAGTATCTTCCAGAATGGCATCAATAATATCGAAAGCGTCTTCAACAAAAAAATAAACCTGTTCAATATCCTGTGTGACTGCACTGTAGTAGAGCGAAGGGTCATAGTCTTGTTCAAGAGATTGTATTAGTTTATCGTCAAGTAAATTGCGTGTGCTCTTTAGTGCCCTAATGACAGGTGAAATAGTGGGAGAGGCGTGTCGTGTTTGAAGGATAGATTTTATGGCGTTTAGTTTTATCGCTAGGTTTTCGATTTCATAGTTTAGAGTGCGGTAGGTTGCGTCAATAGCATCTGCACCGTTTGAGCTAACGTAGTGTTGAGTTAAATAATACGTGCCGTAAGTGCGCGCTCTGCCAAGCGGTTTAGACAGACGATAGATGTCATTAAGTATAAGGTTTATTAGTGCAACAATATGGGGGTCTTCGCTTGAAGAAATGTTGTATTGGTTTTCAATCGATACTCGCCAGGTTCTTGCTTTTTCTACTCGTAATTCTGCGTTATCAAACAAATAAACAATTCTAACGGCTTCCATTCCCGGAGCAATGCCCAGGGTAGATACATCTTCTTTAAGGTTTTTAATAAAATTTTGAGTTTCTTGTTGCTGATAAAGTTCAGGGGATGCTTCAATTTTATCAATTAAAGCAAGAGTCTGTTCTTGAGTGTTGCTGAAGCCAAAATCAACTTCTTCTGAGCGGGTGAGAAACGCTAATACATGGTTGTCTCTTATATTTTCAAGTTCCCTTATGAGTTCGGTAGATAGCCTCAGGTGTTGCAAGCCCCTCTGTTGTTCTTGGACTCGTTCGACTGATATATGAAATTGTATTGCAAGACTTGTTGCAATCATAATGAGCGGAATAGCTATGAGTGATGCAATAAGTGCAAACTTGTTACTGTAGCTTAAACTGTTCATTAAGCGGAAAGAGGGCGAAATAAATTTATTCATTAAGTACAGCTACACCAAAATACAGTCTATAAATAGTTGCGATGTATAAAGTGTAGCATTAAGAAATGATTGTAGTGGCTTGATTAGCTGTAATGACTGTCAACTAATGTTAAATCTATTCGTACTTCTTTAATTCTTCTATAGTTTTTAATCTGGCTTGCCTTCTAATGCTAGCTTGTTGAAATCGCTTTTCCTGTACTTTAGATTCTGTGATAAGCGAGGGTACTGAGGCTGGCTTGTTATTTTCGTCAAGAGCGACGAAAGTGAAGTAAGCTGAAAGTATGTGTTTCTTGTCTCCCGTGTAGCTGTTTTCTGCTTCTACTTTAACACCTATTTCCATAGATGAACTCCACGCTCTGTTAATGGATACTTTAAACAATAAGGTGTCATTCTCTTTAGCTGGCGCCATGAAATGTATTGAATCAACAGATGCGGTAACACAAACATGACTACTGTGCCTTTCTGCAACTACAAGTGATAGGCGGTCGCACTTAGCCATGATCATGCCTCCAAATGCAGTGCCATGGGCATTAAGGTCATTGGGGAATACTTTATAAACATGGCCTTCAATGGCAGACTCAGAAACGGCTTTACTTAATATTTGTGACATTGGTCTCGCTCGCTTGTTCTAGTTGGATGGTGGTGTGGAGGTTAAAATAAAAAAACCTACTAACATGGTAGTAGTATACGAAAAACAGTAAAATAGGCACTAAGATTATTTTATAGGTTTACCACAAAGGGATAGTGATGTTTAACAAGGCGTCGACTGATAATCTGCATGTATCTTCCTCTGGTTCGGCTTCCGCTAGTACGGCTTTACCGGGCCGATCTACACCCATAGAGATAGACCCATTTCATGCTATTAATGGTAACTCTATGCAAGCTCCTTTTCCTGAGAACCTTGAAAAAGCCATGTTTGGTTTAGGGTGTTTTTGGGGAGCAGAAAAAATATTTTGGAGCATCGAAGGAGTTTATGTTACATCCGTAGGCTATTCGGCAGGTTCTACGCCTAACCCAAGTTATGACGAGGTTTGCAGTGGCTTAACTGGCCATAACGAAGTGGTTTTGGTGTTATTTAATCCTGATCTTGTTAGCTATGAATTATTACTTGAGGTCTTTTGGTTATCTCATAACCCTACCCAGGGCATGAGGCAGGGCAATGACCAAGGTGCTCAATATCGATCGGGAATTTATACTTTTTCAGAGTGTCAAAATACCGAGGCTTATCGTTCGTTAGAACACTATGCGGAAAAACTTAAAGATTCAGAGCTTGGTGAAATAACAACAGAAATAAAAACAGCGACTGATTTTTACTATGCAGAAACTTATCACCAACAATATTTAGCAAAAAATCCTGATGGGTACTGCGGTCTTGGTGGTACGGGCGTGGCGTATTAATTAACAGGCAAAAAAAAGCCCCTGGGGTAAGAGGCGAGTAGTCACTAGTACACATTAACTATGTACTAGCGAGGGGTAGTCTAATTTAATTAATAACTTTAGCTTTCAGCTCATTTGCTTTTTCAAGCAATGTTTTGAACTGACTTTCTGCTGTTGATAAATACTCTTCTACAGCAGGCTTTACTTTCTTTTCGAGTTTCTCGAATTTAATTTCAGCTTGAAACTTTGCGTAAGCACTCATCATGCTAGCATTCCATGTAAGCTGCTTTCTTGCGTCATATGTTGCTGAGTCAAGGCTCAAAATAAGACGCTTAAGTGTTGGGTTTTGCTCTCTGATTTCTGCAATAATTTCAGAAATACTTTTCTCTTCGGTTTTTGTTGCACCTAACTGAGAAAGAACCTTTTTGCCTTCTTTAGCGGCTTTATCAAGCTGAGGCTTCAGTTGAGACTGAACCTTTTCACTAATTTCCTGAACTTGCTTAAACTGACTTTTAAATGCTTCTTGAATCATTACTACCTCGAAATATCGTTAAGTCTACAACGTGTTTAGTAAGCTATGTGCTGTTTATAAGGTCATATTAGGGAAAAAAATTAGAATAAACATCCTAATTAGAGTTTTTGTCTGAATACCGCCCATTGCCTTAACTACAGCCTGAACTGTAGCCTTAAGTAATGAATTGTTATTTATCTTTTCCCGGAGACCTTACTCAATACGTAATGGTAACAACCGAATCCATGTTGAAAAAAATGAACAAGATAACCGCGTTGTATGAAGGGTTGGATGATGAGGCGGCAGTTGCTAATCGTTAGATTAAGGCTGAGCTATTATTAATTGTATATATCTTATCTGTACGGGCCTTATGACTTTAATTCAGGAATAAATCATAAGTCCCCGTTTCTTTTTTAGCGGGAGAGATAAAAATAACTGTATAATGCCTGTCTCTCACAAATCACCCAAAAGAACCCTCATGACTGAAACCGCATTTCAAACACCGCAAGGTCTATTAACTCTTCAACGTTACCCTATTAGAAAGTCTGATACCTTGAGGGCTTGGGATGCCGCGGATGAACTTTTAATAAGTTACCTGCATGATGAGCAGGTACTTGAGCAAGTGATGGGAAAGCCTGATTGCCGGGTTTTAATTTTTGAAGACCAGTTTGGAGCGCTCACAACTTCAATATGCCAAGCGGTTAATGCTGTAAATAAACATGTGATTATAGACGTTATTACTGATTCACTCATTGCCGAGTCAGCGATCACTCAAAACCTGAACAGTAACGACCTTCAGAGTGAGTGTGCAGATGTTGGATTTTTGGATAGTATCAGCACTCCAGCAGATAAATATGATCTGGTTATTTATAAGCTCCCTAGAAATTTGGCCTATTGTGGCGATGTAATGACCCGCTTACGAAATAGCATGGGGGCTGATACTAAAATTATTGGTGCGGCTATGGCGAAGTATTTGCCTTTAACGGCTTTGGCACTTTTGAATGAAACGGTGGGCACCACCACTACCTCTCGTGCGACAAAGAAGGCGAGGTTAATTTTCTCTGTATTTGATGAAAACTTGTCACCCAAAAATGTTTATCCTACGAGTTATTGCACTGATGAGGTAAGTGGTGAATTAATTAGCCATTCCAATATTTTTTCTCGCGAGAGTCTTGATATGGGGACTCGTTTTTTACTTCCTTTTATTCCACAAACAGATAGAGTGATTACCATTGTAGATTTAGCCTGTGGTAACGGTGTGGTGGGTGTTGTTGCGGCACAAAAAAACTCAAAGGCAAAAATAATTTTTTGTGATGAGTCGAAAATGGCCGTGGAGAGTGCGCGTGAAAGCTTTGAAAGTTGTTGTGAGGGCAGGGACGCAAGCTTCTATCAGATGGATTGTTTAGATGATCTTGAAAAACAATCCGTTGATATGGTGTTGTGTAACCCTCCATTTCATCAGCAAAATACCGTAAGTAACCACATTGCCTGGCAAATGTTTAAGCAGTCAATGGAGTGTTTAAAGTCAGGCGGTACCTTATGGGTTGTCGGTAATCGCCATTTAGGTTATGACGTTAGTATTAAGAAAATTTTTGGTAACTCCATAGTGATGGAATCGAATACAAAATTCATGGTAGTAAAAGCGACTAAGCGATAAGTTATCGTCATAACTAAAGCACCTTGGATGCTGAGTCACTGGTTCAATAAACTGAACTTTGAGGGGTGCTCGGAAATTGACATTTTAAATATTAAGACTCAGCCCTAAGCGTTCCACTGTATCAACAATGGTCTGGGTTTGATGGTCAACTTCAAGGTTGATCACATCTCCGGCCTTAATTGCCCCAAATGTTGTTATTTCCAATGTTTCAGGAATCAAATAGACATTAAATTGATTATCAATGACTTCGCCCACAGTAAGGCTGCACCCATTTACCGCCACAAAGCCCTTTGGAAGAATGTACTTTATCCATTCAGAAGGTACTTCAAAAGTGATTATGCAGTTGTTCTCTGGCTTCTCAACACTCACAACCTTAATGGTTGTATGAATGTGGCCTGATAATAAGTGACCACCAATTTCGTCACCAAAGCGTGCTGCCCGTTCAAAGTTAACAATATTTCTTTCTTTGAGAGCACCTAAGTTAGTGACCTTAAGGGTTTCCATCATTACATCAAAATACGCAACATTATCGCTGAATTCAGAGACGGTTAAACAGGTACCGTTGATGGCAATGCTGGCTCCATGGCTTACTTTATCTAATGCATCATCAGGAAATTCAATTCCAATTCTTGATAAGTCATTTTTTACATCAATATTTTTAACAATAGCGATGCCTTGAACGATGCCAGTAAACATAAGAAGCCTTCTGCGTGTTAACTAAATTTGGTAATAAGTCGCGGTGATTATATCATATGCATTCTGTTTGAATGTTTGAGTCGAGAAGTTAATAGTTAATTATGAAGATATTCCTGGCGCCTATGGATGGTCTTACCGACCATATCATGCGTGAAACATTAACCCGAATAGGGGGTATTGATGTTTGCGTAACTGAATTTGTAAGAATTACCAGCGCACTATTGCCTGAAAAAGTATATTACCGGATGTGTCCCGAATTACGTCATGGCGGTAAAACTCTTTCTGGTGTACC
>ENA-ORXI01001470-ORXI01001470.1-sediment-metagenome-genome-assembly--contig:-NODE-1470-length-18203-cov-4.555556_pt1 | contig 18203 bp, 12 predicted proteins | sample MGYA00237861_ERZ511468 | MGnify/ENA primary metagenome ERZ511468 (study PRJEB26299, sample SAMN06266213) | sediment metagenome | isolation source: Hudson Canyon methane seep mesocosm | place...
AAAGGGCCCATTTTGATTTTCTCACCGGGCATCACATTTAAAAACATACTAGAGAAAAACATCGAATCGACGTTTTTAGTTATTTCGCTGATCAAAAACCAGTCTACAAAGCTGTCAACATCGATGTATTCTGCGTAACCTTCCGCCCCAATAGGGTGGGTTTTAATATTTTCTGCGGTGGCCGCACCGCCCTCCCAGCCAGCCCCGCCACTTTGAAAGTTCCCATTAGTGACAAGCTCTGTTCCATCCGAGGTAAGAACGCTGACATCATCGATCCATACCTGTCCGCCTTGGTCGCCACCCATATCAAACAAAATCCGACTTTGATCATCTCCAAAATCGGTAGTTGTCTGAGACAATGTAAACGTTTGCCATGCTGTTGTGAGGCCTACAGGCTCTCCCACGTTTGTCCATGGATCATGGTACAAACCAAGACCAGCTATGATAGTGCGATTAATCGATGACCTTGCTTTAAAGGACACCGTATATTCTGAGTCAGGTATCAGCGTCATGGTTTGGCTCAAGTTGATATCCCAAACATTCTCAGAAGTTGTCTCCTCTACAACAAAGTAAGAGGACATGGAATTGGAATCCGATATCGATTTTTCGAAATCATTAATCAGCGTCTTAATATAAACATACTCAGAGCTATTTAGATCGAGATTCGGCTCTTTAATATTAACTATGAATTTATCCGTGACAACACTATCAAAGTAGACATCATCAGAATCTAAGCGCGACAGCTGATCAAGCTCAAGCAAGTAACCGACATCACCCAGTGGGACTCGATTATCGCTCTCTTCAACCTTCTGCGTAATATTATACGTGCCGTTATACTCATCGTTTATGTAGACCTCAGCAAAACGCCCTTGTGGAGTCCAATCTAAATTACTCAAATAGCCCATCTCGAAGGATATTTTATTTCGCAACATAGTTTTGTCTGAATATTCAGCAAGAAATAGCCACTTTTTATCGTTGGGCATTCCTAAAAACTCAGCCTTGTCATCTAGTTTCATTTGAAAAGGCTTTTTCGGGTGAAGCCCCCAGGTCGAGTTACCACGACCACGAATTTTCATGCTCACTTCAGCAAAATCGTCAAAATTTCTGCCGCCATCTACAGAGGTGTCGCCCCGTACGTAGTCATCTTTTGAGTCTATAGCTGCGGCGTCATCTGTCTTGAGGTACACAACTGGTAGGCCTGTAAATTTGGTTAAGTCCACCACATAGTCTTGGGTATCGCCATCTTCATTAGTCACTGTGTAAGTGAGCTTATTAGTAAAATCGTTCTCAGTAGCTCCACTTTCTTGGACGACGTCTCCGATAGAGACACTAGTACCAGTAAACTCAAAGCTTGCCTTTAGTTTACTTACTTCAGTATTAGTTGGAATTCGACCAGAGAACTCATAATTATCATCTAATGAAAAGATAATCTCAGCATCTATACCGGTGTTGTTTGCAGGAACTAAAGTAAACTGCGTAATCGTTGGGTCCGGCGCCGGATTGGGCGCTGGATTGGGCACTGGATTGGGTGTCGAAGAAGAACCCCCGCCGCCACATGCTGACAAAAACGTAACTAAAAAGACTAATGAAATTCTTAGGTACATAAAACGAGCCCTACATTGGGAAAATTAAGTTACAGAACTAAATTATATTTTAAAGCCCTTTCACTTCTGCATAAAGAGCCCAAACACCCCTATTCAAGGTTAAACGGACTCACTGGGTGCACGATCAGGCAACGAGCGAAGCTAAAACTCTTCGCTGGCCTTCAAACGGACGTCGACCATGCATAGCTAAAAAATTATCGACCAAAACCACATCACCTGTTTGCCAGGGGATGTCAAAGGTCAATAAATCAGAAAGTCTTATCACCACAGCCATATCATCGTTGCTAATAGTCGAATAATCACCAAAGCAAATTGATTTTTCGCCAACATTTCTAGCATCTTGCCAACCTCGAAATGCCGCAATTAACTGATTGAAAAAAACTTTACGCCCATCCTTCGCTGTCCGTATTGCGGGAAGAACGGGTGTAGTTACACTAAGCGCACCATCCTCGCCCCACTCCCACTGGTAACCTAAACGGCTAAGCTTAGTCTCCGCTTCTTGAGTCGTTTCCGCACTCAAGGTGCTTCGCCAACTGCGCCCTTGCCCTGATGCTAAATCATTTTCAGCCGGCATGGTCTGAGAATAACGTAGTCCTAGTGACTCACAGGATTCAACAAACTCAGGAATTTCTCGATTTAGATGCTCCAACAAAATATCTGAACGACAAATAGGCGTCGCACCACCAGATTCAGATGCCTGCTCACAAAAGAAAAATAATTTCGAGGGGTAGATGGGGGTTTGCGCCATTTCGTGGTGAAGAAAGATTGATACCGATGGAGGCGCTTCATTTGCTGTAAACACTAAATCTGTTCGATTTTGCCTGACTGCGTTTGAGAGGGACTCTTCATAGGTAAAACTTGGCCAATCGAAGGCGCGAATAAACCGATCAAATTCGTTGTCATTAGATATTTCTAGATCGCGAAACAATATAGCGCCATGGGCTGCCAGGTCCTTCTCCAACTGTTTCTTATGGCTTTTAAGCCAATCCGTTATAGACACAATGCCTTCAGTAGACTGGCCCATATAAACAAGTGGAAATACACTATCTTGATACTTTTGTTGGCCTGGGACGCTTACCTTATTTACTCTAATTGCATTCATTAAATATTCGCTCATCCATTAGTCATAAATTGAGTGGAATGTACCAAACGCGCTTTCACAGAACTTGCCAGGATCATTAAACCGGCGGTTTTGATTAAGGCCTGAAATGGCATCCATTTCCTCATCGGTCAGGTTGAAACCTGACAATGACAGATTTTCAACTAAACGCTCGGGCTTGCTCGTCTTGGGTATCACTGCTGTACCTCTCTGCAGGCCCCAGCGCAATACCACCTGAGCGGGCGTTACCGATGCTCTTTCAGCCGCTTTGATCACAACAGCCTCTGTGAGCACAGAATCACCTTTAGACGCCATATCTAAAGAAACATAAGAAAGTGCCCCTAATGGAGAAAAAGCGGTTACAGCGATATTATAGGACCGTGCTGTACGTATTAACGCATCCTGAGTGAGATATGGGTGAGATTCAATTTGTAACATTGCAGGCTTGATACGTGCGTAACTCATCAAGTCATGCAACAGAACCGCGCTGTAATTGCACACCCCTATCTGACGAGCCAACTGATTTTCCACAAGACTCTCCATTGCAGCCCAAGTCTCACTCAGTGGAACTGAATCTAATTCCATAGTGGGATTGTCATCTTGGGGATCAAATATCCACTCAGGGGGGTACCGATCATTAATATCAACGTATTGAAGCGCTATTGGGAAATGAATGAGGTAGAGATCAAAGTAGTCTAAACCCAGGTCTGACAGAGATTTCTCGCAGGCTTTCTGGACGTATTCTTTGCGATGAAAGGTGTTCCACAATTTAGACGTAATCCAGAGGTCTTCCCGACTGCACAGTCCGTCCTTAATGGCTCTGGCAATACCCTCTCCAACTTGTTGCTCGTTACCATAATCAGCCGCGCTATCAAGGTGCCGATATCCATTTTTAATGGCATTGTAGACAGCCTCAGCCACCTCATTGGTTTCTAATTTCCATAAACCCAAACCAACAGCGGGCATAGTCTGGCCTGTAACATTTATAACTTGATTCATGAGTAATCCATTTTATTTGCTAAATTCTGATAACTTGTTGTCAGCAAGGAACTGATCAATGTCAACCGCCTCGCCTGTGGCAATCGACTGTTGTGCCGCGCAGGCAATAATAATCGACCAAAGCCCTTGTAGTGGCGTTGCAGAGGTACTTAGGTTCCCCTCTAGTTGATCGACAAAGGCGATGTGTTCATAGTATGTGGCACCATGATGTCCACTGCTCTCAATCTCCCGAGCATAGGTAACCTCAGTATGCTTTGACCCCCCAAATTCGCCCAATTCCAATGCAACCGTGGCACTCGATGGTTTTTGTTGGTGAATATTAAAAATTTCTCGAGTAACCAGTCTGCCTCTATCTCCACAAATAACCATTTCTTCGGTAAAGTCATGACAAAACATATTTAGGGTAAAGTTACCTCGAATACCATTGTCATAATCGATAACAACAAAGGCGTGATCATCAATGTCCGCCGTTTCTCCATCCTGTTCAAAATCCAGGAAGTTAACCCCTTGGCCCCCGGAGGCATAGACCTTTTTGGGCTTTGCATCGGCTGCAAGATTCATCAAATCAAAGTAATGGCAGCACTTTTCCACCAAGGTTCCGCCAGTATTCTTATTAAACTTGTTCCACTGTCTACTTTGTCTAAAAACGGAGGGCGATACTCGCTCATACTGATAGTTTTTATAGTCCCGATGGACCCGCGAGACTGGACTTCTTGAAATGCTTCGATGTACTGCGCCTTGTAGCGATACTGCAGCCCGATCTGTAAAAAAGAGCTGTAGGAATCAGAGACTTTAACAATATCAGCTGCATCCTTGAGAGTTGTGGCCATCGGTTTCTCTAGGAAGATTGGCTTACCCGATGCCATCGCGACAGAAAGAACATCAACGTGGGTATGATTCGGCGTACAAATCATCAAAGCGTCTACCTCTGGATCATTGCAGGCTGATTTTAAATCAGTATACCGAACAAGCTTCTCATCGCTGTAGGATCTAAAGTTTTGCTCCGCCACATCCATACTGTGAGTGTGCTTATCATAGATTCCATAAATACGGGCCTGACCTAGGAGAGTCGCAACATACATATGCTCCTGACCAATGGTTCCTGTACCAATGATCACTAGTTTGTGAGATGCCTTGGGAGCCTCATACAAATACTTATCAGTCTCTGTGATATGACTCTGACCTGCTGCTTTTTCAAAAAAACGTAACCTTGGTTTAACCACCTAGTAACACCTAATTAATCTCTTATTCGAAGTTGCATCTATACTATCCTAAGTCAGGGTGCCATGTCTGCGAGACTGAGTAAAATTAAGAGTCAATTTATCAAAATAAATCAACACACGAAGTACCACTCGGACGGCAATATAGGTTAGTCTTACCCGCGGGATAGATCGTCACTTCGAGTTTCCTTATCCAAAGGGATTTCTTTGAGAATTCTTTAGTCGATCATGAATTATTACAGGAGAACTGAGTGATTTTACGTTGGCCCCAGGCGGTCGTTCTAATTTTGACTGCCCTATCAAGTTGTGTAGCTCTTACTGCTGAAAAACTCTATACCGATCAACCACCTGTGACTCCGGAATTAGCCCTCTCAGGATCCTACGATGTGGGCGTTACCACAACTAAGATCAATGATCCTGACCGTCTTAATACCGCCAACTTTATTACCACTACTAACCGCCCGGTGCTACTTGAAATCTGGTACCCAATAAATTTACCCACTCAAAAACTTAAACCTAAAAGAGCAACCTATAAGAATGTCACCCGACTGCAAAAACCTTTTGAGTTACAGGGCGAGGCTTATCGCGATGCTTTAATTGTTAGCGATGGTGAGTTTCCTGTTGTGCTTCTGTCTCATGGGTTTACAGGCTATCGTACCCAGATGTTTTATTTAGGTGAGCATCTTGCAAGTCATGGCTATATTGTCATAGGTATTGACCACAAAGATTCTACTAATTCAGAGGTATTCGATGATGCCACTCGAGCGTCAGGCTTTATTAGCACTTTGTACAACCGCGCTCGTGATCAACAGTTTGTTCTGAATTATTTTTCTGCCTCTAGTCCAAGCAACAACTTGAATAACTTAGCAAAACGAATGGACACCAATAATGCCGCTATTATAGGTCATTCTATGGGCGGCTTTGGCGCCATTAATACCGCTGGAGGATGCTATGAGTTCAAATCAGAACAGCTAAAAAAGATCGGTGTCCCTTCAGTTATTGCTAGCCTTTTGCCTCTGCGCTTGGACTCTTGTTTTGCTGGTCAAGATAGTCTTGACCCTCGCTGGAAAGCCATTCAAGTTTACGCCCCCTGGGGTGGAGAATTTAACGTCCATAGCGTCGATGCTATGGCACAAATATCAACGCCGATGTTCTATGTTGCCGGGGACCAAGATAATACCTCAGGGTTCAAAAATGGCGTCAAAAAACTCTACCAACAAACTGGCTCAAAACATAAGTACCTGATGGTCTATGAGAATGCTCGACATAACATTGCTGGTCACCCAGCACCTTCTGCATCTTTCAACAGTGACTTTGAGCTTGGACACTATGTGGAACCTAGCTGGAATATCGAGACTATTAATAGGATCAACAAACATATGACGCTGGCATTTTTGGACTGCCATGTGAAATCAGACGTCGGTCGATGCGGATATCTTCCATCTCGAGAAGATATTCAGCAATATGAGGGTATAAATGGTCAATATAGTGACCCATGGCCGGGTTTCAAGCATTTATGGGGTAGTGGAATTCGCTTCTATAGACAATAATACTCAGCAAATATTTGACAACATGTCTAATGTGAAACACTCCTGTTTTAAAAAGGTTATGCATTATGTTCGGAGTTTGTTACTACCCAGAACACTGGCCACAGTCTAAGTGGCAGGAAGACGCTCAGATGATGGCCGAACTGGGGTTAACCTATGTACGCATCGGTGAATTTGCCTGGTCAAAGCTCGAACCTAACCCTGGCGAACTCAACTTCAATTGGTTAGATGAAGCCATCTTAACCCTGAGCAATGCCGGCCTCAAAGTAGTCTTGGGAACACCGACAGCTACACCACCCAAATGGCTCATTGATCAACATCCAGACATCTTACCTGTTGATATAAATTCAGGACTTGTCAGAGGATTTGGATCACGTCGCCACTACGATTTTTCAAGTGAAATATATTTACGAGAATCCATTCGTATTACTAAGGCGCTAGCAGCAAGATACGGGGCACATCGCGGTGTTGTGGGCTGGCAAACCGACAATGAGCTATGTTGCCATGACACAACGCTAAGTGGCTCTGAAAACGCTTTACGTGAATTTCAGAGTTGGTGTAGAGATCGTTATCAAAGTATTGAACAACTTAATAATGACTGGGGTAATGTTTTTTGGTCAATGGATTACCGAGACTTTAGCGAGATAGAACTTCCCATTCTCGCTGTTACTGAAACTAACCCTGCTCATCGCCTAGCTTACCGGCGTTTCTCTTCAGATCAAGTAGTGAACTATCATAACCAAATGATTGCTGTTATTCGTCAGCATACGTCAACACAGTTTATTACGCATAATTTTATACCCATGAACGAAACTGGAGTGGACAACTTCGCCCTAGCTGCACCTCTGGACTTCACAAGTTATGATAACTATCCCTTAGGCCGCACTGACCTGTTAATGAGCGACGCACCGGCCGAGCAATTGCGCCGGTATATGCGTTCTGGACACCCAGATTTCGCTACCTATTATCACGACCAAACTCGTGGGCTACTAAATCGTGGTTTCTGGATCATGGAGCAACAACCTGGTCCTGTTAATTGGGCTAACAGCAATCCTCGTCCAGCGCCGGGAATGATAAGATTTTGGACTATAGAGGCCTTTGCTCAGGGTGCTGACTGCCTGTGCTATTTCCGCTGGCGTCAAGCTCCCTTTGCCCAAGAACAAATGCATGCGGGACTGCTGAGGCCAGATAATTCAAAAACTGAAGCTTGGTCAGAGGCAGAACAGGCCATCGCAGAGATCGCCCGATTAGATTTGGGCAATCAGCCCATACCAACGGCTTGTGTCGCGATCATTACCGGTGTTGAGGGATTGTGGGTAAGCGATATTGAAAAACAAGGGCAAGCTTATGATTTCAACAGCGTGCAGTTTTCATTCTATAGTGCTCTGCGTGAACTGGGTGTCAATGTTGACTTTATTTCAATCGATGCAGATTTCTCACCCTATAAAATAGTTGTGGCCCCAAGTTTGCCAATAATTGATACTGCCTTTGTTAAAAAATGTAAAGAGAGTAACGCACAGTTTATTTTTGGCCCACGCAGCGGATCAAAAACCTCAGAGTTTGGTTATCCCCAGAGTTTACCTCCAGGACCACTCCAAAGCTTGCTACCCGTGCGTGTACTCTCAGTTGAGACCCTGCGCTCTGACTGCACTGAATCATTGAGCTGGAATGGTCAAATCTACGAAAGTTGTCGTTGGCGAGAGCAGCTAGATGCTGGTGATACCGAGGTTATAGCGCAATATCATAATGGTGAACCCGCTATAGTGAGACATGAAAATATTACCTACCTAGGGACGCTCACTAACAGTGCATTTTTAGTCGACTTTTTACAACAACAGTGCCAAGAAGGCAAAATTGAAACCTACCGATTTGGAGACGACATTCGCGTATCTCAACGTGGTAATCTCCTATTTGCATTTAACTACTCAGATCAGTCATATGAGCTTCCCTTAACAGCAGATACTATTCTGCTGCTGGGTGAAAAAAACCTTGAACCACTGGAAATAGCAGTCTGGCAGGCGCCAGACAAAACTTCTCTACTGAAATAACAAACAGGAGCTACTCTTGAGCGAACAGACCATTCAATTAGCCGTATTCTGCGCAGTTCTTAGCGCTATCGCCATCATTACTTATTTTAAATGTAGGGGTGAAAATAGACAGTCTGCAGACTCAAATAAAGAATACTTTTTGGCCGGTGGCGGCCTCACCTGGGTTTTTGTTGCAGGATCCATAACACTCACTAATCTCAGTACCGATCAATTGGTCGGCATGAATGGGAATCAAATGCTGTTGTTGGCCCTGTGGGAGTTGTCCGGTTTTGTCGGGTTGATGATTCTCGCTAAAGTATTTCTACCTGTGTATTACCGTAACAACTGCACCACAACCACAGAACTTCTGGAGCGTCGCTATAACAGTAAGCATGTGCGTGCCCTAGTCTCCTCAATGTTTTTGTTCATCAATGTCTTCGTGTTTCAGCCTGCTGTGATTTACACAGGTGCTCTCTTCATGATCTCCATGACAGGAATAGAAGCTGACTTACTTACTATTGCCATTGCTTTTGCGGTTCTTGGAGCAGCCTACGCGATCCTAGGTGGTCTGCGAGCAGTCGCCGTTTCAGACACCTATGGTGGTATTTTAGTCCTCGCCATGGGTCTACTGATTGTAGTTCTCTCCCTGATGGCTATTGATTTTGACTTTAGTGGTATCCCTGCCGAGAGACTCACCCTCATTGGCGACAATGCTTCACCCATACCCTGGCCTACATTGTTAACAGGCATGTTTTTAATTCAAATTTTTTACTGGAGCACGAACCAGACCATCACCCAGCGAGCAATGGCTGCACCAACGGTAAAGGAAGCTCAAAAAGGAGTCTATGCCGCAGCCTTTATTCGTGTGGTGTTTATTCCATCTATGGTTGTTATTCCCGGCATAGTAGCCTTTAAACTTTATGGTGACATTGGTGATCAAGCCTATGGCCGTATTGTCGGCGATCTACTACCTGGGTGGTTATCGGGTATCTTTGCAGCGGCCATAGCAGCTGCGGTACTTAGCTCCTTCAACAGCATGGTTAACTCCTCTGCTGCGATGTATGTGTGCGATCTACATGAGGCTTACATCAATGATAAACCCAACCTCCGCCTGCTGAGCGGAGTCGCTACAGCTATCTTTGTGATTATTGCCGTATCTATGGTTCCTATTTATGCTCAATCTGACAGTATTATTAATTTACTACAGGAACTATGGGGCTTGATCAGCATGCCGATACTAGCGTGCTTTGCGGTCGGCCTATTGTTTCGCAATGTCGATTATCGCGCTGCTATTGCAGCGGTCATTATAGGTGTCCTTATGTACGCTGGTTTCATTTGGTTATGGATGCCTCTTCACTACTTACATATGATGTTCTTTACATTCTTTACCTGTGTAGCCATGGCCCTGCTTATCAACCGATTTGGACTAGGCAAGAAAGCAGAATTTACTGGCCTACAGAAAGAACAATTGCAACGAGCAGTCTAATAAATATACTTAGGCACTTGATGATTCACACCAGTTCAACTACGGATTAAAAACGGAAACTAGACAATATGACTGATACCTACATACCACCCAAGGTCTGGAAATGGGATAAAGAAAGCGGCGGCCGGTTTGCTGCCATCAATCGCCCTATCGCTGGCGCGACTCATGAGAAAGATCTGCCGATAGGCGAACATCCACTGCAGCTCTATTCTCTTGGCACACCCAATGGCGTAAAGGTCACCGTATTGCTCGAAGAGCTACTAGAGCTAGGGATTGCTGAGGCTGAATACGATGCTTGGCTTATTAACATTTCAGAAGGAACTCAGTTTAGTGACGGTTTTGTGAATATCAATCCAAATTCAAAAATCCCCGCACTGGCAGACCATAGCGGTGATACTCCTACTCGAGTATTTGAATCTGGTGCCATCTTGCTTTATCTCGCAGAAAAGTTTGATCGCTTTGTACCTACCGTAGGCTCGCCATTGCGAGCAGAGTGTCTCTCATGGCTATTTTGGAATATTGGCAGTGTTCCGTTTCTCGGAGGCGGTTTTGGTCATTTTTATGCCTATGCCCCGGAGAAGTATGAATACCCTATTAACCGCTATGCCATGGAAGTAAAACGACAACTCGACGTCCTCGATCAGCGACTGGCCGATAATCAATATCTTTGTGGCGATGAATACACTATTGCCGACATGGCAAACGTCGCTTGGTATGGCGCTCTGGTATCTGGGGTTCTCTATGAGGCCGGTGAGTTTCTTGAAGTGTCTGGGTATACCAATGTTGTTCGCTGGGCCCAACAAATACAGCAGCGCCCAGCAGTAAAGCGAGGCCAGCGAGTTAATCGCGCATGGGGAGATGAGAGTAAGCAACTTCCAGAAAGACACAGTGCCAGTGATTTTGAAGCGAAAACTGGAGAATGACAGCGACTCGTCAACACTATAAGTAATATCTATTTTTTGTAATGCCTGACTTTAAGCTCTTCGCTCAAAATCAGGCATCAGAGTGAGACTCTAGCCTTTGTAAGTCTCCCCCTAGTCTCGCTTATAGAGAGCTACAATAGTGCTAGACGCTATAGTGTTGGCATTTATCATATACCCTGCTAGGGCTCCTGAGGCATTTTCAGGCAAGGCTAAAGACTCTACCGACAAAGCATGAACAGTAAACCGATAGTGATGCACCCCATGGCCCTCTGGAGGGCAGGCACCACCAAATGCTTTGCTCCCATAATCATTGCCAATATGCATACTTCCCGCTGGAGTCAAAGCGCTATCAGAACTACCGGCACCTGCGGCTAGTTCAGTAACATCACTTGGAATATTCACTAACTGCCAATGCCACCAACCGCTGCCAGTAGGGGCATCTGGGTCATAGGCCGTTATCGCAAAACTCTTGGTTCCCTCGGGTACATTCGCCCATTGTAGTTGCGGCGACATATCTTCCCCAGAACAGCCAAATCCATCGTATTCCTGCGCTTTAGGCATGAAAGCGTCCTCTGAAATATCTTGGCTTGATAATGTAAATGACTCTCCCACAGCTGTTAGTGAAGTACTTAGCAATGCAATGGCAACAAGTTTAGGTAGGTGAAACATGGCAATTCTCCGATGGATTAGCGAATTTTAATGAGATAACTCAAACAATATATCAGTACAGGCCTTAAATTATGAGCTACAGACTATGGTGCCTTAAACTAGATTAACGCGGACAAAAGACTTGTCACTATTTTTATAGATTGTGATGGAGTTAACGCATTATGGTCAACCAGCGGCCCGTTCTCGGAAACAACAGATAACATTACGAGGTGCGGTACAAGTGGAAAACGAGCATGCTGGATGGCTGCATTATTGGCAACTGCACTCCAGCATTCTTAAGTGCATCTCCACTCATCGTTGATCCATTGATGACATCCAGTATAGATTTTGAATAACTCTTAGGCTCCGCAGGCCACACAATATTCACCATATAAAGGCTGTTACTGTCTAACCCCGCAAACTGTAGTCGCCCTCCAACACTACTTGAAAGACTATTTAATTGAATGTAGGGAAATAACGCTTCACTGCCATCCTGAGCAATGACACCAAAAGCACTTTCGTCACATTGAGTATTCAGCCGCACAAGATTACCGCTATGGATTAATGAACGGTATTTTTTATGGAGAGCCACTCCGGCTTTTAATACCTGAGTCTCACGTTGATCCATCTCTAGGAGGTTTACCTCAATCCCCATATGACCGAACATAGCCACACCAACTCGTGTCTCCATACTCAAAGCTCGACCCGTGATGTGGCAAACATCGGGGCCCACATGAGCCCCCATTACTTCTGCGGGGAAGAACATCGAGAATCCCTTCTGAATACCCACCCGATCAAGAGCATCATTACTGTCAGATGTCCAGATACGATCGGTAAATTCAAGAATACCAAAGTCAGCACGACCGCCCCCAGATGAACAACTTTCAATTTCAACTTCAGAATGGGCGCTGCGAATTCGCGCTAGTAACTTGTATAGGCTGCGAGTCTGCTTATGGCCAACAGCGCGTCCATTTTGATCACCAGGTTGATGTATTGCTCGATTCATATCCCATTTCAAATAGCTAATTGGATACTCGTTAAGTAAGGCATCAAGTCTCTCAAAGAGGTAGTCTGTCACCTCTACTCTTGTTAAATCTAGGACTAACTGATTTCTTGCCGATAATAAGGGAGCCGGTTGATTATTGAGTACCCAGTCAGGGTGCGCGCGATAAAGATCGCTGTCTGGATTAACCATTTCTGGCTCGACCCACAAGCCAAACTCCATGTCATTTTTGTGCACATGATTTATCAACGGAGCTAAGCCCGCAGGAAAAACGGTCTTATCAACAGTCCAATCGCCTAAACCTGCGTTATCTGATTTACGATTTTTAAACCATCCATCATCCAGCACAAAACGTTCAGCGCCAACCTCTCTTGCATGTTCTGCCAGGGCGCACAGGCGCTCAAGGGAGAGGTCAAAATAAACTGCCTCCCAAGTATTAAAATGCACAGGCCTTATTTTATTAGCAATCCTTCTATCGGTTAGCTTGGCTCTAACATGACGATGAAAGGCCCCTGACAGCGCAGATAGCCCCTTATCTGTGCTTGCACCAAAAAGTACAGGCGACTTGTAGGCCTGACCAGGCTCCAAAAGCATTTCCCCTGGCAGAAACAACTCCCCCAACTGAGCATATGCCTGGCCAGTAAATTGCTCTTCAACACGAACATGATGGTTACCACTCCACCCTAAATGCAGCCCATAGGCGAAGCCTGAACTTTCATTAGCTTGTTCGGTATGGACGATAACCCCGGGAAAGGAATCATGGGAGGTACGCCCAGAACGATTTTCTCTTACGTAGGCACCCATAAATCTATCGATAGACTGCGACTGAAATTCATTACCCCAACGACCGGCGAAACTAAGGATTTTGCTGTAATTCTTGGGAATTGGTACACAGGGTGCATCACAACGATCCAACCACAAAGACGACTCGCCCATGTTCACTATTTCTGTGGTAGCGGCCAAAACATCAGTCTTATGATCAAGAACCAAACAATGAGTTAGTTGTATTTGAGTGCCCTGACAGATTGAAACAATAGTCAGTTTATTGTCGATCAAACTAACTGATTCAATTCGAGTATAAACAGCCCACTGAAGGCCATCGCGATGTAGTTGAACTCCAGGACTACCACTAAAACCTGCTGCAGTCTGAGGGGAGAGTCCAATGGGAGCCTCTTGTGGTAGGCTAGCTTGCAACTCTTGAGATGTTGCGAGAAGCGCCAACATATCAGGGCTTGTCGTATTAGCAAGTCTAGAACCCCAATACAGAATTGCTGGTGCATCACCACGACAATCTACGACCAAACTGCAATTGTTGCTGGAAAGAGAATAGAATGATTTGATTCTGTTAGTCATAGACTGATCTTCACAATTTTAATCTAACTCTGGAAATACCATTCAATTAACTAGCGCCAGTCGACACTAGCTTGGACACTCCATAATGCCACCATACCGCTATATTTACTGCTACTAAACCACCCACCAGCGGCAAGAATAATTGGCTTAAGCCCCCAACTATACCTACAGGTGAAAAAAGCAAATATAACCCTATCACACAGGAAATAAGCGTGGTGGCGCAAGGCACTCGCAAGCGCCATGGTTGCATATCAACTTTCTCGTTATTTTGGTATGTCCATGGCGTCGACACAGGGAAGAAATATCCAATTACTAGCATTATCAAAACTTCAGCAACAAACAGAATGCCATAGAGGTGAATAAAGTGAACTGTGACCACATCGTCTAAAACGAACTTAAGTAGACCGTAGGCAATTACATGAAAACCAATAACCACCTTGGCCCCCAGAGCGGGCACGTGATTAGTAAACAGGCCAACTATAACAATAGTGATCACAGGAATATTATAGAAACCGGTGAAAATACGAATAATCTGCCATAACCCATCTGGGGCAAACTGTAACAAGGGCGCGACCACGAATGAAAACAGAGCAATCACAATAGATGCAATTTTTGCGACCTTAAGAATATGCTGATCGGACACATCTGTATGGCCTCGAGACTTTTTCCAAGGTTCATAGACATCTAAACAAAATAGTGTTGCCGCACTGTTCAGGAGTGAGTTAAAAGAGCTAAACACAGCACCAAGTAGGACGGCCAAAAAGAACCCTGACGCATAATTAGGTAGAACATCTCTAATGAGTTGAGGATAGGCCAAATCAATTGAAGTCAAACCACTTGCACTATCTGGGCCTCCATAAAGATGAAAGGCGATTACACCAGGAATCATCATCATAAAGGGCACCAATACTTTAAAGAATCCTGAGAACAAAACGCCCTTCTGCCCCTCCGCAAGGCTCTTGGCTCCCAAAGTACGCTGTATTACATATTGATTGGTGCACCAGTAAAATAAATTGGCAAAGATCATTCCGGTAAATAGGGTGGCAAAGGGTGTTGGATCATCTGATGAGCCGATAGCGTTGAGCTTTTCAGTATTTGTCGTGGCGATGATTTTCAAACCTGTGACTGCACTACCCTCTCCTAGCAATGACAGCCCAAGGATTGGCACCGCTATGCCTATCAGCAACAAACCTAGACCATTTAATGTGTCTGACACTGCAACAGCTCTTAGGCCGCCAAAAATAGCGTAGACACCACCCACACTGCCAATGACTACGATGGTTAAAGCAATGGACTTACTGTATGAAATATCAAACATGGCTGGTATATCAAACAACTGCAGCACCGCAATGGAACCTGAGTACAAAACCGATGGAATAGTCACCAGCCCATAACCGAGCATAAATAATACGACGGTTAATCGCCTTACGTCATCATCGAACCGATTGTTTAAAAACTCAGGTAGAGTGGAAAAGGCTCCCGCAAGATAGCGAGGTAGAAAAACAAATGCCATGGCTATCGTCGCCACTGCGGCGGTGACTTCCCAGGCCATGCTGCTTAAGTTGAATCCATAGGCTGAACCATTTAAGCCAATCAATTGTTCTGCAGATAAGTTCGTGAGAAGCAATGAACCAGCGATAAATACAGCGCTAAGACCTCGACCCGCTAAGAAGTAACCATCTCGACTATTAGATTCATCTTTAGACTGCCGATACGAAATAAAGGCCACAAGCGCCATAAAAAAAGCACAGCTAACTAAAGTTAATGTCATGTCTTGATTGGTCATACTTAGTGTCCATGTGTTCTTACTAAATTGTAACTGGTTATGTTGCTGTATGGCTTGGAAAAAAGATGCTCTACAAACTATAGATATCTGGATAGACGGTCATAGCATAATAATCCAATACTGATTACAACTCATCAACAAATCCATAGATATAAATGACTTTTATCCGAACTTAAAGGGACTACCCAACAACTAGGTTACGAAAATGGCAAATAATCAAGAATCCTCTAATCCTGAGTCCTATCTCAGTCTAAGACAGCCATCCAATGAGGAAGATGAGCGATTTATATCTGGATTAAACTCATCGTACGAAGCTGCCAAGTTAAGAAGTACTTCATCTGATAGGTCTGCCAAAGATTTCCATTCACCGGTAAACTTTTCATGGAAAGATTTTTGGAAAACCTTCATCTATGAGAATCTGCCACCTGTGTTTTTATCACCCCTCGCTGCCATTATTATGGAAAGTTCACTATCTAGAGCATGGCACGTCATACAAAACAGAGGTTTGTGCTCCATTTCACTGGCTCATCGACCGTTGGCCACAATCATTTTGTCCTGGCTGATCATCTACCCCGCCTCTTGGGCTTTGACTATTGGCGTCTTTTTAGCGGTGTTTTCAGAGACAGACGCATTGCAAAATATCGATAGATTTCAGATCATTCTGGCCTACTTACTACTGGTTATGCGGCGACTTATTATCTCCGTTAAATATGCCTACTTTAGAGAAGAAGATTTAGAGAGGCTCTGCCTACCCGCGCCTAACTGGGACGAGGATAAAACTAATCGAAGGTTAGTGGCCGGTTGGGTTGAACCCACCAAATATCCAGGATTAATAGAGGATGAATTGACCTGCTCAATGGATGAAAATGATATATGCCTGCAAGGTATTCCTCTCGAATTAGATCACAGCACAGCCAATCAGTTAACCAGCGAAGAATCCAGTTCATTATTTCCCGCCAATACTAATGCTACGCAATCTCAACAAATTGCCTCAGGGTTTCTCTTGTACAGTATTATTAAATCAGTTTATGAGAAAGACTTTGGCTCTAGTTTTAGGTTCATTATATATCCCTGCATGCTAGCTATACCTGCAACTCCATTTTTGGTCAGAGCCTATTATGATGTGAGCTTATTTGGTATTACTGCTGCTGAAAAATTAATTAGCTTCGCATCGATTCTAGGTTTCATGCTGGGCTTTCAGATGTTATTTTTTGGAGTGATCTGTGCAATAGATTTTGAAAGACGATTTCAAACGGCTAAAAAACTAGGTGATCTAGTACAGTATCCCGGCGTAACAATCGCTTCGATATTCACAACTAGCAGGAATCCAGAAGCTAATAAACGTCATGTATTTATAGACTTACAAAAAAGAGCTAACGTTTTTAGCTGGATGAATGCACGCAAGGTTCTGCGATCATTTGGTGAGGCTTTTTACTTGAGAATCCAAGCTTACACATCGATTCTTATTTTCTATTCTCTGTTTTGCATCGCCATTTTAAATCTCATTGTGTGGACTGAGATGAGGCATCATATTTCAACCATATATGTAATCGTAGCAATCATTACGATTATTTCAGGCATAAGCCTCTTTGCCATCTACAAAGCAATTAAGCTCCAATCACTGAGTGCTGAGCATAGAGATTTTGTGCGTAATCAGCTATTTATCATCGAAGAGGAAATATGGGAGTTAAAATTGGCTAATGCAGACCAAGAGCGCATTACCGATCTGCAAAGCGCCAAAGCCCTACTTGAGCAGGTGGACGAATCTATTAACTACAAAGAGCTAATTTATAAACCTACCGCCATCTTAGGCTATGCGGCAAACAATGGAATTATTGGATCTATTTTGGGATTGGTCTTAACCGGTTGTCTTTTCGCGATGCAAGGCTTTGTATCAACAGGGATTACCTACGACGCAATGGGCTGGTTCAACTTTTAAATGCTAGCATTAGTGCCGATTGCGCTAAGCTCATGCGTGCTTTGACGGCATCATCTGCCGGCTTGCCCATCCTAAAGTCGAGATCATTGATGCGCACAATGACATATGCCTCTTGCGCGCCGTATTCCCCCATTTTGACTACGGAAGGCACACCTGTGCAGTCAACAGCTACCGCCATATGGCTGAATAAAACTAAAAAAGCGAATGTGGCTAGTTTTTTCATTTAAAATTACGTCCTTTTCAATCGTTTGAAATATTTACAGAATCAACAATTTCCTGCATGAAAACCTTCGTTTGTGCTCTGAATTGTTGTTTAGCTTTTTCACTGCTTGCATTGTCGATATGTCTGAAATGAAGTTGAATGTAATAACCTTGCCTCAATGGGAAGGTGTGCGACTGATATTGAAAAAGCTCAGTTCTATACTCATCGTAAAACACATATGGCTGTTGATTCATGTTGGTTCGAATCTCTGTTGATTTGATCGTTCCTTTATTAGATGCAGCGCGTTGCACAAGGTATTCAGATAAATCACTCAATGAGTCAGCAGCCAAAGAATCTTTGTCAGTCA
>ENA-ORXI01001471-ORXI01001471.1-sediment-metagenome-genome-assembly--contig:-NODE-1471-length-18202-cov-8.901076_pt1 | contig 18202 bp, 12 predicted proteins | sample MGYA00237861_ERZ511468 | MGnify/ENA primary metagenome ERZ511468 (study PRJEB26299, sample SAMN06266213) | sediment metagenome | isolation source: Hudson Canyon methane seep mesocosm | place...
GTTTTACTAGGTTTTGGCGCGACAGCCGTTTACCCATGGTTGGCTTACGATATTCTTGAAGACATGCACCGTAGCAATGAATTGCTAGGGGATCCGCTTAAGTCTCAGCAGAATTTCCGTAAAGGTATCCGTAAAGGCTTGATGAAGATCTTGTCTAAGATGGGTATCTCTACCATTGCTTCTTACCGTGGTTCGCAGTTATTTGAAGCCATTGGTTTAAGCCAAGAAGTAGTTGAACTTTGTTTCACTGGCGTAAGCAGCCGCATCGAAGGGGCAACCTTCGCTGATTTCCAAGAAGACTTGGAATGGGTTGAGCAGAATGCCTGGATCGCTCGTAAGCCACTAGAGCAAGGTGGTTTATTGAAGTATGTACACGGTGGTGAATACCACGCGTACAACCCAGATGTGATTCAGAACATTCAGCAAGCCGTACAGCAGAATGATCAAAAAGCTTACGACCGTTTTGCTGACTTGGTGAACAATCGCCCGGTAGCAACGATTCGTGACCTATTAGCTTTGCGTAAAGACGTTAAAGCCATCGATATTTCTGAAGTTGAGCCTGTAGGCGAAATCTTCAAACGTTTCGATACGGCGGCTATGTCTTTGGGTGCTCTATCTCCAGAAGCACACGAAGCGCTAGCAGAAGCGATGAACGAGTTGGGCGGACGCTCAAACTCAGGTGAAGGTGGTGAAGATCCTAAGCGTTATGGCACCAATAAAAACTCTAAGATCAAGCAAATTGCATCTGGACGTTTTGGTGTAACGCCACACTACCTATCCAGCGCTGATGTATTACAAATTAAAGTAGCCCAAGGCGCTAAGCCGGGTGAAGGTGGTCAGCTGCCTGGTGGTAAGGTCAACAACCTAATCGCTACGCTACGTTATTCGGTTCCAGGTGTGACTTTGATTTCACCGCCACCGCATCACGATATTTATTCAATTGAAGATTTAGCTCAGCTAATTTTCGATTTGAAGCAAGTTAATCCAACCGCGCTAGTGTCTGTGAAGCTAGTATCGGAGCCGGGTGTAGGTACGATTGCAGCGGGTGTAGCGAAAGCTTACGCTGACTTGATTACTATCTCTGGTTACGACGGTGGTACCGCTGCTTCGCCATTAACTTCGATTAAGTACGCCGGTTCTCCTTGGGAACTTGGCTTGGCGGAAGCGCATCAGGCGCTACGTTCAAACGACTTGCGTGGCAAGGTTCGTGTACAAACAGATGGTGGTTTGAAATCCGGTTTAGACGTTGTTAAAGGCGCTATCCTAGGTGCAGAGTCTTTCGGTTTTGGTACTCTGCCAATGGTTGCTGTGGGTTGTAAGTACTTACGTATTTGTCACCTAAACAACTGTGCGACTGGTGTTGCGACGCAAAACGATAACTTGCGTGATAAGCACTACATCGGTACAGCGGAAATGGTTAAGAACTATTTCTACTTCGTTGCTGAAGAAATCCGTAGCTGGATGGCCCAGATGGGTATCCGTTCTATGGAAGAGCTAGTAGGTCGTACTGACTTATTAGAAGCGATTGAAGGTAATACGGCTAAGCAGCGCAATCTAGATCTAACACCATTATTGGCCAATGATCACATTCCTGCAGATAAGCCTCATACGGTTAAAGTTGAACGCAATGTGCCGTTTGACCAAGCGGTATTAGCAGAAGAAATGCTACAAGCGACTATTGCTGTGATCGAAGCCAAAAAAGGCGGTGAATTCAGCTTTAACGTGACCAACTGTGACCGTTCTGTCGGTGCTCGCCTATCCGGTGAAATCGCTAAGCGTCACGGCAACCAAGGTATGGCAGTAGCACCTGTTAAGTTGAACTTAACCGGTACTGTCGGTCAATCTTGGGGTGTTTGGAACGCTGGCGGTTTAGAAATGCGCCTTGAAGGTGATGCCAACGATTATGTGGGTAAGGGTATGACAGGCGGTAAGCTGGTTGTCTTCCCACCTAAGGGTTCTGAGTTTAAATCTCAAGATACCTCTATTGTTGGTAATACCTGTCTATACGGTGCAACTGGCGGTAAATTGCTAGCGGCAGGCCGTGCAGGGGAACGTTTTGCTGTTCGTAACTCCGGTACTCATGCGGTCGTTGAAGGCGCGGGTGATCACTGTTGTGAATACATGACAGGCGGTATGGTGTGCGTATTAGGCAAGACGGGCTATAACTTTGGTGCCGGTATGACGGGCGGTTTCGCTTATGTACTAGACCTAGATAATAGCTTTGTTGATCAATATAACCACGAGCTAGTGGATATTAATCGCATCAATAATGAATTTACTGAAGGTTACCGTAACCACTTACGTGGCGTAATCACAGAATTCGTTGCTGAAACTGGCAGTGCTTGGGGTCAAGAAATTTTAGAAGATTTTGATGGCTTCGTCGGTAAGTTCTGGTTAGTTAAGCCAAAAGCTGCAGATTTACAGCAGATGTTAGATAACATGCGAGCTCGTCCAGAGTAAGCGCTTTGATGAATGCTGAGCCCGCTTACGGTTAGTAATAGGGCTCACGGACGAGTGAGAGAGGTTCGAAATGACTGAACGTCTGAATAATAATTTTCAGTTCGTACAGGTAGGCCGCAAGGACCCTGTAAAGAAAGAGATGTCTGCCCGTACAGAGCAGTTCGTTGAAATTTATACGCCATTCCAACAGGAACAGGCGAGCGAGCAATCACACCGCTGTTTAGAGTGTGGTAACCCGTATTGCGAATGGAAATGCCCTGTGCATAATTTCATTCCTAACTGGTTGAAGCTAGCGACAGAAGGCAACATTTTAGAAGCAGTTGAGCTGAGCCATCAGACCAACTCTTTGCCAGAAGTTTGTGGTCGTGTATGTCCACAAGACCGTCTGTGTGAAGGTGCTTGTACACTGAATGACGGCTTTGGCGCTGTGACCATTGGTAATGTTGAAAAGTACATTACTGATACCGCATTCGCTATGGGCTGGAAACCTGATATGTCTAACGTTAAGTGGACAGATAAGAAGGTTGCTATCATCGGCGCCGGTCCTGCGGGAATCGGTTGTGCGGATGTCTTGGTTCGTAACGGTGTTAAGCCAGTTGTTTTTGATCGTCACCCAGAAATCGGTGGTCTATTAACTTTCGGTATTCCAGAATTTAAACTGGAAAAAGAAGTGATGATTAACCGTCGCAAGGTATTCGAAGAAATGGGCGTAGAGTTCCGTTTGAATACTGAAGTGGGTAAAGATATCGACTTCCAAGCCATCATTGATGAGTACGATGCTGTTTTCTTAGGCATGGGTACTTATAACTACATGAAGGGCGGCTTCCCAGGTGAAGACCTTCCGGGTGTACACGATGCGTTGGACTTCTTGATCTCTAACGTTAATCGCAACATGGGCTTCGAAAAAGACGAAGCGGATTTCATCTCTATGAAAGGCAAGAAAGTTGTCGTTCTGGGTGGTGGTGATACCGCGATGGACTGTAACCGTACTTCGATTCGCCAAACGGCTGAATCCGTATCCTGTGCCTATCGTCGTGATGAAGCGAACATGCCGGGTTCTGTGCGTGAAGTTCAGAATGCTAAAGAAGAAGGAGTTAACTTCTTATTTAACCGTCAGCCTGTTGCCATTGTTGGTGAAGATAAGGTTGAAGGGATTAAAGTTGTTACTACTGAGTTGGGTGAGCCAGACGAGAATGGTCGTCGTCGTCCACAAGTGATCGAAGGATCTGAAGAGATTGTTCCTGCAGACGCGGTATTGGTAGCCTTTGGTTTCCAGCCTAGCCCTGCGCCTTGGTTCACTGACTTCGGCATCGAAATCAATAGCTGGAAAGGTGTTGTTGCACCGGAACAGCAAAAGTTCAAATTCCAAACGACCAACGAAAAAGTATTCGCCGGTGGTGATATGGTTCGAGGATCTGACTTGGTTGTTACTGCAATCTGGGAAGGCCGTGAAGCAGCTGATGGGATTATGGATTACCTAAAAGTTTAATGATGTTGTTAATTTAGACATTATCAGACAGAAGGTAGATAACGCGGCTTAGGCCGCGTTTTTTGTTTCTAGCCTGTTAACCACTTCCAATGTTATGCTCTATCTTTATGTTACAGTACATGGATATACCGCGTTGACGGAGCAGGAATAATGAATCCAATAAAAATAGCATCAATATCTCTTTTAGCTTTTGCAATAACCGCATGTGGTGGCGGTGGTGGAAGTCCAGCTTCAGGTACTGATGATACTAATACAGGTGCTAATACAGGTACTGATACAGGTACTGATACAGGTACTGATACAGGTGCAAGTGCAGTTCCTGTAGGGAATATTGGCTTTGGTATTGGTGAAGGGGCAAGCTTTCAGCCAGGTGAACCAGGGGTGTCGGCTCGATATTCATTGGTTGGTGAGGATATAGAAGTTAGTGCCAGTATTGTAAATACGCAAAATAATAATGTTGCTGTTCTTGAAAATTATCAGTTTGTATTTACCTCAGCTTGTTCAGAGCTAAGTCCAGCAGCCGCTAGCTTTAGCGTGCCCGTTATCGGTAGTGCTACAGGCTCGGCTACTTCTATTTATCGTAATAAATCTTGTCAAACTAATGACGCAGTTACTGTCCAGCTTTTTGCTGCGGGAGATAACGTTACTACGTCTACTGCTCTATCAACAATAACAACGAATATCCAAGGTGCTAGCCCCCAATTAGGTTTTGGTGAGGGTGCAGGTTATGTAGACGGCTTAATTAGCGGACAAACGATTCTACTAGATACACTTTCCTCGACGCTTTTAGCTAATGCAGTCGATCGAATTAATCCGAATACTAAAATTAAAAGTGATAATTACATAGTAGTTTGGAGTTCTAGCTGCTCAGCTTCTACTTTTAGTATCTCATCACAATCTTTAGCCGCAGGCGATGTTAAAACTCGATACGATGCAAATACTTGCACAGGCACGGATACAGTAACTTTATCTCTTTATGCTAGAGCTGATACGAACACAGTTTTAGATAGTACATCTTTGAATATTACTATCGGTAATAGCGCAAGCGTAGAGGTCGAACCTAAGTTAGGTTTTGGCGATGGTAGTGACTTTAGTGAAGGCGAAATTAAATTAAGTGCTGATTATGCATTAGCAGGCAGTTCAGTTTCTGTGATTGTAAATGGTGTGAATGGCAAAGATAATAATGTTTTGCTAAATGGCAATTATCTTTATAAATTTGAATCAAGTTGCCCTGCAAACAGTTCTAGCTTTAGCTCTAATGTTGTTGCCAATAGTCATGGCACAATAAGTAATACGTATTTTAATCGTCAGTGCCAGAATGAAGATACCATTACCATTAGTTTGTTTTCAGAAGGGACTAATACGGATACTGGTACGCCGCTGGCTACTTCTACTGCTGTTATAAAGACCGCATTACCTAAGGTCGGAAATAAGAGTGCTGCTGACTTTATCGAAGGTGTAATCGAAGGTAATACTAATTTAGTTGATGCTGCTTCCACCTTTTTAAGCGCAACGATAGTTGATCCATTAAATGCTAATGAAATATTGGATTCAGCTGACTATTACGTTGAGTGGCAGGCTGATTGCGCGACTGCAAAATTCAGCATTGAATCTCAGAGGATTTCTTCTGCAATTAAGACTCGTTATGATGGTGATGCTGACCTGTGTCCAACTGATGTTGTGACACTAACGTTATTCAACAAATCAGATGATTCACTTGTCTCGATAACGGGTGACATTACGATTAATGAGAGCCTTATCCCGGCTGAGCCTGCTCTAGGTAGTGGGACGGGTGTTGGATTTACAAGTGAAGAGCTGAACTTCTCTGAAACAAATATTGCCGCGCGTCAGACCATTGAGGTTGCGGTCAATATTGTAGATATCACGGCTACAGCAAATACCCTGATTACGGATACAGAGTATGCTGTTAAGTTTAACTCTGTCTGTGTAACGGATGGGCGCTCAAGTTTAGATAAAGAACTTATCCGAACAACTTCTGGTATTGCTAAAGTTTATTATACTGCTAGTGGATGTACAGGAAGCGACACCATTAATGCCGTATTGTATGCAATTGAAGATAATGCGGTAAATGAAACCTCTTCTCTTGCTGTTGCTAGTGGGGCGATATCCATTGAATTACCTGAAGTTAATAGTATTGAATATCAAGGGATGAGCTCTAGGCAGATTGCGTTGCAGGGCATTTCGTTTACAGCGTTACCGGAAGTAACAGAAGTAAACTTCATAATAAAAGATATTTATAATAAACCTGTAAGTGGAAAAAGTGTAACCTTTAGCCTATCAAATGCATCTATTGATGCGACGTTATCTGGTGATCTCGATAATGATGGTGAGGTGGTTGCGACTACTAACGCAGAGGGAATTGTTACAGCCTATGTTAATTCCGGTGAAACACATGGATTGGTTTCAGTCTTAGCTGTTACCGATAAAAACTCTGGTGGCGAATTAAGAACCCAGTCATTCGGGATTAGCATTACTACGGGTATACCCGTGCAGCCATCCTTCAGTTTGGCATTAAATAATTATGCTCCTCGAGGTTGGGATGTGAATGGTGAGACCGTTTCTGCAACTGTTCAGTTGGCCGATCGTTTCCATAACCCAGTTCCTGATGGCACGATAGTTAATTTTATTACGGATGGTGGCTATATTGAGCCTGTTTGTACAACTACGACCGGTGCTTGTACTGTGAACTGGACTTCAGGCAGCCCAAGACCCGGATTTAATAAGGATAATAGCCAAGGGGTATTGCAAAAGAGTAAAACACAAACAGAGCATCCAACAAATGACCCTACATCACAATTTCATTTTAACAAAAATGCGGTTTGTGGGGCTGATGATACTGCGGCCGCATGTGATTCTTATCGTAAAGTTGAGGTTGATCCAAACTGGAATGGTGGGCGCTCAGGTGTAGTTACTATTTTGGCTTATGTTGAAGGTGAAGTTGATTTTGCTGATACCAATGGTAATGGTCGTTTTGATGATGCTGAAGCATTTAGCGCAATGCCGGAAGCGTATCTTGATGCGAATGAAGATGGCCAATATACCGCTCCAGATGAAAACAATCCTTTTGAACAACTAATAGAATATGTTGAGGATGAGGTGATGACTGCTGCCCCTACGACCTATCAAGGTGGAAGTTGTACTGATGCTTCACGACTGGCTGGGCATTGCGCAAGTCTGGTTCATCTTCGCGAAGAAGTGAGATTGATCATGTCATCTGATGCAGTTGCATTCAAAGTTGAGTCTATTTCTGGAGGGGTTACAGCTGATTTAAGTGCTGCGTCTTGTATTAATGTATTCAATGAAAAAGCAGTCAATTTTGAGTTTTCAGTGAATGATTATAATGGTAATACGCCAATTAATGGCACTGCGTTCACGACTCTCTCAGAAGGGTTTGATATTGATCAAGCTCCCGGGGCTGTTCCAAATAACAATAAAACAGAAGCACTAATAATTCCTGTGACTATCCGACCAGGTGGCGAGTACAGCGATACTGTAGGCTTTTTTCAAATGTCTGCTGCACATCCTGACGGTGGTGTTGCCGGTACAATAACAATTGAAAATATTACCGATAGCCCTAACCTTAAAATTACAACAACAGATTACTTGTTGGATGTTGTTAATGCCGATGACGCACAAATTGTAGAATTTAAATTTACAGATGCTTGCGGTAACCGTCCTAATGACACCGATATACTTATTTTTGAGGTGGAGGAACTAGGTCTTGCTAGTTATGACAAGGCTGATGTAATAACGACTGACCCTGTTACCAATGTTAAAACGACTGCTGCGGTACCAACAGTTAGATCTGATAGCTTCCAAATTAATGCAAATCAGTTAACAGCCGATGGGGCTTATAGAATCAGATTGTCAAATCCTGATCCGGCGTCGGCTGTAACTGAAGGCAGTTTAACTGTTAGAGCAATTAACTTCTCTGCAGGAGGGGTAGAAACGACTAGCCCTACGTATACAGTTAAGATGAAGTGATTGTTTGTATTATGGACTGATATCCACTTAGCATAATCACTGACTTTTTATCATACTGACTAAAGTCATGATTTCTTCATCAAACCCAGCCTAGCGCTGGGTTTTTTGTTATTATATTCCCCATCTTAAATCTGAAGTCGAAAATTTCCATGTCAGAACTAAAAAACGATCGCTTTTTACGCGCATTATTGCGTGAACCTGTAGACCAAACTCCCGTTTGGATGATGCGCCAAGCAGGGCGTTATCTACCTGAATATCGTGCTAGCCGTGCCACGGCAGGTGATTTCATGAGCTTGTGTAAGAACCCTGAGTTCGCTTGTGAAGTAACCATGCAGCCATTAGAGCGTTATCCTTTGGATGCAGCGATTCTGTTTTCTGATATTTTAACGATCCCTGATGCGATGGGCTTAGGTCTTTATTTTGAAACCGGCGAAGGTCCACGTTTTAAAAAGATCGTCCGTACAGAGCAAGATGTTGCGGCGTTGAAGGTAACGAATACCGCAAAAGATCTTCCTTATGTAACGGATGCAGTGAGTACCATTCGTCGTGAGTTAAATGGCCGTGTGCCTTTAATCGGCTTCTCGGGTAGTCCTTGGACTTTGGCGACCTATATGGTTGAAGGCGGCTCGTCAAAAGATTTCCGTCACGTTAAAGCCATGATGTACGATACGCCTGAGGTTATGCATCAGCTATTGGATGTACTAGCAGACTCTGTAACTGAGTATCTGAATGCTCAAATCGCTGCGGGTGCGCAAGCTGTGCAGATCTTTGATACTTGGGGCGGAAACTTAAGCGATGTGTGTTATCGCGAGTTCTCTTTGAAGTATATGAATAAGATCGTAGCCGGTCTTAATCGTGAAAGCGAAGGCCGTAAAGTGCCTGTTATCTTGTTCACTAAAGGTGGTGGTCAGTGGTTAGAAGCCATGGCAGATACTGGTTGTGATGCGTTAGGCATCGATTGGACAACAGATATGGGTAATGCCCGTAGTCGTGTCGGTGATCGTGTTGCCCTACAGGGTAATATGGATCCATCTGTTTTATATGCTTCTCCTGCGACGATTCGTAAAGAAGTACAACGTATTTTGAATAGCTATGGTCCTGGAACGGGTCATGTATTCAACCTTGGACATGGAATTCACCAGTTTGTCGACCCAGCTCATGCCGGTGCATTCGTCGAAGCGGTGGTTGAATTGAGCCGAGAGCAGTATAAGTAAATTTTTACAATTGCTCTTAAAAGCCCGCCTCGTGCGGGCTTTTTTGTTTTTGGCATTTGTTTAAAGTGTTTAAATCTACGTCAATGACCAAAGTTGACGAATCAATAGCTGAAGTTATCCTGTAGGTAGAATTAGTGATTTAGTGTAGAATGTGCCGCGAAAAATAGGTGAATGTTAAGCAATAGCGATAGGCGAATTGGTAATGACAGTTAAACAAGTAGATGCCTTGTTGGTAGGTGCCGGAGCGATGAGCACAACCTTGGCAATGATGTTGAATAAGCTCGATCCATCTTTAAAGATCTGTATGGTGGAACGACTTGATCAAGTGGCTCACGAAAGTACCGATGGCTGGAACAATGCTGGTACAGGTCACGCTGCCTATTGTGAATTAAATTACACCCCAGAAGAAGGTAAAGGCAAGGTTAATATTTCTAAAGCCTTGGATATCAATGCCTCTTTTGAAGTGACCTTACAATTTTGGTCGCACTTAGTAAAAACAGGTGCACTGCCTGCCCCCAAAGAATTTATCAATCGTACTCCTCACAAAAGTTTTGTATGGGGTAAGAAGAATGTTGAGTTCCTACGTAATCGCCATGAGCTCATGAGTGCACATCACTTATTTGAAGGCATGGAATATAGTGAAGACCCTGCTACGCTAGCACAATGGATGCCATTAGTGATGGCTGAGCGTAAAGGCAAAGACCCTGTTGCAGCTACGAACGTTCAACACGGCTCTGATGTTGACTTTGGTTCTTTAGCCCGCAATATGGTATCCCACCTAGATCAGCAAGATAACTTTGAGCTTCTATTGGGTCATTCTGTAGAGGATATGAAGCGCAGTAGTACTGGTGGCTGGTCGGTTTTATTGGAAGATAATAAATCCGGTGAAGTAACCCGTGTTCGTTCTAAGTTTGTATTCTTGGGTGCTGGTGGTGGTGCTTTACCTCTGTTGCAGAAATCTGAGATTCCAGAATGTGAAGGCTACGGCGGCTTCCCTGTGAGTGGCCAGTGGTTAGTTTGTACTAAGCCAGAAGTTGCCAATCAGCATCATGCTAAAGTGTATGGGAAAGCGGCTATTGGTGCACCGCCTATGTCAGTACCTCACTTAGATACACGAGTGATTAACGGTGAACGCGCTTTGTTATTTGGCCCGTTTGCGGGCTTTACGACTAAGTTCTTGAAGCAGGGTTCTAAAATGGACCTACCGGCTTCTGTGAAAGCCAATAACTTGAAGCCAATGGTTTCGGTTGGCTTGAACAATATGGCTTTGACCAAGTATTTAATCAGCGAAGTTTTCCAATCCGATAAATCTCGTATGGATTCTTTACGCGAATACTTCCCGGCTGCGAAAGATGAAGATTGGACCTTAGCTAATGCGGGTCAGCGCGTGCAGATCATCAAGAAAGATGAAAAGGGCAAGGGTAAGCTAGAGTTTGGTACTGAGATTGTTGCCGCTGCGGATGGTACGCTAGCAGCATTGTTAGGTGCTTCTCCGGGTGCTTCAACAGCGACACAAACAATGATTGATGTGATTGAGCGCTGCTTCTCTGAAAAGCTTGAGAGTGATGGTTGGAAAGATCGTCTGAAAGCTATGATTCCATCTTATGGTGAATCATTAATCGAAGATGCTGAATTACTGAAAACAGTACGTGAAGATACCTTGGCAACTCTTGAATTGAAGTAATCTTGGTCTGAAGCTGAGCTGCTTTATAAAAAGGCGTTTCTATTAGTTAATTAGAAGCGCCTTTTTTATGTTTGATATTTGTTGCTTCGTTTACTTTTTATAAACTCGTTTTACTCGAGGCGTTAGCTGGCAAAACAACTCATAGCTGATGGTATTGCAAAGGCTAGCGACTTCATTAGCATTCACGTATTGCCCCCAAAGTTCGACTTCACTACCAATATTGATTTCAGTTTGTTCACTAATATCAATGCAAAGCATGTCCATTGAAACTCGGCCTAGGGTTTGTAAGTAGCTGCCTTGACACCAAACAGGAGTGCCAGAGGGGGCGCTGCGAGGGTAGCCATCTCCATAACCAATCGCGACTATGCCGACTCGGGTAGTTTTATCGGCCACCCAGCTATCGCCATAACCAATAGTTTCGCCCGCTTTAACGGTATGACTCGCGATGATCTGAGATTTAAGGGTCATTACAGGCTTGAGTAGGTGATCGTGTTTATCTTTTTTTATTAATGGCGAGCTACCATAAAGCATAATGCCTGGGCGACTGATATGGTCGCTGATCTCAGGCCAGCCAATGATCGCGGCGCTATTATTACTAGATAAGATGAGATCTGGCCAAAACTCTTTTTGCAGCTGTAAAATTTCATCGAGACGTTGAAATTGATCAAGAGTTTTTTCATGGCATAAGTCATCTGCACAAGCAAAGTGACTCATGACCACTTTAATATTGAGGTCAGCGTGTTGGCATTGCTGAAAAATGTCGTGACACTCATTCAAGCGAAAGCCTAAGCGGTTCATGCCGGTATCAATTTTTAACCAGAGTTTAATCTGTTTAAAATGAGATTTGGTTAATAGGATAGCCAGCTGACTTTGGTGGTGTAAAACCATTTCAATATCATGTTCAATTGCGGCTAACCATTCTTCCTCATCATAGCCACCCTCAAGCACCAGTATGGGGTTGTTAATGCCGTGTTGGCGTAACTGTAACGCTTCATCCATACAAGCGACGGCAAGGCCATCAGCGTCACTCAATGCCTGAGCTATTGGCAGCAATCCATGGCCATACGCATCTGCTTTTATTACCGCATACGCTTTTTGGCTATAACCTTTAGCTAGCTGGTAATTGTCTTTTAAATGCTGCAGATTAATCACTGCTTGAGTTGGACGTGCCATGTTTTTCGCTTAAATCAGGAAGACTAAATATTGGGTAGGGTTTATTATGTCAGGCTGCGCAGTCGTAAACTAGCTGCAAGCTTAAAAGATCGTTTCAAATTAGTTGAGTTATAGTATCCATGCACCCTTTGATTGCTGATAAAACTTTGGTTTTCTCACCTGCTCTCGCCGCAACCATTGGCTTGGAAGAGGCGATAGCCCTTACCTGGCTGAATGATATTGCTCAGGCGGTCGGTGGTATCCAATGGCATGTGAATAACGATCAAGTGCGCCAAGTTTTTACTTTCTGGGATGATCAGAAAATACGCTTGGTCTTACGGAGCTTGCATGAAAAAGGTTTGGTGCAATTAATCTCGCCACTTTTTCCTGATGCGCCGCAGTTAATTTTTTGTTTTCCGGGCCAGCAGGCCGCTACTAATTTTGCACATAAGCCAATAGAGGCTGAAATTCAGCAGCCTAGGCAACAAACCAGTGCTCAAGCATTTAAGCAGCAAACACCTTCGGCTACCCCACATCAGCCGATGGAGCAGCAATGGCAGCCCTCAAGGGATGGCTTAAACCGATTACAGCAGCACGGTATTCCAGATAGTTACAGCTTATCTAAGCTCGATGAATTTATCCTCCAGGCGCGAGAAAATGGAAATACCCGTAATGATTGGAATACTCAGTTTTTCCGCTTTATCAAAAAGCACTGGGTTTATACTCAAACCGATGCGCATAAGAAGCAGCAACGATTAGCCGAGAAGGCTTCTTTTAGTACGAGTCATACTCAAGTCCCGGATCGTCAAGAGCGTTTTCAGGCTCGTCGTGAAGAGGCTGGACCGATCGCTCAGCAGTGGCAGCCGAGTTTAGATGCGCAGCAGATTCTGCAACGTGCGGGCATTGATGCACAATTTATTCAAGATTCCATCCCCGAGTTTGTGCTTTATTGGCAAGAACGTGGTGATGCGCATAAAACCTGGAATACTAAATTTATTCAGCATGTTCGCCAGCAGTGGGCACGCTTCTCAGCTTCATTAGAGCATGCTTCTGTACCGACTCGTATTGGTGATGATTGGCAGCCAGATAATGACTGTTATGATATTCTGGCTATGGCACACATCGATATAGGATATGCTCAGAGTCTAATCGGTGAGTTTGTATTGTATTGGCGTGATTCCAATCAGTTGCAAACCAGTTGGAATAGTAAATACTTACAGTACGTTAAGCAGCAATGGGCCAGACAGTTAAACCAGGGCTCTCAAATAGGTGGACAGGCAAATGCAGGATCGCAAAGCGGTACTCAATCCAATTCTGAACCAGGTTACGCAACAGCTGCAGCAAGCAGGCAGCGTCTCACCGACACAGACTGGTAACGAGAAAGCGAATCGTGCTCAAAAGCCATTAGATATTGATCAGAAATCTGCCATTAATCAGATTTTCGAACTATTTCGCTTTAATTATCACAATCAATTTTTAAAAGCCTTTCCTGATCACGATACCGTTATTATGGCAAAGCAATTGTGGGCTCGTTTGCTGGTGGACTTCCCTGCGGAAACAATTATGTTTGCCGCTGAGCAGGTGGTTAAACAGCAGAAGTTTTTGCCCAATGTTCATGATGTTGTAGAAGCCTGTCAGTCTGCGGCTCATCAGCTGTTAGGTATGCCAGATGCACATTCTGCGTATATCGAAGCTTGTCGAGCACCGTCTCCGAAAAAAGAATATCAATGGACTCATCCTGCGGTTTATTATGCGGGTCGATCTAGTGATTGGTTCTTCTTAGCTAATACGATTGAAGCGAAAGCTTTTCCTGTGTTTGAACGTAACTATGCCATGTTGATGGAGCGAGTTGCGGCGGGTGAGAGCATTGAAATTGAATTGCCAAAAGCTCTGCCTGACCATATTGAAAAGCCTATTGAGCGTAAAAATTTGCAGAAAAAGATGAAGCAGCTTTTGAAGGATTCAGGGCTTTAGCAACTTTTCTAAAATCAAAACGCCGTGAACCCATCCATGGGGGCTCTCCACAGCTCCTGCTGCGGGAAGCCCCCAAAAGGAATCACCTAATACATCACCATAAATAATTTCATAGATTCAAAATTACGAATACTTCGAAGTAGTGACGGCTAATACGTTACGGTAAGCCGTCATATTTTTAATTGTTAGTAAGGGGGAATCTGGATTGATATATTGGATTCGCGGATCGGTATTGGGTGTCTTGTTTAAGGCCGTCCCGCAGCATGGATGCTGTGGCCGAGCTTACAGGGAGAGCGAAGCGACGTATTCACAGCGTGCCGCGGAACGAGATACCTAATGGCGATCTTCGAGCGAATTGTTGGAAGCTTAAGCGCCACGGCGTTTTTGAATTAACTTTGCATATCACTCATCATCATCCCAATTACCTTCATAACCCGCAGCCAAATTCTCGAAACGCGTATATTTACCCACAAACGCTAAGCGGTCAGTACCGATGGGGCCGTTACGGTGTTTACCGGTAATGATCTCGGCGATGCCTTTATCTGGGGTATCTTCGTTATACACTTCATCACGATAAATAAAGGCGATGATATCCGCATCCTGCTCGATCGCGCCCGATTCACGTAGATCCGACATTACCGGGCGCTTATTGGGGCGTTGCTCTAAGGAGCGGTTTAGCTGTGACAGTGCGATGATAGGGCAGCTGAATTCTTTGGCGATGGCCTTCATGCTACGAGAGATCTCCGAGATCTCTTGCGAACGGCCCTCAGAAGGCCCTGAAACCTGCATTAACTGCATATAGTCAACCATCACAAGGGCTAGGTCATTATCGTTCTCACGATACACCTTACGACAACGTGCACGCATATCTTGTGGGGTTAAGGCTGGAGTATCATCAATGTAAAGCGGTAGATCTTTTAAAATGTTTACCGCTGACGAAAGCCTAGGCCAATCGTCTTCAATTAACTTGCCACTACGAACGCGTGTTTGATCGATTTTTCCAATAGAAGATAACATTCGCATCACGATGGACTCAGATGGCATCTCCATACTGAATACAATGCATGGGCGCTTGGTCGCAACTAAGGCATTCTCTACCAAGTTCATCGCATAAGTCGTTTTTCCCATCGAAGGACGACCAGCAACCACCACCATGTCAGCTTTCTGAAAGCCCGAGGTGCGGTTATCAATTTCAGTGAAGCCTGTTGTCAGGCCACTTAAACCTTCCGGCTTATTAAATAATTCATCGAGCTGATCAAGGGTGCTTTTTAGAATGGGACCAACAACAACTGGGCCACCTTCTTTACGGTTGCCTTCAGCGATCTGAGCAATTTTTTGCTCGGCATCGGATAGAATATCGAGAGAGTTCTTACCTTCTGGTTCATAGGCAGAAAGCGAGATGTCGGCAGCGGCTTCGATCAAACGACGTTGCTGTGAGCGCTCTTTAACGATCACCCCATAAGCGCCACTGTTGGCTGTCGAGGGTGTCATATCGGCTAGCTCGCCTAAATAAGCGATACCGCCCACTTCATCTAACGTGCCAAGCTCATCTAATTCTTCGGAGACGGTCACTACGTCAACGGGTTGTTCTTGGTCGACTAAGGATTTAATCGCACGGTAAATATTGCGGTGCTTATGACTGTAGAAATCGTTGTCTTCTAAAACCTCTGAAACGGATTCCCAAGCTCGGTTATCCAATAACAAACCACCCAGCACCGATTGCTCAGCGTCTAATGAATGAGGGGGTGTGCGTAAAGATAAAGTTTGTTCGTCAGCTGCTTGGTCAGTCATTATCAATGGGTCGTTAATAAATTGAAGATAAAAAAAATGCGCTACTAGCATAAGCTAATAGCGCACCTTTATAAAACTAAAGTTTATGCGAAAGACGATTAGTCTTCAGCAACAACCAATAGCTTCAATGTAGCAGCAACTTCTGCGTGTAACTGTACAGTGATGTCGAACTCACCAACGTTACGGATCGGACCAGTTGGCAAGCGAACTTCAGCTTTAGCCAATTCAACGCCAGCTTCAGTAGCAAGCTCAGCGATGTCACGGTTGCCCAAAGAACCGAACAACTTACCTTCGTCGCCTGCTTTAACAGCAACAGTAAGTTCGATTTCTTCGATCTTAGTTTTACGAGTCTGAGCGGCAGCTAGCTTCTCAGCAGCGGCTTTCTCAAGCTCAGCACGACGAGTTTCGAAGTGCTCGATGTTTGCTTTAGTTGCAGCAGTCGCTTTGCCTTGTGGCAAAAGGAAGTTACGTGCGAAACCTGGTTTAACAGTAACTGTGTCGCCTAGGCCGCCTAATTTAGCAACTTTTTCTAATAAAATAACTTGCATGATATATATCCTTCACTACAGAGTTGAGCCCTTTTAGGATCACTCAACTGTGTCTTTTAATCTAGCCCGAATGTCGACGATACTGTCGATTAGCGCGAGAAAAATTAGTAATGTAAAAAGGTAGGGGCCGAATAAAAATACGCTTATATAAAACGCAAACAACCATTGTCCACCTAAGTTTTTCATCCCGATAATGCCGTGTACAAATGCAACACCTGCAATGACCAGAGGAATGGTTAATACCGGCAACATTCCGCTAATTAACGGCGGAAGGCTTGAGCCAAAAACCAACAGTAAGACAATACTTGCGGTATAACCGACTGGTAATCTTAAAGGATGGAATTCTTCACTATAACCACCCGGGTTATAGAAAGCGGCTTGCCACCAACGAGCCAACAAAAGGCATAAAATCATCACCATTGTTAGAATCGCAGCCAGTGCCCCAACCATTAGGGGGCCAACTTTAGGTTGAATGTTGTGCCACAGCTCAAGGTTATCCTTTAAAGCTTCAGCCAATAATAATTCACTTTGCTTTTGCACTTCCGCTAATACCTCAGGCATTAACAAAGGCAGGGCAAAATAAATCAACACTCCGATTCCACTTGCACTCATTAGCGTTAATCTAAGATCAATGCTAGAGCGAAGGATAATCGCTAAAGTCGAAGCGCCAAGGGCTGTGACGAGGGGAGTTGGATCTCCCATAGCCAACCAAGCAAACGCCGGTAAGCTACCCCACAAAACCACATTGGCGGCTTCTTTCGCTCCATGGCGCAATATAGAAAGCGCCATCAGAGCGGCGCCTAGCCAAAATAATAAGGGAATAAACAACGTCGCAACAATTGCAATGATCGCATTCAGCGGTTTATCCATACTCCACTTCGCTAGGGCTTTAAACATTATTACTACAACCGTCGCTTATTTATGAGCGTCAGTGTATGGCAATAAAGCAATGTAACGAGCGCGTTTAATTGCAGTAGACAATTGACGCTGATACTTAGCTTGAGTACCTGTAATACGGCTTGGTACGATTTTGCCAGTTTCAGTAACGTAGCCTTTCAACGTATCAAGATCTTTATAATCGATCTCTACAACGTTTTCAGCAGTGAAACGGCAGAACTTACGACGACGGAAAAAACGTGCCATGGTAAAACTCCTATTCTTCTTCAGCGGCTGCAGGAGCAGCGGCTTCTTCAGTTACTGTTTCGTCAGCGGCTTCAGCAGCAGGTGCTTCAGGGCGACGGTCATCACGACGACGGTCATCACGGCTTTCAGCCGCTTTAACTGCAGATACTTCAGTAACAGCTTCGTCACGACGAATAACCATGTTACGTAGAACAGCATCGTTATAACGGAAAGAAGTTGTTAGCTCGTCAAGAACGGCTTGAGAACATTCGATGTTCATCAATACGTAGTGAGCTTTATGGATGTTGTTGATTGGGTATGCCAAGTGACGACGGCCCCAGTCTTCCAAACGGTGTACTGTGCCTTCAGACTCTTCGATAGACGCAGTATAACGTTCTACCATTGCTGAAACTTGTTCGCTTTGATCAGGGTGTACCAAAAACACTACTTCATAATGACGCATGTTTAGGCTCCTTATGGTTTGGTTAGCCTTCCATCGTCTTCAAATGAAGATGCGGTAAGGCAAGGAGTATTCTGCTGCATGACTGATAAATACTGACTTAGAGCCAGATTTAACCGTCCCAGACAGAAAAATGAGGGCGGATTTTATCAGTTGGCTGGCTGAAATTCAATCAAATAAGCCATCTGTGTGATCTTTCAGTAAATAAATGGGGGTTAGCATTGCCATTAAAGGCTGCTTGATTAGACTGTAGGCATTATATGAACTTACTAACAACGATAATTATAGAGAGCTCACCATGTT
>ENA-ORXI01001474-ORXI01001474.1-sediment-metagenome-genome-assembly--contig:-NODE-1474-length-18174-cov-2.399458_pt1 | contig 18174 bp, 14 predicted proteins | sample MGYA00237861_ERZ511468 | MGnify/ENA primary metagenome ERZ511468 (study PRJEB26299, sample SAMN06266213) | sediment metagenome | isolation source: Hudson Canyon methane seep mesocosm | place...
GTTCGATGCCGGTACGGGTGTGAACCTGGAGAGGACGGTGCTGCGGGACCTCGAGGGCGTCGAGGTCGAAACGGACCTCTGGACGACGTGCTTCACCCCACGCGAGCTCCGCCTCCTCTGCGACAGGGCCGGCCTGGAGCTGACGGGCATCCGCTCGGTGCGACCGGGGGACTACGCGGATCGCCCACCGGACCTGGAACATCCGGAATTTCTGGTCCTGGGTCGCAGGCGGTCCTGACGACCGAATCGTGACCGACCGGCGGCGACTGGCGGATCGTCGCCCCCCCATGGTGGTACGGGCGCTGTAGCAGGGGTCCGCCGGTAGGCTCTCCCGGTCCGATCCGCGTGATCCCGCGCTCCCGGACGATCCCTGTCCACCTACTCCCATCCGACGAGAAGAACACGTGCCCGACACCAGCCTGACCGCAGCCATCCTCGACTCCCCGCCAATGGGGACATTCGACGAGAATGGCGAGTACATCCCCCGCCCGATCACCGAGAACGACCTCGGTTCGCTGACCCTGGAGGAGGCCTACTCGGCCACCATGGTCGACGTCGAGAACGGCCAACTCGTAGAGGGCACGGTCGTCCGGGTCGACAAGGACGAGGTACTCCTCGACATCGGCTACAAGTCGGAGGGTGTGATCCCGCCGCGTGAGCTGTCGATCCGCAACGGCGTGGATCCCAGCGAGATCGTGGCCCTCGGCGAGAAGATCGAAGCGGTCGTGCTTCAGCGCGAGGACAAGGACGGCCGTCTGATCCTCTCCAAGAAGCGTGCCCAGTACGAGCGTGCGTGGGGCAGGATCGAGGAGATCCAGCAGGGCGACGGGATCGTCTCCGGAACCGTCATCGAGGTTGTCAAGGGCGGTCTCATCGTTGACATCGGCCTCCGGGGCTTCCTGCCCGCATCCCTCGTGGACCTGCGACGCGTCCGTGACCTGCAGCCCTTCATCGGCACCACCATCGACGCCAAGATCATCGAGTTGGACAAGAACCGCAACAACGTGGTTTTGTCCCGCCGGGCATGGTTGGAGGAGACCCAGAAGGAGAAGAGGGAGGAGTTCCTCCACAACCTCCGTCCGGGCGAGATACGCAAGGGCATCGTTTCCAGCGTGGTCAACTTCGGTGCCTTCGTGGACCTGGGTGGCATGGACGGTCTGGTCCACGTCTCGGAACTCTCCTGGAAGCACGTCGACCATCCCGGTTCGGTCGTCAGCGTTGACGACGAGATCGAGGTGCAGGTGCTGGAGGTGGATCTCAGCAGGGAACGGATCAGCCTCTCCCTGAAGGCCACCCAGCAGGATCCGTGGCGGGAGTTCGCCGGCGCCCACCAGGTGGGCGAACTGGTCTACGGCCGGGTCACGAAGCTGGTCCCGTTCGGATCTTTCGTGCAGGTGGGCGATGGAATCGAGGGCCTCGTGCACATCTCGGAGATGTCCGCCCACCACGTCGAGTTGCCCGAACAGGTCGTCACCCCAGGTGAGGAACTCTGGGTGAAGATCATCGACTTGGACCTTCAGCGTCGACGGATCAGCCTCTCGATCAAGCAGGCTGCCGAGGGTGGCATCGTGGCGGCCGAGTACCAGGAGCACTTCGGCGAGCACGCCTACGACGATGAGGGCAACTTCGTCGGTGGCGAGAGCTCGGAGGGCCAGGAGGCCTGGGCCGACATGTTCACCGAGGCCGAGGCGACCGGCGAGACGGTCGAAGTCGACCTTTCAGCGGACGATCCTGTCGAGGCCGTAGAGGCCGATCCTTCAGCGGGCGATGCTGTCGAGGCCGTAGAGGCCGATCCTTCAGCGGGCGATGCTGTCGAGGCCGTTGAAACGGAGACCACCGGGGTCTGAACCGACCCGGGGCACCGACAGGTCGATCCTGAGCGTGCTGGAGATAGGGCTCACCGGAGGAATCGGCTCGGGCAAGTCCACCGTGGCGGCGATGCTGGTAGAGCGCGGTGCGACCCTGCTGGACGCTGATGCCATCGTCCGGGGACTGCAGTTACCGGGCATGCCGGTCTTCGTTGCCATGGCGGAGCGTTGGGGCGATCGGATCCTGGACGACGCAGGCGGTCTGGACCGTCAGGTGGTTGCCGACATCGTGTTCGCCGACCCTGACGAGTTGGCGGCCCTGAACGGCATCGTTCACCCGGCCGTGGGCGACGAGATGACTCGCCGACGTCGGGAACTGGCCGCCACGGACGCCACCGTCATCCTCGACATTCCCCTGCTCGTGGAGTCGGGCCACAGAGGCCTGGCGGGAGTCATCGTGGTCGACGTGGACCCCGACGTGGCCGTGGAACGGCTCGTATCCGGTAGGGGCTTCACCAGCGTCGATGCCCGGAATCGGATATCCATGCAGGCCTCGCGCACCGAGCGCCTTGATCAGGCCGATGTGGTCGTGGACAACAGCGGCACCCTCCAGGACCTCGCCGACCAGGTGGACCTGGCCTGGGAATGGATCGCAACGTTGGAACGACCGGAGCCGGGTGCCGAGGTGCGCCGGATCGGTAGCCGGGCCGAGGACGGCTGAGTTTCGGACACCGTGGACCAAGGCTCCCGGGAGCCGCTGGGTACCATCCCCAGATGGCCGCCCCGACATCGCCGAGCGACCCTCCCGGACTGTCCGCGGGGAAGGTTGGACCGTCCCGCGGCCAAGCCTTCCGGATGGTGGCCCCATTCCAGCCGGCGGGCGACCAGCCCAGGGCCATCGAGGAGCTGAGCGACGGGATCCTGGGCGGCGAACGTTTCCAGACGCTCCTGGGAATCACTGGGAGCGGCAAGAGCGCCACGATCGCATGGACCATCGAACGAGTGCAACGCCCCACCCTGGTGATTGCTCCCAACAAGGCGTTGGCAGCTCAGTTGGCCAACGAACTCAGGGAGTTCTTCCCCGACAACCGGGTGGAGTACTTCGTCTCCTACTACGACTACTACCAGCCCGAGGCATACCTGCCGACGTCTGACACCTTCATCGAGAAGGACTCCTCGGTGAACGACGAGATCGACAGGCTGAGGCACTCCACCACAGCCTCGTTGCTGACGCGCAGGGACACGATCGTGGTCGCATCGGTCTCGTGCATCTATGGCCTCGGCTCACCAGAGCACTACGAGGGCCAACTCCTCATGCTGGAGGTAGGCCAGGAGGTGGACCATCGAGCCACCCTCGGGCGCCTGATCGACATGCAGTACGAACGCAACGACATGGTGCTGGAGCGCGGCAGGTTCAGGGTAAAGGGCGACACGCTGGAGATACATCCCGCCTACGAGAAGACGGCCTTCAGGATTTCCCTCTTCGGCGACCTCGTCGAGGCGATCACCGAGGTGGACCCACTCACCGGCGACCACATTCGGCAGTTGGACGAACTGGTGGTGTTCCCCGCCACCCACTACATGGCGGACGCCCCCAACATCCGTCGAGCGATCGTCGGCATCGAAGCCGAGCTGGCTGACCGCCTGACCAATTTCGAGGCCGACGGCAGGCTGCTGGAAGCACAGCGCCTGCGGATGCGCACCGAGTACGACCTGGAGATGCTGGCCGAGCTGGGGTACTGCAACGGCGTTGAGAACTACTCGATGCACCTGGATGGAAGATCCCATGGAGACCGGCCCTACACCCTGCTGGACTACTTCCCCGACGACTTCCTGGTCGTCTTGGACGAGTCGCACGTGGCCGTTCCCCAACTGCACGGCCAGTACGCAGGCGACCGGAGCCGCAAGAAGACTCTGGTGGAGCACGGCTTCCGGCTGCCTTCCGCAGCCGACAACAGGCCGCTCACGTTCGAGGAGTTCACCGGACGGGTCGGACAGGTCGTGTTCCTCTCGGCCACTCCCGGGCCATGGGAGCTCGAAGCCAGCAGTCGGGTGGTGGAGCAGATCGTCCGCCCCACGGGGCTCATCGATCCGGAGGTGATGGTCAGGCCCACGAAGGGCCAGATCGACGACCTGCTGGAGATGATCTCGCAGCGGGTGGAGGCCCAGCAGAGGGTCCTGGTGACCACGCTCACCAAGAAGATGGCCGAGGACCTCACCGACTACCTGCTGGAGCAGGGGGTTCGGGTGCGCTACCTGCACTCCGACGTGGACACGGTGCAGCGCATTGAGATCCTGAGGGACCTTCGGCTCGGGGAGTTCGACGTGCTCGTCGGAATCAACCTCCTGCGAGAGGGCCTCGACCTGCCCGAGGTGTCGCTGGTGGCGATCCTGGACGCGGACAAGGAGGGGTTCCTCCGAAGCGAGACCTCGCTGGTCCAGACAATCGGACGGGCGGCCCGGAACGTGGACGGAGAGGTCGTCATGTACGCCGATTCGGTGACCCCCTCGATGCAACGGGCCATCGGCGAGACGATGCGGCGCCGGAGCATGCAGCAGGCGTACAACCTGGAGCACGGCATCGACCCGCAGACGGTCCGCAAGGCGGTGAGCGACATCCTGGAGATGATCCGGCCCGGCTCTAAGGCCCCCACCTCGGCGGCGCGGCGCCGCCGCACTGAACGCCTGGTGCAGGACTTCGACTCGATGGGCCTGGACGACCTGCAGCGCCTGCTGTCCACCCTCGAACAGGAGATGAGCGAGGCCGCCACCGATCTCAGGTTCGAATACGCCGCCAGGCTCCGGGACGAGATTAGGGAGATCGAACGGGAGCTCCGGGACCTCTCCGAGGCGGTCTGAGCATGCACCCGTCAAGCCCCGACATCCTCAGCGCGACTCCGTCCGCCGGCCCGTGGCACCCGCTGGCGCAGGCATAGGCTCCCCGGCGATGTCCGACCGGTTGATCGTCAAGGGTGCACGCGAGCACAACCTCACGGACGTGGACCTGGACCTACCGCGGGACCGGCTGATCGTCTTCACCGGCATCTCCGGGTCCGGGAAGTCGTCGCTGGCCTTCGACACCATCTACGCGGAGGGCCAGCGTCGTTATGTGGAATCCCTCTCGGCGTACGCCCGGCAGTTCCTCGGGCAGATGGACAAGCCCGACGTGGACTTCATCCTCGGGCTCTCGCCGGCGATCTCGATCGACCAGAAGAGCGCATCACGCAACCCGCGTTCCACCGTCGGCACCATCACCGAGGTCTACGACTACCTGCGCCTGCTCTACGCCCGGATCGGCGTGCCCCACGACCCGGAGACCGGCGAGCGCCTCATCCGACAGACCCCGCAGCAGATCGTGGACCGTGTACTGGAGATGGCCGACGGCACCCGGTTCCAGGTCCTTGCGCCGGTGGTGCGTGGCCGCAAGGGCACCTACGACACCCTTCTTGCGGACCTGGCGGCCCAGGGCTTCAGCCGTGCGATCGTGGACGGGGAGTCGCACGACCTGGGCGACGAGATGGACTTGGCCCGCTACGAGATGCACACGATCCAGGTGGTGGTCGACCGCCTGGTGCTGCGCGACGGCCTGGAACGTCGCCTGACCGAATCGATGGAGACGGCCCTGGCCCTGGCCGAGGGGATCGCGGAGATCCAGATCGTTCCACGCGACGGAGAGTTGGATGAGGACGGCCAGCCTGTCGAACCCCGAACCATCGTGTTCAGCCAGCACCTCTCCCGCCCCAGTGACGGCAAGTCCTTCGAGGACCTGGCTCCCCGGAACTTCTCCTTCAACAGCCCCTACGGGGCCTGCGACCACTGCAACGGCCTCGGATCGGTCTTCGAGGTGGATGCCGAGCTGGTGGTCCCCAATTCCGACCTGAGTCTCTCGGAGGGAGCCATCGCCCCCTGGTCCGGAGGACGGAACCGCTATTTCGCCCGTCTTATCGAGGCCGTGGCCGAGGATCAAGAAATCGATCCCGGGACGCCCTGGCGGAAGCTCTCGGCGAAGCACCGTCGGACCCTCATGGAGGGCGGCATCGGAGGGCGGGTGAAGGTCAGGTACAAGAACCGATTCGGTCGGTCCCGTGTCTACTCGGCCAACTTCGAAGGGGTGATGCCCTACCTGCGGCGTCGCCACCAGGACGCCGAGACGGACGTGCAGCGGGACCAGATAGAGGGATACATGCGTCAGGTTGCATGCCCGGACTGCGGAGGAGCCCGACTGAACCCCCTCTCGCTGGCCGTGACGATCGACGGGCACTCCCTGTCGGAGGTCTGTGGCCTCTCTATTGCCGACGCCGCCAGAGTCCTGAGGGAACTGGAGTTGACGGATCGGGAGTCAACCATTGCCGAACAGGTCCTGAAGGAGGTCAACGCCCGGCTGGGCTTCCTGCTGGACGTGGGCCTCGACTACCTCAGCCTGTCCCGGTCGGCGGCCACCCTTGCCGGTGGGGAGGCGCAGCGCATCCGCCTCGCATCCCAGATCGGCAGTGGTCTCGTCGGGGTGCTGTACGTGCTGGACGAGCCGTCCATCGGCCTCCACCAGCGGGACAACCGTCGTCTCATCGAGACGCTGGAGCGCCTCAGGGACATTGGCAACACGGTGATCGTGGTTGAGCACGACGAGGAGACCATCCGGGCCGCCGACCATGTAGTGGACATAGGCCCGGGAGCGGGGGAGCACGGCGGTGAGATCGTCCACTCCGGCGATCTCGAGGGGCTTCTCAGGTCGGAACGATCCATCACCGGCCAGTACCTGTCCGGGGAACGGGGGATCCTGGTACCGCAGGTCCGCCGGCCAGCCGATGGCGAGAGTCTCCGGGTACGTGGCGCCCGCGAGAACAACCTGCTGGACATCCAGGTGGAGTTCCCGCTGGGATGCTTCGTGGCCGTGACCGGTGTCTCGGGGTCGGGGAAGTCAACCCTGGTGAACGAGATACTGCACAAGGCCCTCATGCAGAAGGTGTACCGCTCCAAGGTGCCGCCCGGGCTGCACACGGCCTTGGATGGCGCCGAGCTGGTCGACAAGGTCATCAACATCGACCAGGCGCCGATCGGCCGGACACCTCGCTCCAACACCGCCACCTACACGGGTGTCTTCGACCACGTCAGGAAGCTCTTCGCCAAGACCGAGGAGTCCCGAATCAGGGGCTACCAGCCCGGCCGCTTCAGCTTCAACGTGAAGGGTGGCCGGTGTGAGGCGTGCGCCGGAGACGGCACGATCCGGATCGAGATGCACTTCCTGCCCGACGTCTACGTCGCCTGTGAGGTCTGTAAGGGGCAGCGCTACAACAGGGACACCCTCGACATCCGATTCAAGGGACGGACCATCGCCGACGTGCTGGACATGTCCTGCGACGAGGCGCTCGGCTTCTTCCACCACCAGCCCTCGATCACCCGCCACATGCAAACACTGGTGGACGTGGGGCTGGGCTATGTGCGCCTCGGGCAGTCGGCACCCACCCTCTCGGGTGGGGAGGCACAGCGGGTGAAGCTGGCCAGTGAGCTGGCCAGGCGACCGACCGGGCACACCGTCTACATCCTGGATGAACCCACCACGGGGCTCCACTTCGAGGACGTCCGCAAACTGCTGGGCGTGCTGAACCGGCTCGTGGACAACGGGAACACCGTCATCGTGATCGAGCACAACCTGGACGTCGTGAAGACCGCCGACTGGTTGGTGGACCTCGGCCCTGAGGGAGGCGCCGGGGGTGGTGCCGTGATCGCGGTCGGCACTCCGGAACAGGTCGCGAAGGTGTCGGAGAGCTATACAGGCCGGTTCCTGGGCGGGATGCTGGCCTGACCGGTTCCTGTACCGGGTGTAGGAGCTGGTGGCTGTCGGACAGGGGCGTGACGGGCGACGGCCCGACCGCTACACGGGGGGCGCACGGCCCCTACCCTCTGTCGATGGTCGAACGTCCAGCGGCGGGCACCGTGCCTGATGAACCGGGGTCATACCAGTTCCGTGATTCCGAGGGCCGCGTCCTATACGTGGGCAAGGCCAAGAGCCTCCGGAACCGCCTGGGCAGTTACTTCGGGCGTCGTGAGGCGATGGCCAACCGAACGGTCCAGATGCTGGACGAGGCCACCACAGTGGAGTGGATCCAGGTCACCAACGAGCTTGAGGCCCTGATGTTGGAGTTCAACCTCATCCAGGAACACCGGCCGCGCTTCAACGTCGACCTGAAAGACGACAAGTCCTACCCGTTCCTGGCGGTCACCGTGGCCGACGAGTGGCCGCGGCCGATGGTCACCCGGGGAAAGCGCAGGAGCGGCGTGAGGTACTTCGGGCCGTACGGCCACGCCGGTGCCATACGCGAGACGCTGGACCTGCTGCTGCGGACCTTTCCCGCCCGGACCTGCACCGACTCCAAGTTCGGAGCGCACCAGCGGATGGGGAAGCCGTGCCTCCTCTTCCACATTGAGAAGTGCAGCGGCCCGTGCGTCGGCGAGGTGACACGCGAAGACTACGACGAGATCGTGAAGGCCCTCGTGAGGTTCCTCGACGGGGACACGGACGAGGTGGTCGACCGGTTGAGGAGGGAGATGGCCGAGGCCTCAGCTGAACTCGAGTTCGAGGCGGCCGCCCGCCTGCGGGACCGCCTGGCCAGTGTCCAGAAGGTCCTGGAGAAGCAGCAGATGGTCGCCGCCAAGGACGAAGACCTAGACGTGATCGGCCTGGCGGGCGACGACCTGGAGGCGGCGGCCCAGGTGTTCTACGTACGTCGAGGACGGGTCGTCGGCCGTAAGGGCTTCATGGTGGACAGGGCGGACGACCTGGACAGCGGCCAACTGGTTGCCGAGGTCGTGTCCGCCCACTACCGGTCTGATCCGCCGCGCGGGATACCCAGGGAGGTGCTGGTCCCGGACGAGCCGGAGGGTGGTGTCCTCTTGGCCGAGTGGCTGGCCGCCGAACGGGGTGGCCCTGTGGCGATCCGGGTGCCGAAACGCGGCGACAGGCGGTCGCTTCTGGAGACGGTCACCCGGAACGCCGAGGAGGAATTCGTCCGACACCGCCTGAAGCGTGCCGCCGACCACAACACTCGGGCCCGGGCCCTCAGCGAGCTGCAGGAGGCCCTCGCCTTGCCGGAGGCCCCGTTGCGCATCGAGTGCTACGACATGAGCCACCTACAGGGCACCGACTACGTGGGTTCCATGGTCGTGATGGAAGACGGACTGCCCAAGGCGTCGGAATACCGCCGCTTCAAGCTTCGCCAGGTGGATGGCAACGACGACTACGCGGCCATGGCCGAGGTGCTCACCCGGCGCCTCACCGCCTTCCTGGAGGAGCAGGCGCTACCCGTCGGGGCTAGGCCCGGCCGCTTCTCGTATCCCCCACAACTGCTCCTGGTGGACGGGGGGAAGGGTCAGTTGGGTGTGGCCGAACGGGTGGTGGCCGATCTGGGCCTGGCCGACCGCATCCCGGTCGCCTCGCTCGCCAAGCAGCTCGAGGAGGTGTTCCGACCGGGGTCGTCCGATCCGGTACGGCTGGCGCGTGGATCCGAGGGTCTTTACCTGCTACAGAGGATCCGAGACGAATCCCACCGGTTCGCCGTCGAGTACCACCGTCGACTCCGCTCGAAGCGCATGACGGCTTCAGTCCTGGATGGGATCCCCGGCCTGGGCCCGAACCGGCGCAAGCGCCTGGTGGCGGCGTTCGGAGGTGTGAGGGCCGTGCAGCGAGCCTCGCTCGAGGACCTGGTCGCCCTCAGCTGGCTTCCTAAAGCGGTTGGCGAGGCGGTGTTCGCCAAGGCCCACAAGCAGGCATGACCGCCTGTCAACCTCCGACCATGCATGCCACGGCGACGACGGCGACGGCCATGCCGACGATCTGGTTCCTGACCATCCGTTCATGCAGAACGATTCGGGCCAGGAGGACGGTCGTAGCTGGATAGAGGGCGCTGATCGCCGCCGTGAGGCTCAGCTGGCCACGGTTCACGGCCAGCAGGAAGGTGAGGTTGGCCGTCATGTCGAATATGCCGGCGGCGATGATCGCTCCCACGGTCCCGTCGGAACGGCGGGGAACCGGTGACCCTCCCGAGCGGAGGACCAGCGCCACTGCGATTGCCACCGGTACGAGACGGGCGGCGACCAGGGGCCACGGTGTCGTAGCGGAGTCGGTGGCATCGATGGCGATCAGGAATCCACCGAACCCGGCACCGGCCAGCATCGCCTCCAGCACCAGGCCGCGCGAGGCCTTGCCGAGGTGGCCCGGGGTCGACGACACCAGGACGATGGCAGCTAGACCGATGAAGATCCCCAGGAGGTTCAACGTCGTGAGGCGGTCCCCGGAGAGGACTCCCCACAACACCGGGAAGGCGGCTGAACCGACAGCAGTTATGGGAGCAGCGACGGCCATGGGCCCACGTCCCAGGCAGTGGTAGAGGCACGCTATGCCCATGCATCCGAACACACCAGCCAAACCGCCCAGGAGAAAGTCTCGGATCGTGAACGTGTCGGCCATGAACGGAGAGACGACCACGATGAGGCAGAGCCCGATGGCGTGGGAGGAGGCCACGACCACGAGCACCCGGGTGCGGCGCGATGCCAACCCGCCGAAGAAATCGCCGGCACCGAAGAGGACGGCGGAGACGAGAGCGAAGAGGGCTGCCATGACGGCGCAGGCTAGGGCGGGCTCGGATCATGCCCGTTGTTCGAGGGCGACCCTCGAGAGGTGGTCCGCAGTGGGCGACGAGTGTGGGACGCTCCCGACATGGACCATGTGACCGACCCGTGGGAACGACACGCCGGCTGGTGGCAGGAGGGCTTCACCGACGGCGCCGACGCCGAGTACACCGAACAGATCCTGCCGCTGGCCGCCGACCTGCTGGCTGGCTACGACCGTGTCCTGGACGTAGGAGCCGGAGAGGGCCAGGTGAGTCGTGTGGTGGCCGCCGGGGGTGCTGCCACGACGATCGGCATCGACCCCGCCGCAGCCCAGGTGCTGGAGGCGGTGGCGCGCTGCGGCGGTCCGGCCTACCTGCGGGCCGGGGCAGATCGCATGCCCTTCGCCGAGTCCACCTTCGATGCCGTGGTCGCCTGCCTCGTATTCGAGCACATCGAAGCTGTGGACGAGGCGATCTCAGAGGTGGCCCGGGTACTGCGACCCGGCGGGCGGTTCGCCTTCTTCCTGAACCACCCGATCCTGCAGGCCCCCGGCAGCGGCTGGATAGACGACCAGGTCCTTGATCCCCCTGAGCAGTACTGGCGTATCGGGCCGTACCTGATCGAGTCGATACAGCTTGAGGAGGTCAACAGGGACGTCTTCCTTCCGTTCGTGCACCGGCCACTCAGCCGCTATGTGAACGCCATGGCCGACAACGGGCTGGTGCTACGACGAATGCACGAACCTGCACCCCCGGAAGGCTTCCTGGCCCGGGCGTCGGAGTACCGGGAGGCCGCCACGATCCCACGCCTCCTGGTGCTGGTCGCCGAGCGGGAGGGCTGAGGAGCAGCTCCTGCCGGTGAGGGCCATACGGACGGCGTCTACGCTGCTCCCATGAGTGACCTGCTGGTGATCACCGGCCTCTCCGGGGCGGGACGCAGTGAGTTCGCCAAGGACCTCGAGGACCTCGGCTGGTTCGTCATTGACCGCCTCCCCCCGGAGATCAGCTCCAAGGTGGCGGACCTGGCCCTCGGTGGTGGATCCTCGTGGGACCGGGTGGCCTTCATACTGAGGGCGGACCTGGCCGGTGGGGAGACACTCCGGGCGGTGGAGGAGCTGAGGGAGACGGGAGAACGGCTACGCGTGGTCTTCCTGGACTGTTCCACCGAAGCCCTGGTGCGCCGCTACGAGAGCAGCAGGCGTCCGCACCCATTCCCGGTGGACAGGGGCCTACAGGAGGCCATCGAGGCTGAGAGGGACGTCATGGAACCCGTCCGGGCTGCCGCCGACCTGGTCCTGGACACCTCGGACCTGAACGTGCACGACCTACGGGACAGAGTGTCGGCCCTCTACGGCGAAGTGGACGACCGTCCGATGCGCACGACTATCACCTCGTTCGGTTACAAGCACGGCCTACCCAGGGACGCCGACCTTGTCTTCGACTGCCGGTTTCTTCCCAACCCGCACTGGATTCCGGACCTGCGACCGTTGAACGGGCGTGACGGGCCGGTGAGCGAGTACGTGCTGGGCCATGACGCCACCCAGGACTTCCTGGACCAGTTGGACGACATGCTGGCTGTCCTGATGCCGTTCTACGTGTCGGAGGGTAAGTCCTATCTTTCGGTGGCATTCGGATGCACCGGTGGCCGGCACAGGTCGGTGGCCGTAGCCGAGACGGTCGCCGAGATGCTCAGGGGCAGGGGCTTCGATCCGGTGGTCAGCCACCGCGACGTCGAGCGGTGAGCACCCCGCGTCGGGTCTGTGCCCTGGGTGGAGGCCACGGCCTGGCGACCAGTCTGCGGGCCATCCGGACCTATGCGGAGGAGGTCACGGCGGTGGTTTCCATCGCCGATGATGGCGGCTCCAGTGGACGGATCAGGGCGTCGGAAGGTGGCCCAGCTCCCGGTGACCTCCGGCGATGCTTCGAGGCCCTGGGTGACGGTTCGATGCTCACGGCCGAGCTTGGGTGGAGGTTCTCCGGCGGGGAGTTGGATGGGCACGCCCTCGGGAACCTCCTCATCGCAGGCCTGGTGGGTGCCGGCGGGGACCTCGTGGGTGCGCTGGACGAGGTGGGTCGCCTGGTGGGCTCCGTGGGTCGGGTGCTGCCGGCCACGAGTCGACCGGTGGACCTGGTGGCGGACACTGGGGACTGGGAGGTCGAGGGGCAGGTAGCAGTCCATCGAGCTTCTGGGATCGTGAGGCTCCGACTCGTGCCATCGGACGTGTCATCGCCACCGGAGGTAGTGGCGGCCATTTCAGGGTCGGACCAGGTGGTGCTGGGTCCTGGTTCGTTCTACACGAGCGTGCTGGCGGCCACCCTCGCTCCCGACGTGGTCGGGACACTCGCGGTGAGGGCCGGTCCGTTGGTCCTGGTGGCGAACCTCGTGCCGGACGTCGAGTCACCGGAGCTGATCGCCGACCAGCTGGAGGTCCTGGAGGACCACGAGATCCGGCCTGACGTGGTCCTGGTGGACGATGCGTTCGAGGGCGCTGTCTCGAGCCGCTGCGCCGTCATACGTGCACCGATATCGGCTCCGGGTGGGAAGATCCACGACCCAGTGGCATTGGGCGCAGCGCTGGCCGGCTGCGTTGACGCGAACTTGTGAGACTTTTCCAGTAGAGAATCCGTGTCGATGCCTGAACGATCGGCTATCAATGCGGAGATCCGGTGTCATGACGGCACCGACCGTTTCGCAACAGTTGGGCGACGACCCGTCGCAGGAGGCAGCACTTCCCATGACAGTCCGTGTGGGCATCAATGGATTCGGCCGCATCGGCCGCAACTTCTTCCGGGCGGCCAGGGCCCGGGGAGCGGACCTGGAGTTCGTCGCCGTCAACGACCTGGGGTCGATCGACACCATGGCGTTCCTCCTGGCCAACGACTCGGTTCACGGCCGACTTGATGCGAGGGTGAAGGCCACCCGGGACGGCATCACCGTCGACGGCCAGAAGATCCGGGTCCTCTCGGAGCGGAACCCGGCCGACCTGCCGTGGGGCGAGCTCGGCGTGGACGTCGTGATCGAGTCGACCGGCTTCTTCACCGGCCGTGACAGCGCAGCCCTGCACCTCGACTCGGGTGCCAGCAAGGTCATCATCTCTGCGCCGTCCGGCGACGCCGATGCCACCTTCGTGGTCGGCGTGAACGATGACGACTACGACCCTGCCCGGCACCATGTCGTCTCCAACGCCTCGTGCACAACGAACTGCTTCGTTCCGATGATCAAGGTCCTGGACGACAGATTCGGGGTGGAGCAGGGCTTCATGACGACGACGCACGGCTACACCGGCGACCAGAGCCTGGTGGATGGTCCGCATAGCGACCTCCGGAGGGCCAGGGCAGCGGCCATCAACATCGTGCCCACCTCCACCGGAGCCGCCAGGGCCACCAGCCTGGTCATGCCCAAGATGAAGGGGAAACTGGACGGCATATCTCTGCGTGTGCCGATCCCGGATGGTTCGATCACCGACTTCGTGGGAACCCTCAGGAAGCCGGCCACGGTCGAGCAGGTAAACGCAGCCTTTGCCGCAGCGGCCCGCAGCGGCCCGCTCTCCAAGGTCCTGGACTACAGCGAGGAGCCGCTGGTGTCCTCGGACATCGTGGGTCGGCCGGCCTCGTGCACCTTTGACGCCGGCCTCACGATGGCTGCGGGGAAGATGGTGAAGGTCTTCGGCTGGTACGACAACGAGATGGGCTACTCGACACGCCTTGTGGACCTGGCGCGGATCGTCGGCACCCGACGAACGAAGAAGGCCAAGGCAGGGAAGCGGAAGTAGCCGTCCGGCCCGTCGATTCCGTGGACGTTCCCCGGCTGGAGGATCTTGGCGACCTGGACGGTCGTCGGGTGCTCGTGCGCTGCGACTTCAACGTGCCCCTCGCTGGCGGGGTCATTACCGACGACCTGCGCATCAGGGCGGCGATACCCACCCTGCGGTACCTGCTGGATGCCGGCGCCCAGGTGACGACGTGTTCCCACCTGGGGCGTCCCGGCGGTTCGCCTGATCCGGCGTATTCCATGGAACCGGTTAGGGCGAGGCTCGTAGAGCTGGTCCCCGGTGTGGAACTGCTTGAGAACCTCCGCTTCGATCCCGGCGAGACGGCTGACGACCCGGGCTTCACCGAGCGCCTCATCGAGGGTTACGACGCCTATGTGAACGACGCCTTCGGCGCCTCGCACCGGTCACACGCCTCGGTCATGGGTCCGCCCCGGTACTTGCCGTCCGCTGCTGGCCGCCTGCTGGCTCGGGAGGTGGAGGTCCTCTCCGGCCTGCGCAACTCTGCCCGCCACCCGTTCGTAGGAATTCTGGGCGGAGCCAAGGTGAGCGACAAGCTGGGTGTGATCGGGGCCCTCCTGGACGTGGTCGACGAGCTCATAGTGGGTGGTGGCATGTGCTTCACCTTCCTTGCGGCGAAGGGAGCTAACGTCGGCTCGTCCCTCCTGGAGGAGGACCTGATTGAGGATTGCGCCCGGCTGCTGGATTCTGGTGCGCCGATCCGGCTGCCGTTGGACATCACGGCGCTGGGCCCCGGCGGGAGGATCGGCGACCCGTCGGCCGGGGGAGAGGTGCGCCAGGTTGGCACGTCGATGCCCGACGGGTGGATGGGCCTCGACATCGGCCCCGGCTCGGCCGTCGAATTTTGCGACGTGATCGCCGAAGCCCGAACCGTGTTGTGGAACGGGCCCATGGGCGTGTTCGAGGATCCCCGGTTCGACGCCGGAACGCGTACGGTCGCCGAGGCCGTGGCCGACTGTCGCGGTTTCACGGTGGTGGGTGGTGGTGACAGTGCGGCGGCGGCCCGCCAGTTCGGCCTGGACGACAGGATGGACCACGTGTCGACCGGCGGCGGTGCGGCGCTGGAGTTGATCGAGAAGGGTGACCTACCGGGCCTGGCGGCCCTTCGCGGCGAGGACGGGTTGACGGGGAACTAGACAGGAATCTGGAGAGGGAGCCGAAGATGGCCGATCGCAAGCCGCTCATCAGCGGAAACTGGAAGATGAACCACAACCACTTCGAGGCCATCCAGATGGTCCAGAAGCTCGCGTACGCGTTGTCGCAGAACGACTACGACGTGGTTGACGTATCCGTCCATCCGCCGTTCACCGACCTCAGGTCCATCCAGACCGTCCTGGAGTCGGACGACATCCCGATCGCGCTCGGAGCACAGAACTGCCACTGGGAGGCGAAGGGCGCCTTCACAGGCGAGGTCGCCACAGGGATGTTGGCCAAGATGAATGTGTCGGTGGTGATCGTCGGACACTCGGAACGTCGGGAACTGTTCGGCGAGTCAGACGACGAGGTGAACCGCAAGGTGAAGGCCGTCCTGGTCAATGGTATGACCCCGATCATGTGCTGCGGGGAGACCCTTGAGGAACGTGAGGCCGACGGCGCCGTGACGAAGGTGAAACTCCAGGTGCTCGCCGGCCTCGCCGGCCTGAAGGCCGAACAGGTGGCCGGTCTGGTGATCGCCTACGAACCCATCTGGGCGATCGGTACCGGCAGGACGGCCACGCCGGAGGACGCACAGCAGATGTGCAGCAGCATTCGTGGAGTGGTGCGCTCGAAGTGGGGTGCCGAGGCGGCGGCCGGAGTGCGGATCCAGTACGGCGGTTCGGTGAAAGGGGCCAACGCCCCGGATCTCATGGGCCAGTCGGACATCGACGGTGCGCTCGTCGGCGGGGCGTCCCTGGATGCTGACGAATTCGCACGGATCATCGGCTACCGACTGGTCGGCTGACCGTCCGGTCACCGATAGCCTCAAGCCATCATGTTCGTGATCGTCGCCATCATCCAGGCCTGCTCAGGGCTCGGCCTCATCTTCCTGGTCCTGCTGCACAGCGGCAAGGGCGGTGGCCTGTCCGACATGTTCGGTGGGGGCATCGGTGCCCAGACCGCAGGTTCCACCGTGGTGGAGCAGAACCTGGACAGGATCACCGTTCTGACGGCTTTGGTCTTCGCCTTCACCACGATCACCCTCGGCCTGCTCTTCTAACAGGGCCTCGGCCTGCCCGTACCAGTTCGGCAGGGCTCGCCCTCTGGTTCTCGGAGGCCGACGTCTCGCCGTTACAGGATGTGAACTATCCCCGATGGCGACTCAGGGCCTTGCCGGCCAGGGTCGCGATTAGGGCATGCCATGGTTGGCGCTTCAGATCCTGGTTGATGGTCCCTGCATGGCAGCGCCTGTAGGCATCAGACGTCTCTGCTTCGTCTGTGTTCGCAAGGGGTTCAGCAGCCCGGTTACCCAGCGGTATGCCGATGGCCCGACACGTGCGGTCAGCTGTGGCTTCACGCAGGGCACTGACCAGGTCGCTGGTCATCCTTGGGGTGAGGGCGTTGAAGCCTGAACGCTGATGCGCCACGGTTGGTTGCAGCTGAGGTGGCGGCGTCTGGCGGGGAGCAGCGACCTGGCCGGTAGATTGACCGCCGATCCGGGGCGATCCGGAGCCACGTCGGAGTGGCGGAATTGGCAGACGCGCCAGCTTAAGGAGCTGGTGCCCGAAAGGGCGTGGGGGTTCAAGTCCCCCCTCCGACACTACAGACAGCGTATGTCCGGCGAATGTTGTAGACCTTCGCGAATGGCTGTTGACGGTGCGTCCAGGGTTCGGAGGGCCGAACAAGCGGACCATCGGACTGCCACAGAAGTTCTCTTGCGCTCGCGCTATGCGTCGGTGCCGGCGATTCCCCCTCTTGTGCATTCTGACGAGGAGTTCAAGAGACACTTTGTGGGAACCGTCATGCCGTTTGCAGAGGTATGGGTGGCGGAAGTCGACAAAGCAGTTTCCGGTGTGCTGGTTCTGAACGGGAATTGGATTGAACAGTTGTATGTCGACCCCGATTGGACCAATCAAGGACTTGGCACCGCCCTTATAGAACGAGCGAAAGTCGAATACCCGGAAGCCCTTGACCTCTGGACGTTCGAAAGCAACCGAGGGGCACAACGCTTTTATGAACGGCATGGCTTCCGGGCTGTTGGTGGAACCAACGGCGACAACGAAGAGGGAGAGCCAGACATCCACTATCGGTGGGCCAAGTGAGCATCATGTCTTGTGATTCAGTGATGACTGGGGGCGTTCAAGTCCCCCCTCCGACACCGCTGTAGCGCCCTCGGCAGGCCCTGCTTGCTGTTTCCTTACGTCGTCTTCTCCCACACGGAGATGTGCGACGGACTGGTTGAGGTGAACGGCTCTCGCGTCCAGGTTGCCCAGCGCTCGCTCAGCGTCATGCCAGCGTGTCGGGCCATGAGGTCGAGTTCGGAGGGCGATACATACCTGTGAGGGGTTGACATGACTTCGAGTTGGCCTTCGACCACCCGGTAGTGATGCGAGTGCAGGGTCTGGTTCACGACGTCGTATTCGTCGAAATCGAGCTGGGTGGGGGTCACCTGGATTGGTACGACTGTCTCGCCCGGCTGGAGCCGGTGGAGTGCCGGGATGAAGTTCTCGATCACAAACCGCCCGCCGGGTTCTAGGTGCTCGGCGACGTTGGTGAAGCACTCGACCTGGGCGTCCTCGGTGGTGAGGTTCGTGATCGTGTTGAAAACGAGATAGGCCAAGGAGAAATCACCCTCGACCCGGGTGGTGGCGAAGTCGCCGATTGTGACTCCAACTGCGTCGCCGCCTGGCTTCGCCCGCAGTTGCTCAACCATTGCCGGCGAGAGATCGATTCCGTGAACCGAAATTCCCCTCGCGACGAGAGGAAGGGCGACGCGACCGGTACCGATTCCTAACTCAAGGGCAGGTCCGTTTCCGGCGAGTTCAGCGAGGA
>ENA-ORXI01001475-ORXI01001475.1-sediment-metagenome-genome-assembly--contig:-NODE-1475-length-18169-cov-17.277029_pt1 | contig 18169 bp, 27 predicted proteins | sample MGYA00237861_ERZ511468 | MGnify/ENA primary metagenome ERZ511468 (study PRJEB26299, sample SAMN06266213) | sediment metagenome | isolation source: Hudson Canyon methane seep mesocosm | place...
GGTATATATGCAGTACATTTTTCACCCCCTGAGTATACTTGTATGTTTATCTTATACCCTTTATATGTTGCAGGGTTGTAACGCTCACAATGGTATCTCCTAGAGCATTTTGTATTAGCGCACTTCATAGCTACCATCCGAAACATCCTTTCATTCCTTCTGCTGAATAATCTGTTACTGTACCTTCAAAGAAATTCTTAAAGCTATCCCCTGCGGTTACCCAATCTACCCATGGTAAGGGGTTCTCCTTGATGCCATAGTTACCTTTAAGACCTAACTGGATAAGTCTTCGATCTGTAAGATACCTGATGTATTCCTTTACCTCACTTGCTTTAAGACCCTCTAGGTCACCGCTCTCAAATACTAAGTCAATCACCTCGTCTTCTAACCTAACCGCTTCCCTTGCGGTATCGTAGATGTATTCTTTGAACTCATCTTTAACCATCCTTGGTTTTTCCTTGGTGAACTCCTTAAATAGCTTGGTCATCCCATCCACATGTTTAGTCTCATCCCTTATAGACCATTCGACTACTTCACACATACCCTTCATCTTTCCAAATCTCTGAAAGTTAAGCAGCATAACAAAGGCACTGAACAAACCTACACCCTCATTGATACAGGCTTGAGCTAAGGAGTAGGCCACCTCCTCATCCCCTGCGTAAGGGGCCCCACCTGCTGCCATGAAGTCAATCTTATCTGCCATAGGCTTATATTTTAAGAAAGCACTATATTCTGATTCATCTAACCCAAGTGTATCGTTAAGAAGGGCATAGGCACGTTGATGCGTACCCTCCCGATTCGCAAACGATAGCAGCATATTTCGTATCTCATTGTTCCTGAAGTAAGGGATGAATAAGTCACAGTAGTTTTGTGCAACCTGTACGTCCGACTGAGTAAAAAGACGTAGTATCTGGATGATGTGATGCTTTTCTTCAGGGGTGATTTCGTTTCCCTTCCACTGATTAACATCTTCTTGCAGCTTGACTTCCCATGTACCCCAATGAATCTTCTCATGGTCTTCTGCTAACTCCATTGCCCAAGGGTACTGGAAGGGTTTGTATGTTACTGACGGTCGTGTTAGCCCTCGCATGATAAACACCCCTCTTCTACATTCTCTTCAACGAAATCCTTTAGGGCTACTCTCTCAACCTTCTTTCCTACTTGTTCTGCTGTGTGCCCTGATGATGTTCTCAAATAATATAATCCTTTTAGTTTCTTCTTCCATGAGTCTAGATGAACGCTATTAACGTAAGAACGATCAACACCTGATGGAAAGAATAAGTTTACCGACTGACCTTGGCAGATATACGGTTGTCTGTCTGCCGCATGTTGTACTACCCAGTGTTGGTCAATTTCAAATGCAGTTTTAAATACACTCTTTGTCCATGGATCAAAGCACCCTAACTGTTGTACCGATCCTTCATTGTGTATGATGCTTTCCCATTGCTTATCCACCCAATCTGAATCATGCCCAAAGACTTCTGCTACTTCCCATAGTTTCTTGTCTAGGTATTTGTTCTTAATTAGGTGTGTGCCCACTCTGGTTCTATGAGCAAAGGCATTAGACTTCCAAGGCTCGATGCTTGGGGAGGTACTTAGAATCATACTTGAGTTGGCGTTAGGTGCTATAGCTAGAAGATGGGAGTTACGCATCTCTGTGCAAGGGCCATCTTTGTAGGTTCCTTTTTCATGTGCCAAGTTCACAGTAGCCTTGTTAGCCCAACTCTTTATCTCCATAAAGATTTTTCTATTCAACCCACTGGCTTGTGCAGATTCAAAAGGTAGCTCTTTCTGTTGTAGTAGGGCATGAAAACCCATAGCACCTAAGCCTAATGATCTCTCGGCTATCGCAGACCTAACTGCTTTATGTAACTGTGGAGGAGCGTGAGTGATGAACTCGGTCAGTACATTGTCCAACATCCTTATCAGGTCACCTATGAATCTCTGGTTTCCTGTCCACTCTTCGTACTTCTCTAGGTTCACACTGGATAAACAACATACTGCTGTACGTTCTGGTGAGGTTGGTAGGTGTATCTCATTACACAAGTTACTACCGTGTATCTTCAGGCCTTTATCCTTAAGAGTCTTAGGCAACTGACGGTTAGCCTCATCAATGTAGTTGATGTAAGGTTCTCCAGTTCTGAATCTAACCTCTAGTATCTTCTCCCACAGTTTTCTCGCTGATACTAAATCTCTGATTTCACCATCATGGGGGTCAATCAAATCCCATAGCTCATCCTTTGCTACCTTCTCCATGAACTCGTCAGTCACATTGACTGCGTTGTTTAGGTTAAAGCATTTACGATTAGCATCGCCCCCTGTAGGTAGTCTTATATCTAAGAACTCCATAATGTCTGGGTGACTGACATCTAGGTATGCTGCATAACTTCCCTTTCTAGTCTTACCCTGTTTGTATGCAGTCATGGCACTATCCGCAACTTTCATAAAGGGGATAGGGGATGGGGCCTTATCAGATACCGCTCTCACATCTGACCAATGACCTCCTACTCCTCCTCCTTTAACCGACAACCATGCTAACTCCTCCTGATGTTCGATCAACCCCTCAAGGGTATCAGGGACGTATGATAGGAAGCAGCTTATAGGTAGACCTCTAGGGGCTTCACCTTCCTTGGGTGCATTAGATAGTATAGGGCTTGAGAACATGAACCATCCTCTACTGGCATAGTCGTAGATGCGTTGTGCTAACTCACCGTCACCACCTGAGTACGCTAGGGCAGCCCTAGCAAATGCATCTTGTATATCCTCACCTTCAAGGGTGTAATAGTCTGAGAGTAGAGCTTGTGATTGCTCTGAGAGTACAGAGTTTCTTGACTTATCAATGTCAATCATCTGTAGTCACCTGCCCCTTCAATTACTCCTCGTTCCTTTCTTGATGTCAGTTTATCAATATTAGCATTGGCAACTTCTGCCAGATCAAGCTGAAAAGTTGTAGCAATCTGAGAGATAAACCAGAGTACATCCCCCAGTTCGTGCTTAATATCTTGGATTGGATAGCGGTAGTAATTCTGTGTTCCTCCTGTGCCTCTGCTGTAGTTACCCTTCCTTAGTTGTTTAGCTATGATGCTTGTTAATTCTCCTACTTCGCCTGCTATCCCTGCGGCTAGGTATTCTAATGCCACTTCTTTGTCATAAATGGCTGTAGTCTTCGCTCGTCTTTGGTAGTTCTTAAATGTTTCTGATATATGTGTGCTTGGATATGTTGGGTGATTCTTCATTTGATTCCTTTGATTATCGCATTCTCTTTGGCTAACTGTGCGTAGTGTATTATCTTATCTAAGTCTGATATACATTGGCCTTTGTCATACATTCGTGTAGCATACTTGACAATATTAAATTGGAATGGGTCTAGTTCATTTTCCACTCCATAATGTAGTGGTTGTATTTTCTTAGATACATAATGATTACCTCCTACCTGCGTGGAGCTTGCTTTATCCCACTCTTCTACTGTTACATCATTTAATCTCTTATACATTAGCAGGCTCCCATAGCTTCACTTCGTTCTTATAGTCACAGTAGTCACCTTCTCTAAGTATCCTCGCTAGTCTTGTCTGAGTTAGAGCCTCATCAACGGTATGGCCTGCTTTCAGGTACGCACTCCTTACTCTCTTCCACATATCCTCCTCAGTCTTGGCTCCCTCAAGTATTCGTAACGCTTTAACAGGGCCTACACCTTTAATACCTTTATAGTTATCTACTGTATCCCCTGTTAATGCTTGCTTGAACCAATTCCTGTTAGCGGCATCTTCGGATATTTTAGTAGGCTTGCTATCTGTAGTAGTCATATGCCAACAGTCTGGTATGGTTGCCATGTCTTTATCTGCTGAATATATAACAACCTCCTTATCTCTAGTGGCATAGATTCCCATGACATCATCGGCCTCTATGTTTGTCCAGATTAGTGACGAGTACCTCCCTCCTATATATGCTACTACTTCTCTTATACACATAGGTCTTCTTTTACCCTCACGGTTCTTTTTGTAATCGGGGTAAATAACTTTTCTGAAGTTACTGGTTGAACTAAATGCCACCTTGACTTTATCTATGTCAAAGTAGTTATTAGCCACAGCTTTAACCCTTTCTATATGGGTGACTGCTTTATGTTTAGCTTCCCACTCATCTGTGTGTAAAGTCCATATGCCGTCCTCCCATTTGGTGGCTTTCTCTGATGCTGCACATGCTTGATATACAACAATATCCCCATCAATAATTAAATCAGTCATCCTTCTCTCCTGTTAATGCTTCCCATGCTTCAGGAAAGTAGACCTTAATCTGGTCTGATATTTGTTGGGCAATCTCTCTGGTTTCCTCTTGGGTTGCCTTATCTAATCTAAGATTACAAATCCTAGAGAACGCTAGGACTGAGCCTGTCCAGTACCATTCTGTAGTGGTTGCAGTAGGTAGTACCGCTCTGGCTTGTTCCTTAGATACGCCAAGGTTTAATAAGGTGTTGTATGCTATGCCACTGGCTTTAACCGATGACTCATATACAGAGTTAGCCATTAGTCCCTTCATGCCTAATAGGTAATTCTTACCCGATCCTTGCTTAATATCTTTACTGTCCTTTCTGTATCGCTTTGGTTCCCAGTAACCCTGAGATGCCTCAACGTATCTATATGACACTTCGTTCCAACATAACCCAACCTGATGTTTGGCTAATTGTCTCGCTACGAATATTGGTGCCTTGATTCTGAACTGAGCCTGTATGTGTCCAAAGGGTGACCAATGACCATGCTTGGCTAAGTATCTTATTAGTCTATTGTTCTGATCTAACGAGTAGTTATTTGCGGTTTCAGAGTAGCTGACTCTAGCTGCATTAGCTACGGTGTCATCTGTTCCCATCGTATTTAATAGTTCTACTTTCATCATAGGTGTAGTTATCCTTATCTGTGTGTCTTACTTAAGTGTAAGTCTTCTGATTTTAAAAAGGGGTTGTAGCGTGTTTCCATTATGTATTTTATTAAGCTGAAGATTTTATCTGGAGAATCATTTAAAAGACCTGCTGACTTGTTACAGCCTCCACATATCAACCCCCTAACATCTTTGGTGTTATGACAATGGTCTATGTTAATGTCACTTCTTTCCCCTGTGAACGGCTCCCCACATGATTCGCAATGTCCTTCCGCTCGTAGGACTAACGCTATGTGCGTATCCCATGTTAACCCATACTTTCTGCTGATCTGCTTTTCATACATATTCGCCCTATATGTTGCACTTTCTCTGTAATACTTATTTGTAATTGCTTTCGTACACTCCCTACATCTGGCTCTCAGGCCATCACGACCTGTTGCGTCCTTATTATAAGAACCTAATGGTTTGGATATATTACATAAGGTGCATGTCTTAATGGGTGTCTGCCCAGTTTCTACCGATGTTAAACTCCCCTGTGAGGGGCAGCTTGAAGAGGTAGTATTCTCCTGTGAGTCTAATAGCATCTATACAGACCTCCCCAACAATCCTCGCTTTATCTTCGCTACCATTAACCAGTAACTGTACTTCATCATGTACAAATGCAACTTGAGTGACTCCTTTGTCAATGTTCTTCTCCTGTAGTAGCGCATGGAATATAACCAACCATCGTTTACATATGATTGCCCCTGCGGATTGTAGTAGTGAGTTAAGTGCGGCATGTTCTGAACGTATGGGTACCCTTCTACCATCTAGTCCTCGCAACCATCCTTTATCTTTTACTTGCTTTCTTACTGCATCTCTGAGTTCCTTTAGAGCAGGTGTCTTCTTAAGAAAGGAGTTCTTTAACTTTCTTCCTTGACCTTTTCCTCCCCCTACGATCTCTCCTATACGTTCATCCCCACCCCCATAAAGGAATGCATAAATGAATGTCTTGGCTTGTGACCTAGACTCTAATCCTGCTGCCAGTTGATTGACCGTATGTATATCGTCTTCCAGTAGTTGAGTAGCATACTTACCCTCATCAAAGGAATACATATAGTGAGCCAAACACCGTAGCTCAAGGCCAGAAACATCGACCCCGACAAGAAGAGAGCCAAGGGGAGCATGAAATAAAGACCTACACTCTTTACCATAGGGTGCAGATACACTAGGTACTTGTGCCACATTAGGGTTAGAGTGTGTGCATCTGCTAGTAACGGCCCCCATGGTATTAACTCGTCCATGAATCTTTCCTTCCCTCTCTACCTTTAACCATGCTTGCTTACCCTCCGCTAGTTGACCTATTCTCTTTTGGAGCATTAGGTACTCTGTTAATAGTTTAGCCGCAGGGTACTTAAGGTCTTTTAGTACGGCCTCGTCAACCTTGGGTAACCCATTGTTAGTAAAGATAGTGGGCTGCCACTTGTACAAGTCTATTAGCCTCTTTCCTATTTGCTCCCGACTGTTAGGGTTGAAGTCTGTATGCAGTATCCTTGTGTACTTGCACCCCTCTATGACATCAGGACGTTCCCTGTCCTTGAAGTTCATAGTCCTCTTGGGCTCCACCAATCCTTTGTGTTCCCACCATGACCCAAACTCCTCCTTAAGTTCTACCTCTAGCTCCGCTCTCTTTCCTATGAGGGTTGAATAGAGTTTAGTGGCCTCCTTAACATCAAAGGGAAACCCATCGTCAGACTGCCTGTTACATATGTCAGCTATGTCATGCTCTAGGTCTATGGCATCCTTTGAATACCGTACCCTGTTTAACATGTTAAATAGAGTTGCTGTAACCTTGACATCCTGAAGGCAGTAGTCACTCATTTCCTGTGTCCACTCACCCCAGTTGGTAGTCTCTGAGTAAGCCCCTTTGTGGCAGCCTAATCTGTAACCCCATGCCTTCAATGAATGAGAACCTATGAGAGATGCGTTAGCCTTAATCCATGGGATGTTCTTCTTATACCCATTGAAATCCTTTTCTTTAATATCAGGATGCATTAACCTACTCAGAATTAAAGTGTCTATAGTCTTCTGAGTGGTCAATTCAAACTTAACGAATAACCCTGCGTTTACTTTTTGTAAGGCAGGAATATCAAACCCTAGGATGTTATGACCAATGAGTAAGTCTGCTCTATTCAGCATTCTTATTGCTGTGTCAATTAGATTAGTCTTATTGTCGTAGACCTTATACCATCCGTTGTCTAAGTCGTGTATTCCTATACAGTGAATCTTAAGGTCTTCCTTATCTAACAGACCGTTAGTTTCAATATCGAATACCAACCTCATTAGTATGCCTTTTCAATATCATCCGCTAAAATTCTAACTTCCTCTACGATGCCCCTTACTGCTGTGACATCCCTCATATTTTTAGAGTCGTAGGTTTCTATTACCTTTTTAGCAATGTCATCCCATGATATAAACTCACTTCCTGTCCAGATACCACCTTCGTTAATGTCTAGTTCCATGCTGTCTCTCCTTCTTTGGTTTCATTTAGTTCCAGATTTGAAAAGGGGTCTGTTTCCCCTATAGGTTCATTGTCTTCCTCGGACATGGCTACCTCTGCCATCCTTCCTGTTGTAGTATCGTAATTCAGGATAGAGCAGATGCCTGTTTGTCCTGTCCAACGGTTCTTAAGTATCCTTAAGAAGGTAGTGTTAGGATGCTCAACCGATTGTTGATCCCTCTCGCACCCTATGACCATATCGGATAGCTGCCCTATGGCCCCTGAGCCTCGCAACTGAGCCAAGGATGTTTGGGCCCCATCCTCATGCCCTTTGTCTCCTGAAGGCCTCCTTAAGTGACTCACTAATATCAGGCCGACATTAAGTTCTTCACATAAAGACCTTAGGTTAGTCATGAGGTTGTCGATAATCCTGCGCTCATCTCCTCCCTCCATACCTGATACACAAATGGATATATGATCTAGTGCTATGTACCCACATGAGCCTGCTTTAACCAAGTATCTAATCTTAGAAAGTAAGTTGTCTGTTTCTGTACTGCCCCAATGATCGTATAGGTATACTCTCCCTGTACCTAAGGTGTTATCAAAGGCTAACTTCAATTCCTTATCGGTGACATGCTCTGTCCCTAGATGTAAGGGTCTGTTGATAGCCAACGACATCAATCCTAATGCCGTTCTCTTAACATTCTCTTCTAAAGCTATATACCCTATAGACTCCCCTTGATTTAACAGGTGATGTGCTACCTCTCGTACAACCTGTGACTTACCTATACCTGACCCTGCGGTGATGGTGACAATCTCTCCCCTTCTGATCCCTTGGGTCATCTTATTAAGACCTTCAAAGGGGTATGACTTACTCTCTGTCTTATCTTCCGTACTAACTAAATCCCAGAGGTCTTGTCCATTAATAATCCCATCGGGTTGGTAAGGTTTAGCATCCCATATGCAGTTAGATAGCTCTTTGTGCTTACCTGCCTTAAGCATCTCATTAGCATCTTTCAGGGGCAGATGAACAACTCTTGCTTTATTAGGTGGTAGCACTCCTGCACATTCTATGGCAGCCTTCTGACCTGCCTCATCCATATCCATGCAGAAGATTACATGCTCAAACTTACACAACCATTCCATGTTATTTATGATGGCCCTCTTGGCACCTTGGGCCCCTGTAGGTACACCAACCACAGGGTATTTATTACCAAATACTTGACTGACAGTTAGTGTGTCTACCTCGCCTTCGCAAACAATTACCTGCTTACCCCCATCTCTCCATAGCCACTGACCATACAACTCTATGTTCTTTGTATCCCCTATGAATAGGAAATCCTTATTGGCAAACCTTATCTTCTGGGCTACTGTCCTACCTTCCTTTATGTAGTTGGCTACTTGGCATCCCTTGCCTTTAAATCTTCCCTGCTGATACTTAAATTTCTTTACTGTGTCTGTTTGTATACCCCTCTTGGTAAGAGGTGTAGTAACCAGATCATCTGTTATTAAATCCATGTGGCTCCTTTGCTTGGGTTGTTCGTTAATTTCTGTCAACTTTGCGGAACGATAGCCGCAACTAAAACACCATCCATGTCCATCATCGTAGATACTGTATGCATCTGATGAAGGACAACTGGGACATTGTGTTTGCATTACTAAATTTGATTCAATGTATCCCACCATAACTCTGTATCAAACTCCTGTTCTTCTTGACTGTTGATTACTTCTATATTTTGGTACTGCAACTTGAGTACCATAATCAGGGATTGCAGGGCCCCTAACTGAATAGGGCTAGGGGGTGATCCACATACTCCTATTCCTATAGAGCAATCGTTAAACCCTCTTGTATGGGCCCCTGCCATCTCTAACTCCCTACCTTTTTGTACTACTCCTTCTTCGGTTATAACAAAATGGTAACCAATCTTTAGTAACCCTTTCTTGCGGTGATGCTTATCTATATTCACCGAATCACAGGGGCATATATCCTTTACCTCCCTTACTAGAATGTAATCCTTAATCATTTCTCCCACTCCTTGGGTAAACGCATCCTTGCGTATTGAAATCCGTTCTTCTCACACCACTCAGCATTACTGACTTTACTTGCCTGTCCCTTAGAATCTGGGTTCATGAACACGAACCTAATATCTAAATCAGGATGCTGTTTCTTTATTAACTTATGTTTGGTACGGTCTGCTGAATAAAAGTATCCTTTAGTTTCTATAATGATTCCGTTATCAAGTATGAAGTCAGGCTTGTAGTATCTTTGTTGCTGATATGTGATCCTTGTATCTTCATACTCGTATGGAATACCTCTCTCTATTAAGTCCTCTGCAAACTCATACTCAAACCCTGATCTAAAAGTCTGATTCTTCTGATTGGTCTTCACTTGGAATCTCGTAGAGACTCTCCGTGTCTTCCGCTGCAACCTTTTGTTGTGTTTCTGTCGCTTCATAGCCCCCATCTACTGCCGTGAATGGATTACCTCCTTGTCCATTTGGTAATGATGTATCTAGGTTTACAATCTGGCACGATTGAGGTGACATCTTCACACCTACTGTCCCTGTGCCTGATTGGAACCATGCTCTTGGTGTCCAACTAACTCTAAGAGTTGCCCCATTAGGGATTTCTTGGATGGAACCTTCCTTTGTTGTGTCGATCCGCTTGGCTTTTGAATCGTACATGACGATCTTTGGGTTCCATGTGCCTCCATCTCTTGTTGGTACCTCATACAACTGTTTGAATGACACAGCTATATAGCCTTCAAAGTCATCCAAGTATGAGTACATAGGATGGATGTTGATTGTCTTTCTCTTAGGGTTTTCTGCTAGTGCTTTCTCCTTCTCCTTCTCCACTAACCCATCAAGGTGTTCAATGAGACTTGCGGCCTCATCCTCCTTGATTAGTAAGCGGCCCTTGTAAGCCTCTGGCCCACCTTTGAATGAGTCTGGCTTAATGAAACTACACCAGTATGCTAGTCCAGTTAGTACGGTAAAATCTTCAGGTCTTGTAGTCATATGAGTTTTTCTCCTTTCTCTTCGTTATCTACGTTGGTTCTTCTTGGGTTTACTATTGCCTCTACATCAATTCCTAAGCTAACCAATTCAGCTTGGAAATCTACAGGGACAGCTATATCGTTATGTAATAAGTACATAAGGGTCTTAATTTTAGTTGCTACTTGGGTGTCCATTTATTGTATGTCCTACATTAGTGTATGTGTCTAAGCAAAAAAATACTTAGAGTTGATTACTTCCTTAATATCCAATGAGCCCTTAGGAGGTGGAGTGGGTAACTCAAACCCCAACTCTTCAGCATGGGCTGCAAACTTAGCCAGTTGATCTACAGAATAAACCTCTACGAATGCCTCTCGTATCAACCTTGCCATGGTTGAGGTGTCAGCAGCATGAACCCCATAAGAGTCATGTATCATAGCGAAAGATTTAATCCCTACATCTACAGCCTTGCAGATCGTTATGGTCATACAGGCTCCATCATTACCGTGGACAAAGTTAGGTGCTATACCATTAACTGACCTAGCCCTATCTATCCCATCAATTGCCACTCTAATCTGAGGTTTAATTAGGGTGCCATCTATCTTAGTGGTTATCCTCATAGGTTTTGTGTTGGGATAAAGCTGATGTATCCATGCCCCTGTAGGTGTATCCCATACCACAGGTATATCCTCTTTGGATAATATCTTCCCAATGTCCTGTAGGTATTTCATTATTACCCTTGCGGCAGGTACAGCCTCGTTAGCCACAGTCCATAACTTGGCTGCAAGGTATGTCACAGCCTCGTTAAAGTCATCTTTGAATACATCGGTAGCACCTTCACCCAACTGTTCCTCAACGTAGTCTGCTATGTAGTCTCTACAGGCAAACTTAGTACCACCGTAGGGTATCACCATAATAGGCCTCTTTACTGTCTTCCTAGAGCCCCCAAACTCAAGCCATAGTTGGGCCATGGGGTGCAGACTATCTTCCTGTAGTGTGTCCCATAGAGAGATATAAACATTCTGATACATATCCTCTGGTACCTCTGAGGGTATAAGACATGTTGCCTTGCCTCCAACCTCATCCAACCCTAATGCAGACAGGTGTTGTAGCCCATTGTTACGCCCATCAAGGGCAATAGGAAGATGACTAATGAAACCCCACCCTACCCTCTTGAACTGAGCATACTCCATGCAGAAAGATAAGAACTGGAAAGGGTCTGATGCAGAAGACCACCACTTGTGTGTTAGTGGGTCAGTAGCTGCAAGAATAATACTCTCTTCATTCTCCTTAACCCACCTGACTCGCTCATCAAAGGTAACCTTGTCGTTACCGTAGGTGTTAGCCCCTTGTACACACAGCCAATCTGATGCCTCTTGAGTCTCTATTGCCTTGCCCTCACCAAATAACAACAGTGCCTTAGAATAATCAGGCCCCTGAGGATTAACAAAACTACTAACCGCATATTTTCTAAAGCGGAAATCATTCTGATAAACGTAATAGAGGGGTAGATTAAGGTAATCTCTACAGGTACCGATGGTTCGTATCAAGGCCAACCTTTTAGAGTCTAGCTGTGCATTCTTGGTATGTGCATTAGCTGCTCTCCTTTTCCATTTGACAAGAGTATCTAACTGCTCAGGGGTCATGTCCTTTTTATCTAAAGACTTTGGCAAAGGGCATATGGGAATAGGAACTGACTCCCTAGGTGGTACTCCTGCCCATCCTCCTCCATTCTCCCATATCTGTTCCAGTACACTGAACACTCCCTTATTAATTACCCACTGAGTATTCTGTAGGGCATTAAGGGCCTTATATTCTAAGGGCATGGGTTGATTGGCTAATTCTTCCAAGACATATCTATTCTTGGTCTTAACCATAAGTAGAGGCTTGATGTGTTTACTCCAATAACCCCCATCGTAGGGGTTAGTCCATTCTCTAGGTGGGATAACACAAGGGCCGTAGTTAGGCATTAAGAACTGTGTCCTTTGGTTTACCTTGGCTATCCATGAGAGTGTTATGTCTGTAGGCTCTAGTATCAGCTTAGTCCTCTTACCTCCCAATCTAATGGTTGCTTTTTTAACAAGACCTGTATGCTGTATCATTAAGTCGATCAGCTTGACCCCCATGTGAAGTTTCTCTGTCTTACTCCACGGTTCGTAGGTGATGAGAGCATTCTTATTCATACTATGGATTAAGTTGTATCTCATGTAATGCCTGTTACTGGTTCGCTTACTTACTGCACCTTTAACACTCTCAAATAGCCTAGGTTCTGCTGTCCTAAACAGGGTGAACTTGAACTCATCCTCTAGTCTCCCTGCAATTGACATAGCAGTAGCTGTGATGCCATTAGCGGAATTAAGGTGGTCTATGGTTACCTTAAGACAAAGGTATGCAGCTACATCAGGCTTAACCAAGGATAATAACTTGGCATTAGTATGTCTGTTTCCTCTGCCTGCCTTACCCTCGTATGCCTCTATTAGGTAAGCCTTTAGGGCATCCTCTAGGGCAGTAACAGTGCCCTTTAGTACACTTATTCCTGCTACTGTAGTAGAAGGTAGTGCCGCTAGGTTATTCTTATTGAACCTAGACATCCCTACAGTAAGCATCCTCTCTTCTAACTTTAACTGGAGGTCATATAGGTGACCCTCTGGAACTTTACTGTCCATTAATTAAATCTCCTTCTGAGGCCCATTCATAGGCACATATCTTGACGATCTGTGGGTACTTGGCTATGTAAAAGCCTGTTTGTGATGAGAGAGCCTTATAATTTACAAGGCCCTTGTGTGGGTGTGTTACTTCCTTCCAAGATTTCTTTAGTAAGGTACAGAGTAAGTCGAACTCTGTGTCTGTTAGGGGGCTACCGTCCTTAAGGTAGTATAAGTAGCTACTCATGAGATAGTAGCTGAGTAATCCATTAGGTGTCAGGTCATCTATTACCACTAATTATCCTCCTTGTCCTTGATTTGAGTGTACATTATACACTAATGCATGTCTTAAGTCAAATAAGAGGCCCACTTAAGGGCCCCTATGTAACCTATAATTCTGTCAGTTCCTCAATATTAAAACCCTCGGCAATCCAATGGCCTAGGGTGTCTATAGCACCTAGAGGCTCATACATATATAAGTCATTAAAGTTCATCGCTTCTCCTTATTTAACATGTTAAACAGGAGTGTAGGGAGGAAGGCGAGGGATTTTAAGTCCCTTGCGTCTACCAATTTCGCCACCGAGGCTTAGGTGGGACTTGCTACACTCGTAATACATTATACTTTAATCTCTATTACTCCACAAGTACCCCACTTTAGGCACTAGGATAGTCAAGGGGATTAAAGTTCCCTAGGGTATTTATTGCAGACTTGAAGTTCTTAGGGGCCAACTTAGCATACCGTAAAGTTGTCTCTATTCTCTTATGCCCCATCAACTCCATTACAACCGAAACATCGTTACCTTTTTGAATCAGATGACTCGCAAAGGTGTGGCGTAAGGTATGCCAGACCACATCATGTAATCCTAGTCGCTCCCTTAATGCCCCCCACTCTCTTATATACGACTCACCTATGGTTCCTCGCCTGAGTAAAACCTCTAGGGCCATGGGTGCTAATGGAATAGACCTAGGCATATGGTTCTTGGACACAGGTATATACAGAACACTATTCTCTACATGATTAGGCCGTATATTAAGCATCTCAGAGGCTCTCACGCCTGTAAGAAGGGCCACGATTATCGCATCCCTTAGCAGACCCTTGCTCTCCCTTATTATCAGCTTACACTCGTCCTCTGTGAGGTACCTTGTCCTCTTGTTATTGACAGTAAGTGTCTGAATAAAAGGGTACTTGGTTAGCTTACCATTCTGATCGGCAAACCTAAGGACTTTTCGCAGGCTCTGGATAGAATGGTTGATGGTACTAGGCTGCAACCCCTGCTCCCTTAGGGAAACCACAAACTCTGTTATCTGCTCAGAGGTAATGTGGTTGATAAGGGTGTCAGGCCCAAAGAAACCCTCAACTTTATTCTGGTGCCTAATCTGCCATTGAGGGTAGTCTGTGTCTCTCCAATAGATAGACCACACCTTGTTATAGGTATCCCTTAGTGACCACATCCCCTCTCCTGCTCTTGCCTTACCAAATGAGGGTAATACTTCCCCCTTTTGATGAGCTACCCTTAACCTAGCCTCGGCCTCCATGGCCTCTAACTTGGTAGGGAACTGTTTCCTGAATCTCTGTCCTGAGAGTACAACAGACATTTGGTAGCCGTTGCCCCTCTCTCTTACACTCATACTGGAAAGATACTCTCAAGGAATAACCTACCCTTAAGAGTCATGCTTAATCTCTTCCGTGAGCGGTTCACATGGCATTCCAATGCCTGTATAAAATCAGGGCCATTGACTTTAGCCCTAGTTAACTTACTCCATGCCATAACATTACGAGATGCACTAGCCTGAGTCAGACCAAGTTGCTCAGACAAATCCTTGATGCTATACCCATCAGGGTGTTCCTCATGTAGTGCTACGTTAAGGATGGTAAGGATTGTCTGTGCCTGCATCTCAGGGTCTACAGTTCTGAATTGTTGTATTAATGCCATGAATTGTTTTATTTCTTGTTTGTTCATAATAGTGGTTCCGAAAGACTATTAGGGCCGAATACTGATTATTATCTCCCAATAGTAAAGCCCTATAAAATAACTACCCTCATCCCTGCATAGGTAGAATGATTTATTACATTTGTTACACTTGCGATTGCTTATATTATAAATAAAGATGTCCGTATTGAATATGTCCTTAAGGTAGATCACGTTGCCCCCTTGTGGTGGATGAGAGTGATAGGAAAGGGGGTAGGGCCCTTGTACAGGAACCCCCCCCCTCTATGTCACAGGTATGTATGATACTCGCTACTGGATGACTTGTCAAGTAGCACTAAATGCCTCCTCCCATTCAGATGGTGTGATACCCGTCATAAGGAACTCACGCTGTTCTGGGTTTAACTCAGGGAAAGCCTCTTGTATAAGGGCCCCCTCCTTCCATTTAGCGTATCTATTATGAAAGGCCCTCCATCCTAAAGGAATAATCATACCGCTAGTCTTCCCTGTTAGGTTAGATGCCATTTTGACGTACACGACTGCTCCTACTTTAGTGCAGATCATACGGTTGCACCTAGAGCGTAGGCCATGAACCATACACCGTCAGGTTGCTGTTCCCGATAACTGATGATCTCGTGTCCGTCACCTTTTAACTCACATATCCTAGCTGCTAGCCGAGTACATGAGAATAAGCGATGTGCTACATCACGGTTGATTGACTTTCCAGATTGTAGATACTTAAGAATCTTCTTGTTTTGTGATACTTTCATGACAACTCCTTTTTACAGTTCAAATTTAAATGATGGGTGCATGTGTTTTAATAGGTCACATGCTCTACCTAGATGGTTATAGGTGGTGTCGTATTGACAATCACCATTGGGGTAAAACTTACGAGGATGTAAGACCATTCCCCTAGAAAGGCATGTTTTGACGTACTTGTATGCTATGGTGCCCTTGTCGAAACCATATACATCCTTGATGATGTTCATTACAACCCCCCAAGTGTTCTTAGTAGCTCTAACAATTCTTCACTCATTGGAATTTCATTTAACATGTTAAACACTCCTTAAATAGCAATTACAACAGATCAGTTTTTTACCTATGTACACCATATGGTGCTTAGGTGTCTCTTGATGACATTCGGTACACACCCACATCATTTGTAGGTACCATCGGTAAGCACCACAGCATCCATAAGTAGAAGGGCTAAGTCTTGGTTAAATTGGTACTGCTCTTCGGTTGTGAGTTTCCTATGCGAGATCAACTCATTCCAGTAGCGTAACTTCACTAAATGCCTGCCTTCGATACCGTAATATTCATAGTCATTTAACATGTTAAACGGCCTCCTTATTCTTCCGTTGTTCACGTTCTTTTATCTCAGCACCTATGCGGCACTGGTCACATATCAGAACATCTCCCCAGTACCCTGTCTCACCACACCTCATGGTTACGTCCTTGTAGTCGTAAGGCCCTTTAGGTACACAATGCACTACTTTATTTTCACATCTGCTCATTACGCCACCTCCATTAGTGGTTGAGGTACATGAGTGCATAACCGTTCATATGACTCTTGGTTAAAGAAGAAGTTTTGTTGACCTGAGGCCTCTAGGGCTTTCCTTATGGCGATTGTATTGCCGTCAGGGTGTGAGTCTTTGCGAGTAAGGAAACCTAGGCCCATTGGGTCTTTATGACGTATATCATGACGATCAAAGTCCATGCCATCATTAGGGAACCATTCGGTCTTGGTGCCTTTAGTATTGATCGGTACAGCTACCCTCATTCCATGTTCTAAGGCCCTTACAGCCATTGAGAATGCCTTGTCATTGGCGTTAGAGGCAGACCATGTTAGATCGTAGTTGGTTAAGGTATTATGCAGCATCCTAGGCCATATCTTGGTGTAATCATAGAACTGGATATGAGGATTATAGGTAATTAACTCAGTCCAATCTTTGTCCATGGTACCGTTGGGCCTAGCTGAGAGGTTGTCACCGTGTTTGTCGTATTCCTTGTTCAATTCCTTACTCATGGCCTCTAGGGTTTCCTCAGGCCGTAGGTGTACATAGAGCCCTCGTTTCCACTGTATCTCCTGATTAAACCTCATCATGCCAGACTTCTTTAAACAAGAGAGTTCACAATCAGCTACCTTGGCCCCATGGCACCAACCCTCGTTTAGTAGGGAGCGGCTAGCAGGGCCATAAAAGACCATCTGAACGGCCCCCTCTAAGGTCATTCCCTTTTTGATCTTTATGGTTTCCTTAGTCCAGAACTTAAAAGGATGGGTTGTATACTCCATGTCCTTTAGGAAAAAGACTTTCATTTCTGGTTTGATGTCTGCGGCTAATATTTCTGATCGGCTTATATTAAACATCACGCACCCCCTTGAAATCAGCGGTACCGTTAGGTCTAATCTCGCTCCCTTGTAAAGTCATTCTATTTAACATGTTAAATGGTTTATCAAATAGAGCGTGGATGTTAACTGCTAGTATATCTCCATTACATGTGAGCTTTGTTTGAGCAAGGGCAGCCTCAGGTGATGAGTACATACGGCACACAGCCTTATATACTCTTACTGCATCGCTATACTTTTCTATATGATGCTTAGTCCACATGGGCAATGGATCAATGAATGAATCTGTGGCTGCATCATAAGTGGAAAGCGTGTTGATAGTTCTTAAAGAATGGATAGTAAACATAATTGTAACTCCTGCATTAGTGGATGTGGTTTAACATGTTAAACGACTTTAACAATGAGGTCATTCTCAATGGTTATTTGAGCAAACCATTCACGGCCCTTGCCGCCTAGGAGGTGAGGCCGTCTGGCACCGTAAAGAACACCATTAGATAGGTATTCATCACCGAACATTGATGTTTCCGAGTAATTAAGGCGCTTACCTATTGAACCTTTAAGGTCTTTCTTGCTGTTGTATCTTAGTAGTAGCATGTGTGTATCTCCTGTTGTTTAACATGTTAAATGATAAAATGTGTAAAAGGGATAATTCCCATTCACAGTACCATTATACACTAATGCATGACATATGTCAAGTGAGTAGCTTATGTCACTAGGGCCCCAGTACCCTATAGGGCCTAGTACGATACAGCCCCTTCCTATTTAACATGTTAAACAGACACCCCTATCTAAACCTCTAGGGCCCTTGTTCCTATCACTGGGGGCCTATGATGTGATTGATAAGGCGGCCCTTTATGAAAGGCAAAAAAAAGCCCTCGATAATCAATTAAGACTATCAAGGGCTTTAA
>ENA-ORXI01001477-ORXI01001477.1-sediment-metagenome-genome-assembly--contig:-NODE-1477-length-18165-cov-6.070433_pt1 | contig 18165 bp, 16 predicted proteins | sample MGYA00237861_ERZ511468 | MGnify/ENA primary metagenome ERZ511468 (study PRJEB26299, sample SAMN06266213) | sediment metagenome | isolation source: Hudson Canyon methane seep mesocosm | place...
CTTAACCCTTAGTGCGACTTATTTTGCGCATTTTTACCAAGGTTTTTCGTAGGATGGGTAGAGCATATTTTTGCGAAACCCATCATTTTTCGTGGGGTTGATGGGGTTCGCTATACAGCTAAAAAGACAGCTACGCTCTACCCATCCTACATAAATATAAATTGCAATATGGTAGCTACTGCTGGAAGGTCATTATAAAGGGTAATTCAGTAGAGATACTAAATTAATAAAAAATGCTGCGTATGTCTCATCTCGACGACAAAAAAGATATTGCTGTTTATGCTTAGCACGACACTTAAAGATTCTTCCTAAGGTCAGATGACAATCGCTTTATTAAACTTAGTACGTCACATCAGTTACTTAATTAAAGTATCCTGCTGTGACAGAGAAAATGGTCTCGGCTTATATCCAAAGTTTTTCGCTGCATCAATATGTTCAAAAACCAAGTCCTTATTCATACGCTCTGCCATTGCGGCTGACCAGTGACGGTAGCGGGGGAATATACGCAGACAAATCACAGCTAATTTGAATATATTGAGTGGAATGCGAATAAAACGGGGGCTCTTGCCAAGAGCAATAAATATACGCTCAACCATGTTTCGATAAGTTAAGGTTTCAGCACCCGAAATATTGTAAGTATAATTGGTAGCATTTGAATTGTTCATAGCAGAAATGCAGGCATTAGCCACATCTTCGGCATGTACCGGCATGCGCAAACCTGTCGCTGATCCAAGCAAAGGAAAAAAACTAAAGCGTTTAATAAATCGAGCTATTTCAGCAATGTTCTTGTCTTCTCCAAAACCATAAATTAGTGTTGGCCGTAATATCAACCAATCAATATCTTGTTTTTTTGCCCATTGTTGTAACTGCTGTTCGCCTAGTTGCAAACGCTTGGCTGTTGCAATTTCCAAAGGTTCAGAAGATGCCTGTTTGCTGACTGCGCTCGTTGAGGATAAAGCCAGTACACTTTTAGCACCATAGGCTTCAAGCATTGGAAAATAATCTGCTAAAACCCAAATAGGTGCGACACAAATCCAGTGGGTAATCGATAGCTGTTTAGTTTGCTTTAGTTCTGGTTGTATTCTTATCCATTCAATATTTTCATTAACGGACTTTTCTGTAGAGCGAGAAAAAGCATAGACTTGAATATTCGATTTTGCCAACTGAGCCAATACACAGCGACCCACCAAGCTACTTGCACCTAAGACACCCACGCTTTTCATGATATTAACAAACCTTTTAAATTATTGAGTAAGCGCTGTCCAGAAAAATAGCCAGCTACCAACAAAAATCGCAGGCCAACACCGATAACAACTAAAGCGATTAATGGCCCTGGATATTGTTGCTTGAAAAATTTATTATAAAAACGAATCATGCCTTTATGCTTATGCCATTCGACAAAAACTTTACGCGATTTACTACAAGCACCTAGTGCATGACTAATTTTTGCATCTGGGACAAAGAGTATTTTCCAGCCTTTTTGTCGAAAGCGCATGCACCAGTCCAAATCTTCACAGTGTAAAAAATAACCCTCATCCCATAAACCCACATCGTCAATGACCTCACGCTTAACTAGCATGCAAGCTCCAGAAATAGCCTCTACTTCTATGGGATGGCTGGGTAAAGCTTGTTTATGTAGATGAAAATCAAAAAATAAATTCGGCCAGTATTTAGTTAAATGATATAAGCCAAACGCCCGTACGAAAGAGCGCCAAGGTGTTGGGATAGCACGTCGCCCGCCAGCTTGTTCCGATCCATCGAAGTTAGTTAATAGGCCACCGACCATGCCTACCTGCTTGTTGGATTGTAACTGTGTAAGGAGCTTTTTTAATGTATTCGGTTCAAATGAACAATCAGGATTTAGAAAAAGTAGATTATCAGAATGAGAGACTGTTATTCCTTGGTTACAAGCAGCGGCAAACCCACGATTTTGCAAGTTGTTAATTACTTGAACATCCTTCATGTCATACAAAGCATCCAAACTTCCATCTGCAGATGAATTATCAACCACGATTATTTCGATATCCAATGGACAAGCTTGTAACGAATTAATGCAACGCAGTAATAATTCTCCTGCGTTATAGTTAACAACGATTGCTGAGATCACTTCACTCATATTTATTTGCCACCAAACTGTGCTGTCATTATCTGCTTATTTAATTGTTTCCAAATTTTACTAGTGGAAATAACGCGAGTCTTTTGTATTTTCTGACGCTTACGCCACATTTTTGGCAAACCCAGTATTGCATCACGCTTGGCACGTAAAATCACATGCCCCTGCCCACGCAATGAGAACCATATAATACTGACTACGTTGAGAAGCAGGTGCAATGGTAAAAGTAACCAAAACAACACACTTGGCATATCTTTTACAAAGGTCCAAACCAGGTTGCGATGCCCATGATACATAGAGAAAGCACTGTGCTGACCACCGGTAGTTCCTGAACCTACGTGGTGCACAATAGAACTAGGAACATAAAGGCAGCGATACCCCGCTAGCCTTAAACGAAAACCGAGGTCTACATCTTCTACATAGCAAAAGTAGTCTTCATCTAGCCCGCCTATTGCTTGCCAAGCACTACGACGATAAAGTGCCGCTGCCGCACAAGGTGAAAAAATCTCACTATCACTTTCCACTGTAGTCGGTATAGGTGAGCCATGCCCCATACGCCATACCAAACCGCTCACATGGTAAGCATCGCCAGCCCCGTCCAGTAACCTCGGATCACCTGCATTGACTAGCTTACTGCCAAACACATCGAATTCTGGATTAGATTTTGCCGATTCTAGCAAAGTTTCTAGCCAGTCTGCTTCGACAAACGCATCGGGATTAATGAGTGCTATCCATTCAGACTCTTTAGATGCCTCAGCAACAGCTAGGTTATTGCCTCGTGCAAATCCTGTATTTTGATCAAGGACGATCAGTCGCACTGAAGGAAACCGACGAATAATTTCAATCGATCCATCGGTGCTCGCATTATCTAAAAGAATAATCTCGTGGGGACTAGTGGTTTGAGCTAACAACGCGGTTAGACATTGCTCAATAAACTGTGCTCCATTCCAGTTGACAATGATGACAGAAGCTTTATTAGTCATAGGTTTTTTCATTTAAATCATTCATATATAACCAATTATTATCTATCTAAACGACCAGTGCTTGTGACCGATATAGCTAGTAAATACGGGTACGGCAACTCCGGTTGCATGGGCTATTTCAGGTACATATCGAGTTACCCCTAAAAACGGCAATAGGTAATGAGCTAAGCCCATGCTAATACCCCACGTTTGGACTATAGCGACCAGATTAACCAAGATAAAAAATAAAGCGGATTTATGTAAGGACTGCTGGCTTTCTTTAAACACAAACAGTTTTGCTAAAACAAAAGCTGTAATCATCCCTGTTATATAAGCAAAAATAACAGCTGCTGAAAAATCAACATACTGGTTATAAACTATTCTAGAACCAAAATTTATAGCGGCTGCCGTTCCACCCGTTAATAAAAAAAACATAAATTGTTTTGATAGCTTGCTAAATACCATGCCTATCAATATAGGAGTAAAGATGCCGATTATATTTGCAATCTCAAACAAATATTCAGATACCCCAAGCATGGGCAATAAGTAATAGGCCATCACCATACTAATAGCCCAGACTTGAAGCGCGACAAACAGAGTAATCAAAATAAAGTGTAAAACAGCATTAAGTTTAGAACACTGTCGCCGTTTAACACCAAGAACCTTCACTAGTAATAAATGTGCAACTGCCCCTGTTAAACAAGCCAATATAATAGCGATAGAAAAGACAAAGTGTTGACTGTAAGCGATCCTAGAACCAAAATTCACTGCGACAGCAGCGCCACCTATTAACCAAGAAACAAGAAACTGTCTTGAGAACAAATACCTGATCAATCGACTGCAACCTTAGCTATTTTTCTACCAAACTCAATACTTTCAGATATCCCTCTATCTTCCGGATAATAGTAAGAAGTATCTGCAACCCATAAACCTATAACGGGTAACGCCACCGGAGGTAGTTTATCCAAGTATCCAGGCTCACAAATAGGTTGTGCATATCGATAACGACTGGCATGTAAGTCGATAAAATCATCATCACACAATTCAGGATTAATCTTCTTCAAATAGCGACGCACTTTATCTAAAAAAGCTTGATCAGGCTCTGCAAATTTTGGATGCTCACCGGGCATGTAGAAAGGCACATAAACAATATGATCATCCAATGGCCTTAAGTTACTGTATTCCACCAAGCCGGGGATATCCATGGCAGGGTCATTGGTATTTAACCAGAAATATTCACTCAGTGCTTTACGTAGCTTTACAATTACGCAGACCACGGCAATATTATTAATTGATCGAAAATGCTCCAAAATTTCAGTGGGTAAATCAGGCATTAATCTTGGAATGTAGGGGAGTGGAATAGTGCTGATCACCTTGTCGAAGGCTTCAAATTGTTCGGCCACATTAACACCACATACTTTGCCATCCTCAATGACAACCTTGCTAATCGGAGATTTCAGCCGAATTTCGCCACCATGTGCTTCAATATCTGCACGCATAGCTTGCAACAATGTTTCTGAGCCACCTTCCAAATAGCCTAGCTTTTCACGAAACAGACTATAGCGCGATCTACCAATGCGCCTGATTCGACTCCAAATCCAAGCGGCAGAAAGATTATCGGTATAGTCGTAAAACTTGTAGTCAAACAACCTACGCCACAAAACCTCATAAGCTTCTTTACCTACCCAACGTTTAATCCAACCCGTTGCTTCAACATGATCTAAAGGCTCCCAATCATTTCGTTTAGTGCATAGGAAAGCGTGAAGACCATAACGAAATTTTGCAACAAGACTCAAACCCTTAAATTTAAGTAGCGCAACAGGATTGCCCCAGGGTTGTAACTGCTCCTGAAACCAATAGCCCATTTTCGTTTCTACCCAGTGCACCTTGTCAGTCAAGGCCAGTTCGTCTAAGATCGCCAAGAAAGCATGGTCGGATATGCAATGAAAGTGATAGTAGCGCTCGATGGATAATCCGGAAAAATCGAACGCAGCTGTCATACCGCCTACTCGATCATCTGCTTCAAATAACACAGGTTGACGCCCATCTAATGCCAGCTGATAAGCAACTGCCAAACCCATAGGGCCTGCACCTAATACTGCAATACGTTGTTTAGACATTGTTAAAACTCCAGAACAATATTGCTATACGTTGGATGCGTAAAGGTTTCATTAATCGCATCGATAAAAGACGTACGAGGTACTTCAAAAATTGTAGGCCAATCTATCACTTCAAATTCATCCTTTGTTTTTAACGCTTCAAGTTGTCGCGTGGTAAACGGTGGGCTTTTGTCAAAAATAGCCCACACCCAAAGCAATACATAAAACAAATGGTATGGAATTTTTGTAATCAAAACACTTGCTTTTGTAACACGTTTAATTTCTTTAATAATATCAATATAATCCACTTTTTCATGTCCAGATATATTGTATATCCCTTGTGTTTTTTTGTTCTCAATACAACTAATAATAATATTACAAAAATCACCAACATATAGTGGTTGTCGCATATATTTTCCATCTCCAGGGATAGGAAAAAGGGGTAATTTCTTCATTAAGCGTGATAACCAGCCTAAGTGTTTTCGATCAAACCAACCGAACATTAAAGTAGGGCGTAATATAGGGCAACTAATACCACTATCAACAACCATTTTCTCCTGCTCTTTTTTAGTTTGCGTATAAAAATCGTCCGCAGCAGACATCACAACAGAAGAGCTGATAGCAACTAACTGAGGAATATTATTATTTTTAATGATTTCAAGAATGATTCTTGTAGAGTCAATATTGTTTCTAACGTAATCTTGGTATTCATTACCACCAATTTGAGCTTGTAGCATGACAACGACATCAGCATCTTCAAAATGTTTTTGCCATTCTCCTTTCTCTGCTAAATCTGCATATTCGGCAATCACCCCTGGGTGAACTCTCTTTAATACTTCTAAATTGGCTTTATGCTTATCTAATACAATAATATTGTTATAGCCTTTTTCTTTAAGCCTAACAATAAGGTTTTGCCCTACAAGGCCAGCGCCACCAGGTAAAACTATTTTTTGTAACATCATCAAAAATCCTGTATTTCAAATATTGACCGATATTCGATTGTTATCGGACTAACTAGCTCATAACCGCCATCATTTATTTGACCAAATTCAAGCACGTAATCATCATACAGCCCTGTTTCCATAGAAAAAGAAAACGTCTTTAAGTCATTACTCTCTGAAAAACTTAAACTTCTGTTCTGATCAAAGGCATACCCACCAGTATAGGTACGCATAATAAAATACCCAGGATTATCTGTTGCATACGGTATTGTTCGAAGCGAAAAGCTTACATTAACTTTTGAATAAGCAGGGATATTCAAATCATGTAACCTTAATTTCGTATTAAATCGAATGTTTTTCTCACCTTTTACAATGACTCGCCCCAACACGTGAGCATCTTTGTTCGCATCAAGAAAAGATGCACGCTCATCTTTATTTGCATCAATATGAACTGTTGAACTTAAATCTGACACATCATTACCTGGAGTAAATATTTTGAACTCGTAGGCTCTTACCTTACCCAATAATTGCGTCCCCCGATTGGACACCCACCCCTCTCTCTCCCTCTCTGGCAAATATCCACCTTTATAAATAGCAATAATTAAATCAAGCTTTTCCCTAGATAAATCAGAATTATTTATCTCATTGACAACATATCCACGACGCTTGAGATAATACATAAGGGCATGAGGCCCATTCCAACAACCTTGTTCTGATTCATGAACAACACCGATAAGCCTAGTATTAACACCTAATTCTTCTAAGTAAGCTCTAATCTGCCCCCCAATTTCATATTCACATTCAGATTTATCATAAGGAGATGACAATGGACTTAGATCTTTCCAATTATAATAGAGATTATGAGCTGCATAAAAAGTAAGAATACCAAACATTACCGTTAGTAATTGCCACTGAACATTCTCACTCCTCAATTTTGTAAAAATTAAATTCACAAGTACAGATAGACCTATACCACCAACTAAAGCATTTGCAATTGAAATTGGAAGCTGATAGTAGGTGTGAACATAATTCAAGTTAATAAATATAAATAAGTACAAATAAGAGAACAAAATTGATAACAACGACACAGCAAGCATTCTATTGCTCAATTTAAACTTACAAGACCAAGCAGTAATTAATAAACCAATCAAACCAAAAAAGGCAAAATTATTATTTATAAGTCTCGTTATCAGCTCACTCCATACCACCGATGAAAATCGTTGCTGCATAGTACCAAAATACCACTCGACTGATGAGGTGGTGTACATATGAGGATTTAGTGTATTCATGTACCTTGAATAATAATTCCAAGACAAAAACACAAGCGTCATAAACACTGCAGATATAAACAATATAATTAGTGTTTTTCGTGGATATTTTCGCCACTCTATGAGAAAGGTATATGTATAAAAAACAGAAAAAGGAACAAAAGCACCAGTGATTTTCACTGTCATTGCTAAACAACCCAATACTACTGCATAAATTAAGTTTGTTATTCGTCCTGTTCTAAGCCACCCACAATATAAGTAAACAGATAAAATAGGTAATAATAAAGAAAGTGGGTCAATAAGTATCGTTGAGCTCCAAAAAATCACTGCTGGATTCAAGAGAAAAATCACCATTACAAATAAGAATGCTCCCTTTGCAATAAAATTTTCTACCAATTTTGCGAGCATTACTCCCGTCGTAATTACTATAGTCAAATTTATAAGTCTACAAATTAACTCTGAAAAGCCAAATACTTTCATAATCAATGCAGAAAAAGCTTGATATAAAGGGAATTCTAATATTACAACTGAATGACTTCCATTTGTATCAATTTGCGGCCTGAAAAGATCAATTCCATCAATAAAATAATTATAAATAGTTGATAATGTTTGCGTTTGTCTAAACTGATGAAGATCAGTCGGGTTTCGGCCAATATCAAAGGAAGACAGAAACAAAAAAACAATTATAAGCAATAACACCAAAAAAACTTCTTGATTCAAGAGTCTATTTTTAATATCGTTCATATTAAATATCCATTTTATTAAAGATAAACCGTGGTAAATGACGAATTATCATCATAATAAGTTTCCATTTGGCTGGTGCATATATAACAGGCATTCCTATACCTATACCACTAACGATACTTTCAGCAACATCCTCAACGCTGGCTAATTTAGCTCCTTGTTGTTTTAAATGTGCTGTCATTGGTGTTTCAGTAGGACCAGGCTTAATCAACACAACTTTTACCTTTGTATTCGCTAAGCGATGTTGCAAACCTTGAATATAACGCGTTACTAACCCTTTAGCTGCGCCGTAAATATAATTAGACTTCCTGCCTCTGTCACCTGCAACTGAGCCTATTACAGCTAAAGTGCCTGAGTTATCTTTTTCCATATACTCAATAAATGCCTCAGCAAATAATACGGGAGACACTCCATTTATTTGCATCTCGTCCGCACAGGTGCTTAAATTACTTTGGCATTCTTGTTGATCGGGTAATGAGCCGTGTGCTATTAAGACTAAATCAAGCTTGCCGCCAGCAGCTATATTTCCAACTAAATCTTGAATATCACTTGCTTGGGTAAAGTTTACTGTCAGCTGATGAATTGTTGACTGTGGAGATCGAACGTTTAAATCCATCGCAAGCTGTTTTATTTTTTCGGCATTTCGCCCCACTAATACCAGCTCTACGGCTTCACCTGTAATCCACAAACGCGCGCAATGCTCAGCAATAGATGATGTGGCACCAATAATAACAATTCTTTTTTTATTGTGTTCTAACACATTAATCTCCAATTAATCGACGTGATAGTGCCGAGCTAATACCGGGATCCCGATATTGTAAAAATTTGGGCAGGTTTGGGTAGCCCGCTTCAAATAAATCGCGAGGCATTCGCGCATCCTTAGCTAAGTAAATTCTTCCTTTAGCTTCACGGACAATAGCATCGAGGTTTTCAAGTAGCTTACTCGTCTTTTTACCTTTATTCGGAAAGTCTAAAGCTAAGGTAACTCCTGGCTGCGGAAAACTCATCATTCCTATTGACTCTCTATTGCCAAATGTTTTAAGTACCGCTAAAAATGAACCTTCGCCCGAACGAGATATTTGATTTAACATTTCTTGTACTGCATCTGCACCCACATGATGAGGGATAACACTTTGATATTGATAAAACCCTTTAGAACCGTATATTCTATTCCATTTTAATAGCTTATCTAAGGGATAAAAGAATGGCTCATAATGAACCTGTTGTTTACCTGCTTGATATTTCTGCTTATGAAAATAAGCCGTATTAAATGGGCGCAAAGTGAGTGGGTTAACTAATGATATGGGCGGAAGAAAAGGAAAGGTTATTTTTTTCTTAGATTCCTGAATTTGTTTATTCGTTTTGCTTGAGTTGCCACGCATGAATATACCTCGCCCTTGCTTAGAAAGGCAGTCTATCCATGAGACAGTATATTCCCAGTCTTTTTCTGAATCATCCGCTAATTGAAAAAATTCATTTAAATTATCATAAGGTATATTTTCAGCATCAATCCAAGCACTTGGCACTTGGCGCAATCGAAGCTCAATTTCAACAATCACGCCTGTAAGACCAAAACCTCCTATGGTTGCAGCAAACCAGTCTCGTTCTAGCTTGGGCCCACATTCAATAATACTACCGTCGGTTCTTAATAGTTTGATTTTCTGAACGTGGTCACCAAAAGAACCTAAAACATGGTGGTTTTTTCCATGAACATCATTAGCAACAGCGCCTCCTATCGTTATTAATTGTGTGCCTGGAGTGACAGGAACAATCCACCCTCTAGGGATAAATAACGCCTGTATATCTCGTAATAAAACACCTGACTCACACTTTAATATGCCTGTATTTTCATCAAAACTAATAAAGCGATTTAAGCCTGTCGTATTCCATAATTGCCCATTGGGGTTTAAACAAATATCACCATAGCTACGACCCATTCCATAGGCAATCCCACGAGAAGGACTATTCACTAATTGCGAAGCTACATTATCTCTATTAGATAAGTAGCTAACGTTGTGCTCATGATGATCCAATTGCCCCCACGATGAAACTTTTACCATGGCAAACCTACTACTCCAAGATACAGTACTAGGGAAAATAGTACGCCAGAAAATAGGCTGGTTTTATCTTTAAGTGCAAAAACAATCGGATCGTCATGCATTTCACCACGGTGTGCACGTAACCACATCCAGCTTACCCAAAACAACATAATAGGGATGGCAGCCCAAATAGCTTCTGGAAATGAATACAAGGCTACAACTGCATCGCTATTCAAATAAAGAGCCAATACTAAAGTTGCTGCATAACCCGCTGTTATACCAAGCGTTTGTACGATGACTGCATCCGTTGTGTAATAACCTCGACCTTTAATTTTTTCTTCCCCACTTAATAATTGTATTTCTAATTCAGCATAACGCTTAATAAAGGCTAAAGATAAAAACAAAAAAACCGAAAAAGCTAATAACCAAAATGATAATGACATCTCGACTGCCGCTGCACCAGAAACAACCCGCAATGTATAAAGCATTGCCAGTGTCATACAGTCTAATAAAACGATGCGTTTAAAAAGCCACGTATAAGCACAGGTAAGTAAGAAATAGAAAGTCAACCAGGGTAAAAACTTTCCTCCGACATAATTAGCCAATACAAAGCCGCTTACCAATAATAATGGTACAAGGCCAACGCCTATCAAAACAGGTATTTTTCCTGACGCGAAAGGCCGCTTTCTTTTTCTTGGGTGTTGTCGATCATCCTCTAAATCAAACAAATCATTGGTAACATAGACAGATGAGGCACAAAGACTAAAGGCAAAAAAAGCAATAACCAAAGGTAGCCACAGCTCCATATTTAGAAACTGGTGTGCAGCAATCAACGGCATAAATAATAAAATATTTTTAACCCATTGATGTATTCTAAAAACCCTAAGCCATGTTGAAATATCTTGTTTAGGTGCAGGAAACACCTTTTCTACATCACTAATTTTCTTTGCTTTTTTTATCAGTGATGGGGATGCATTAACAATAATAGCCTTGTTTGAACTCGTCCAAACAGCAAGGTCATCTGTTGAATTACCCACATAATCAAAGCCTTTCAAACCAAAGCGAGATTCCAGTGCTTTTGCTTTTTGGCTGCTAGACAAGTTGATAGTGCCATCACTTGCCATCACCTCATCAAATATACCTAAATGCTCTGCTATTCTATTAGCAATAGAGCTATCAGCAGCAGTGCATAATATTAATTTACGCCCCATTTCTTTTTGTTCTTTTAAATATTCGAGCAACTCTTGATTATAAGGGAGCGTTTTTGGGTTCAACTCCACTTTCTGAGCAATCTTATTTTTTAATGTCGCTTTTCCTTGATATAGCCATAAAGGGAGCCTAAAAACCTCAAGAGGTTGCTTGCTTAATAGCTTTAATGTGGACTCATGAAGAGTATCTGTGTAAGTTAACGACCCATCAAGATCAATGGTTAAAGGTTTCACCCTGGGCATCTGCGGCTCCTGATATTCTTATTAGTAGTAATAAATTAAAGGGTACACGCCACCGGCTTCCCACTCATTCTTATCTTAAAAAACTGGGGGGGCACTACAATTGCTCTTAATCCAATAATAGCTACAATTCCTGTAAGGAACCATACAATTTTTTAACGCCTTCTTCAAAAGAAACCTCAGGCTTCCAATCAAGGACTTTCATGGCTAACTGTATATCCAAGACATTTTCTGGTACGTCAAATAACCTACCAACTTTATATGTTCTTTTCACTGGTTTTTTTAGAATATTTTCAATAGTATCCAAAATAGTATTCAAACTTCTACCTGTTCCTGAACCTACATTAAATATGCGCACATCCCCGCTATAATTAGTTACTTTGGAAATTACTCGAATTACGTCACTGATATAAATGTAATCCCTAACTACTGAGCCATCCCCCCAGATATCTATTGATTGTTCAGTCATAGCTTTATGCAAAAAGATTGCTACAACCCCCTGGGCTGCATTACTTTTCTGCCGCTCACCATACGGGTTAGCTAATCGGATAATCGAATAATCTAGGCCATAAAGTTCATGATAAAGACTCATATATTTCTCTATCGCTAGCTTAGTAATCCCATACGAAGATGTCGGATCTGTCGAATGCTCCTCAGTAATCGGCACGCTTTTTGGAATACCATATACCGTACCACCAGAGGATATAAATACTATTTTCTTCACCTCTGCACGCCTAGCAGCTTCGAGAAGCCTTACTGTTCCTATGACATTACTTTCAATATCATAAATTGGGTTATCATTAGAAGACTTAGGTAATGTAGTTGATATAAGGTGATAAACAACACTACACCCTTGTACAGCGGCTTCAATGTCAGCTTGTGAATTAAAATCACCCTCTTGCCATTCTATTTTTTCTGATTCGGTAAAATTTCTATATCGTGGGATACCTGGCCGTTCAAATATTCTGACTGATTGTCCTTCTAACAGAAGTGCATCGGCTAAGTGAGACCCTAAAAAACCACCTCCGCCCAAAACTAAAGCTTTCTTCATTTTTTTAAATCTCTACTGATTTCATCTGCAATCTTATTCACCTCTATATCCCAGTCAGTTGATTCAGCAAACTCCAGACCTTTTTTCTTTAATAAGTAAAGTTTCTCATCATCTTCTATCAGGTCTACAATGGTAGTACTTAAAGCCTCTGGAGAAGAGTCACTAAACTGCACAACATTCTCATTTAGTAGCCACTCAACATTCGCACCTTTATTTGATACAACAGCACAATTGCAGGCCATCGTTTCTAGCGGTAACAATGATAAATTTGTAAACGATAATACAAGAGCCACATCGCATTGACTATAAAGGTCTGGCAGTTCATTTAGTGATAGCACCCCACAATTTAAATATGGAAATGGAATTTCATATCCTGAAAGGTCCCACCCAGCTAGAACAAACTCAATAGCAGGGTTCTTTTTATGTATGACTGCTAACGTTAATAATCCTAATTCAAAAGCTCGTCTGGATGTTACTGGCCGAGCGTAAAAGAACACCCTCTTTTTCTCTGGGTCGCGCCTTAAATGGGGCTTATATAGTTCTCTATCATAGGAAAAATTAAAGGGTACTGTCTTCATAGCATACTCTGCACTTAACTTATCAGCTAGCCAGCTTCCTGCTGTAATCCCCTTGAACCCAAACTTATATGTTTCTTCAGCAAAAACATAATCACTTCCAAGTGCTGAGAAAAAGGGTTCAAAATCCTGAACAAAATAATATTTCTCCCCTGAGCCTACAAAGTCACGTACTGTATATGCTGTTGTCCACCCTGTTGCAAAGGTGGCTGATGCTGGCATAAGCTCATCCCGGCCGATACTAACTTCCGCATCAATTGGAAAAAAATGTTCTCGGATGCACTCCCTTGCCTCTTTACCTGTTGAGAAATGGGTCGCGCCATCAATATTAATTCTGCAGACAAACCCTTTTTCCTCTAATTTCTTCACCACCCTAAATATATTGAGATGTCCACCTGAGCCTATCCCAAAATCAGGAATAACCCAATTTATAACAGCATTAGAGCCTTTGTTAATAGCCATTCCAAATGGTGCTACATATATAAAATTGTAAAAACCAATAATATCTCTTTTCACTGCTATGGAGCTTGGGGTAAGCCCCCTACTTCTGAGCCTTCTCACGGCATATTTACAAGCACCAATAAAACCCACTTTTTTTTGAATCTCACTAAAATGAGCCCAGTATCTACTTAAATTTCTCATTACTCTATTTCCTTTTTAAAGCCATATCTCTTGAAATATACCTGACCATTGCATCAGGCAGCCTATTAGCTCGTTGCCCAAGATAGTAGCCCACTTGCTTAGCTGTATTCCGGAAAGGAGCTCTTAGTATCCAAACTAGGTTCCCTAGCATCATGCCTTTTTCTTTTAGATACCGGATATCATTAACCGTGGTTCGAAGTGACTGGCCTAACATTTGTATAACTGTAGGGCATAATTCGTATCCAAACAAACGCTGCAAAGCACGCGCCTCATCAAAGCTCCGCTGACATAATTCAATAAAATCAAAAGTATGCGAATGATACACAACTGCTTTGTCAGTATAGGCCTTAGCATAACCTGCTTCAATAATTTGTTTTGCCCACAACTGATCTTCAGCAAAATCAACCTCTGGGTAAGGTATTTTTTCCCAAACCGAACGACGGAGGCAAGCATTATTATCTGAAAAAAAATGTAAAAACTGCTGGTATCCCAAATCAAATTTATAACGCTCCTTATCCTTCATATAAACAACATCAGGCCACTCTAAAAAACCATTAAAATGCTGGTGTAAATCACGCTTCAAAAAAGGTCCATCATGCTCATAAGCAATATGTCGTCCAAAAGATCCAGCAATATTTTCATCTTGATCAGCCGCTGTCACAAGCTCAAGTAACCAAGTATTACCAGCCGGCAAAGCATCATGGGTTATCATTACTGCAAATTCGCCCGATGTAAGAGAGATGCCTAGATTTCTTGTTGCTCCATGCCCAAATTCTTTAGCGGGAATCTGATGTAAGCGAACTCGCTTTTGATCTAATACGTATTGAACTGTCCCATCAGATGAGCCAGAATCAACCACTAATATTTCATATTCCCATGGTGTTTTTTGCTCCAATAATGCTTGCAAGACACCTTTAAATTGAACACCTGCGTTTTTAGTCGGAATAATAATTGAGGCTTTCATCATTTTTTAAACATCTTTTTTAAATAGTCTATAAAAGTAAGCTTTTCTAAGCTATTTACTCGAGACCAAAGTTCTTGATTCTCTTGAGTTAAGGTTGTGAGCTGTGATTCTGAGCTGTTTACCCGAGACCAAAGCTCTTGATTCTCTTGAGTTAAGGTTGTGAGCTGTGCTTCTGAGCTGTTTATTCGAAACCAAAGTTCTTCATGGTGCGTATTTAAATTTAAAAAGAATTTATTCTCATAGTCAACGTTTATACTAGCTTTTGGAACATTAAAATCCCCTGTATTTTCACAATAGGCAATAAGGTATTCCTTGCATGCTTTACCAGACTGTTCAGTAGCATACTTATATTCAATATCGTCATTAATATCATTAAAAATATTACTTCCAATCAATGTTGTTTGATAATTAAATTGAACATTTGAAAAAAATCCATTTAAAAAAGTCCTAAACTCTTTTTCATAAAACTCTTTAATGTGAAATTCATTATTATAATTTCTTAAATCACTGTAATAGTATTTTTCAGGAGTTGAAACAATAAATACCCCGTCCTCTTTTAAAACTCTTTTAACCTCTTCTAAAAATTTCAGTTGCAGGCTTTCTGAAATATGCTCAATAGTCTCAAAGGAAACAACAATGTCAAAAATATCATTTTCAAAAGGAAGCTCACTAACACTTGCTACTTGATATGACAAATTTTCACGAAAGTATTTATTTCTCGAGCTTGCAACTGCTTGCTCAGATATATCTACACCTACAACACTGTTGGCATTTTTTGCTAGCAAGTTTGCTCCATATCCCATTCCAGATGCAACATCAAGAATATCTTTATTGCTTACTAAATCAGAAATATGAACATATCTATGCCAATGTTCGAGACTAATTATAATGTCATGCTCTTCGGGGGAAAATCTTTCGCCACTACTCATGCTTTAACTCCTCTATTTTGATATCCGGCAACCCAAAATACCACCCTATCTCTTTGTGGTTTGAACTCTGAATAATATCAAAGAAAATAGCATCATCAATCCAGCATAGTTGAACATGATTTTTCTCTTCGCCATCTGCAATAGCTGGTGAAATGGAGTACTTTCCAGTCTTTAAGTATGGAATTTTAAATTTGAACTGAATAACCTTAGGCCTATTAGCTTTAAATCTACTGATTCTAGATTGATCTCTAAAAAGGATATTATTTGCACCCGTTATATCCATTCCAAGCCTATCTCTTATAATAAATCCAACAATAGGATTTTCTATATCCTGTAGAATTTCAAGTTTCAGGTTTATTATTACATCATCACCAGCACTAAATACACTTCCAAATCCAATGCCATCAGAATATAAAGCTATGTCAGTAATACGAGCTGTTTTTCCATCAAATCTATTTGGACTACTAATTTTATTCCATTCGATATTTGAACCAATATTTGTATTTTCTGAGGATACTACCTTATGAACGGTGTGATTTAAAGTGTTGTCAGCTACAGTCTCAGTATATGACATTGATAAAAAATATCTTTTTGTTATCTTACTTGCTATATCAACCCCTTTAATTAAACCACCCTCTATCCATAGAGCCTTAGAACAAAACTTATTTACTAAGCCTATATCATGCGTAACAAGTAGTATGGTTTTGTTATTGCTTGAAAATGCCTCCATCTTTCTCAAACATTTTTGTTGGAAAGCTACGTCACCAACGCTCAAAGCCTCGTCAATAATCAAAATATCTGGATTAACATTAATAGCCACAGAAAAGGCTAGACGTGCAAACATACCAGAGCTATACACCTTAACAGGCTGGCTAATAAACTCACCAATATCTGCAAATTCTAAAATGGCCTCTATTTTAGGTTCCATTTCTTGTTGGCTAAAGCCCATCAAGGTGCCATTTAGGTAAATATTTTCTAAGCCTGTCATTTCTGGATTAAAGCCTGCGCCCAGCTCTAATAGTGAGGCTATTTTTCCATTAACTTGAATATCACCTGATGTTGACGTCAAAACACCTGTTATCATTTTTAATAGTGTTGATTTACCTGCACCATTTTTACCGATAATACCAACGGTTTCGCCTTTTTTAATTTCAAAACTAATGTCGTTTGTGGCATAAAAATCACGGTGGTATGACTTCCTAAAGGGATGTAGTGCTTCTTTAAATCGGTCTTGGGGTTTATCGAATAGGTGATAAACTTTTGTTAAGTTTTTTACCTTTATCGCTATATTGTCTGTCATTACAGTACGTCCGCAAAATGTGGTCTTAGCTTTCTAAATGTAAGGCCGCCTAATATAAAGACCCCTGCAGTTACTAGCCAAAAATACAGAGTCATATTAATGTCATTCCAAAACCATTGGTGGTAAATCATGCTGTTTCTATAACCATCAATAATATAGACCAGAGGGTTTAATTGTACTATCCAGTGGTATTTTTCGGGTACCATTTTCATTGACCAAAAGATGGGCGTTAGCCAAAAACCAAATTGGATCATCATTGCGACAAACTGCCCCATATCCTTAAAAAAAACGACGACAGAGGAGGTAAGCCACGATAAACCTAGTAGTAAAACGGATAAGGAAAAAAGGTAATAAGGGATTTGTAGCCAATAGACTTCTGCCGAATAGCCATAGTAAAGGAACATAGCAAACATAAAGCAGATAAAAAAAGCATGAACGGCTAGAGCCGTCATTAATGAGACTATCGGCAATAAGCTGACTCTAAAAACAACTTTTTTAACTAAAAAGTTATTCGCGACAATGCTATTTGTACCATTTGATAGACCTTCGGCAAAGAAGAACCAAGGGAACATGCCGGTAATAAGCCATAAAACGAAGGGAAAATCATCTACGGGTTGCGCCTTAAAGCCAACCTGGAAGATAAACCAGAGTATTAATATGGTGACTGTTGGTTGAATAAAGGCCCATAGTACGCCAAGCATATTACCTAGGTAGCGTTGTTTAAAGTCATTCTTTGTTAATGACCATAATAATACTCTATTCTGAAATATTACCTTTAAAAAGTTAAACAATCTACACTCCTAGTCTATGTTTTTTATCTGGGATTCTTTTTTAATTTGCATGTATCCGGAAAACACATTACTTTATTGAATAAACATGTCCGCTATTTTTAACACGGTAACAATTAAGGCTATCATACCAATAGACCAGCGCATATTGGTATTTATTGTTTGGCTTATTTTCAGTTCGATATTTTTTTCAAATATTTTAAATTCACTTTTTAATCCTGTAAACTCGCCTTTTAAGTCAGAGAATTCACCTTTTAAACTAGCAACATCAGCTGTTACTTCATCTAATTTTAAGTCTAAGT
>ENA-ORXI01001478-ORXI01001478.1-sediment-metagenome-genome-assembly--contig:-NODE-1478-length-18162-cov-3.402322_pt1 | contig 18162 bp, 17 predicted proteins | sample MGYA00237861_ERZ511468 | MGnify/ENA primary metagenome ERZ511468 (study PRJEB26299, sample SAMN06266213) | sediment metagenome | isolation source: Hudson Canyon methane seep mesocosm | place...
CATAAATTTTATTGGGAGGATAAAACCCACCAAGAATATTTTTATATGATTCAAAATTCAAAGAAGTTTTACTTCCAATACAACTATCAGCTTGTGCTAAAAAAGTTGTTGGAAGAAATATCCATTTAATTCCTCTGTACAGAGTTGATGCAACAAAACCCGTCACATCTTGCACAATTCCCCCACCTATTGAAATCAAAGTGATATTTTTCTTAGCCTCTTTTTTAGCTAAAAATTTATACATGTCACCAACACTTTCAAGCGTTTTTTTCTCTTCAATAGCATCAAAAATATATAAATCTTCTTTTTTTATGGTTGAAAAAAGAGATGTATACAATTCATAAACATTTTTATCAATGATAAAAACTCTTTTTTCTAAATTTAATAAGTCCTCAAAAAAATCAAAATTTTCTTCAAAGTATACTTCATAATTATGTATATTTGATTCTATTTGTAATTTACTCATGAAGTAAATCCTCCATCAACAACTAAAGTCTGTCCCGTAATATATGAGTTATCCTCACTTATTAAAAACCGAACAGCTTTTGCTATTTCAACAGGAGTTGCTAGTCTTTGTAAAGGTATCTCTTTTTGAATATTTTCTAACTCTTCTTTAGTTAAAGATTGCATGGTTAAATCGGTTGCAGTAAATCCTGGGCAAATAGCATTTACAAGAATGTTATCAACGCCTAGCTCACGTGCTAATGCTTTTGTTTGACCAATAAGACCAAATTTTGTAGAAGAATAAAGTGTCCTAAACTCTTTTGAACGAACACCCCAAATTGAACTTATATTTACTATTTTACCAAATTGATTTTTTTTCATATTTGGTACAACTTTTTGAATTAATTTTAGAGGTGCTTTTAAATTGGTTTGAATAACAGCATCAATATCTTCATCTAAAATAGAGCTGATATTTTTTATAATATTTATGCCTGCATTATTTATTAAGATATCAACTTGTATATTATCTTTAAAATAATTCTCAATGGACTTTATATCTGATAAGTCTAATTCATTTCTGGTTGGAGTTAGAACTTCATAATCTTCTTTTATCAAGTCATGAATAGCTTTTCCAATCCCTCTACTCGCACCCGTTAATAATACTTTTTTTTTCATGACTTGTAAAATCCACTTTTATCATAAATAGTTTCTACCAATTCTAATATTTTATACGCGTCTTCACTCTTACCATGAACAATAGGTTTATTTTCTAAAATAGCTTCTACAAACTCATCAAGTTCTAATTTCCAGGAATCATCATTTTCAAACCAAGTGGTGTGTTCAATTGGTTTTCCCATAGCAAAAGTCACATCTTCAAACTCACGTCTACCCACAACCATTGTTTCAGGTGCATAACTTCGCGTTGCTGATAATATTCCATCAAGATTTATAAATCCCTCTTCAAAACACAGTTCCAATAAAAATTTATGCCTCCATTGAGTTGCACTTGAATGCATGGTTGCAATTACATTATCAGAAGATTGAAGTGTCACAAAAGCATTGTCTTCAACTTCTATATCCCAATACGAGTTTGTTAAGTTTGCATTGATGACATCATAGTTTCTATTTGTGAGATAATAAATCAAATCAAGCATATGAATACCTTGATCAAGAAGGATTCCACCACCAGAGTATTGTTTATAATTTCTCCAGTTTTTATGAAAATCTATACTTCCAGCTTTTCCATAAACACCTCTGACCCAGAGTAGTTTTCCTAATGTTTGACTTTGAATTAACTCTTTTGCAGAAATGATAGAGTAATGTAACCTATGATTAAATCCATATTTCAAGACTTTTCCACTTTGTTTTTCAGCTTCTAAAACTTCTTTTAATTCTTCACTACTTTTTGCAGGGGGTTTTTCACTAAATACATGAAGCCCTTTTTTTAATGCTTTTTTTGTATACTCGGCCAATACACTGTTAAAAGCGCATATAAATACAGCATCTATATCTTGTTCTAAGAGCTCATCATAACTTTTACAATACGTTATATGTTCATATTTATGTAAGCTATCTTCATCTTGTTGTTCAAAAATAGCAACTAATTGGGTATTAGGATTTCTTTGTATCTCTTTGGCTCTGATTTTACCCATCTTTCCAAAACCAGCAATTGCTATTTTTAACATAGTTATTCCATTGTATAGGTAGTTTTAGTTTCTGGTTTTAAAGAAATATAATAAGAATAAATAATATGATCTAAAATCATATGTACATCTTCAACAAGGCCATATTCACCTTTATCTGTTTGAACATGAAAATTTATATCGCAAAGTTCTTTAAGTTTACCACCTTCAAACCCACTCGCACCTACGATTGTGGTCCCAACCTCTTTTGCATATTCAACCGCTTTAACTATATTGGGTGAATTTCCACTACAAGAAATTGCGATTAATACATCATTGGGTTTAATTTTATGTTTAATTTGTGCATAAAAAATATTATCATACCCAATATCATTTGCAATAGCTGTGCAAACAGAAGAGTTATCAGATAAACTTTCAACATCGAAAGCTCTAATATCTCGAAGTTTAAGACCAATGCCTAAATCATTTGCCATATGTGAAGCCGTTGCGGCACTTCCACCATTCCCAATAATATAAATCTTTGCATTATCTTCGTTCACCTTTTCAAGGCTTAAGATAATTTGATTTATAATATCCACATCCAAACTATTCAGCGTTTGCGTTAGTTTAGAGATATAATTTTTTATAAATGCATGTGCCATATTTTTGCCACCATTATTAATTTTTTAAATTATATCTTATATTAGGTTAAAGGTTATTTTTTGAAGAAAAAAATTATTAAAGATACTGTTTTTTACCTAAAGCATAGGCTTTGAAATTTTTCTTAATATTGTGCTAAAATTAAGGTTAAATTAGATTAAATTAATATAGAGAACTTACTTTACCATATCTTAAAAAAGGAAATACTTGAGCAAAAAAACAATAAGAGATACTTTTTTTTTAAATCCTAAACAAGCATTAAAAATTGCTAAAAGACAGAATAAACTAACAATAACTAACAAACCTCATAAGTATGCTATTTCAATCATGGAACAGGATACACAAAAAAGACAAGTATTTTATAATGATTTACAAATTTGTTTTTACTCAGGAGAAAAGATACAAGAGGAAAATATCCCAGAAAATTGTATCCATGTACCCCTTAATAAAGCATATGACTTTTTTAAAGAATCTAGACTTAGATATCCTGAGATCGTTAATTTTAAAGGAATTAAAATTGAAGAAGAAGGGAAGAAAGAAATTATTCAACTGTTTCGAAAAGCAATCAACAATGCTAATATATATAAAAATAACTTAGCCCACAAATATGTAGAAATTGCTAAAAAAAACAAACCAGATTTCAATGAACCTTTAAGAATTTATGCAATGTCAAACAGACACTCCACTGCTGTTTATAATGTTTTAAATAACCTAACTAATGCTTTTAAAAAATCCAATTATGATGCATTACTTTCTGCAGAAAATAATTCCATGGAAAGTGTAGATCAATGTTGGCATATAAAAGCCTTTGCAGACTTTAATCCACATGTTGTTATCTCTATTAATCATTTAAATCATGATTTTTTAAATGATTCTATTTATAATGTAGTATGGTGTCAAGACTTCGTTCCTCAAATTTTAGAGCCTGATATAGAATTTAAATATAGAAAAAGAGATATCATCTTATCCCTTTTTAAAGATATTGATATTCTATTAAATAATAAAAATATTAAATACTATAGACAATCTTTTTGTGCCAGTGAAGATGTTTACTATGAAGATAAAACGATTAAAAGAGAAAATAAAATTGTTTTTATTGGACATAGAAGTAATGATTGGCTGGATATGGTTCCTAAAAAACTTGTTGAAGAAGTGGAAGATTTTTTTGAAAAATCCAAAACATTATCAAAAGAAAGAGCCACAAAAATTGCAAAAAAATACGACCTGAGCCCATTTTATATTTATTCCACTGTTTTTCCAATAATTATGAGAGAACTCGCAGTTAAATGGATGTGTAAAGTCTCTCCTATACCTGTAGAAGTATACGGAGATGAAAAATGGAATACAGATCCTGATATAAAAAAACACTTAGTTAAAAAACTCTCTTATGGAAAAGAAATTAGAGATATATACAACAGCGCAAAATATGTTTTGGTTTCTCAACCAAAATATTTAAAAAACCAAAGATTATTTGAAGGTGTTGCAAGTGGTTGTATTCCAATAGTATATGATTGTAGGCCATATGAAGATCCTCCACACCATGAGGATGAAATATTATACTTTAAATCTAAAAAAGAATTGAAAAAAATATTAGAAAAGAAAAAAGAACCAAAAAATAATCCTAGAAATATATTAGATGGTAATAGATATGAAGATATGGTGCAAAAATTAATTTTTATTATTACTAAAAGGTTAAGACAAGATAATTGTTAAAGTAATGCAAAAAACAAGAACTATTTTAAACTAATCTTAAGAAAAGTATAGCTAGAATTTAGCTATACATTAAGGATATCAAATGTCATCTAAGTACACCTTTTTAAAAATGTTTCATTTCAAAGACAAGCTTGATTCATTGACTAAAGAAAATAAGCAAATTAAAGCTCCGATTCATATTAGAATAAAACCAACCAACATATGTGCTCATAATTGTTGGTACTGTGCATACAAATCAGATGATTTGCAATTGGGACAAGATATGGTTACAAAAGATTCAATTCCCAAAGAAAAAATGATGGAAATTATAGATGATTGTGTAGAGATGGGAGTAAAAGCCATTACCTTTAGTGGTGGGGGAGATCCCTTTTATTATAAACACCTTTTGGAAACTGTTAAAAAATTAAAAGACACCCCCATTCAATTTGCATCTTTAACCAATGGTGCTAACTTAAAAGGCGAAGTAGCTGAAATATTTGCAAAACATGCAACTTGGCTAAGAATTTCTATAGATGGGTGGGATGATAAAAGTTATGCCAACTATAGAGGGATAAAAGAAGGTGAGTTTAGTAAACTCATCACAAACATGAAAAACTTTAAATTAATTGGTGGAAAATGTGCCTTAGGTGTTAGTTATATTGTTGATAATAAAAACTACAATCACATATATGAGTTTGTAAAACTTATTAAATCAACGGGTGCAGATAGTATTAAAATATCTCCTTGTGTTATAAGTAATGATGCTAAAGATAATGACAATTATCACAAGTCCTTATTTGATGAAGTTCAAAAACAAATAACAAATGCAAAAATTGATTTTGAAGATGATAACTTTGAGATATACAATTCATATCATCTCTTTGGTGATGAAATTGACAAAACATACAACTGGTGTCCATATATGCAAATACTACCGGTCATTGGTGCTGATTTAAATATATATCCTTGTCAGGATAAAGCATATAATTTGGAAAATGGACTAGTAGGAAGCATTAAAAATATTAGTTTCAAAAAATTTTGGTTTAATGATAAAAATAAATTTTTTAAGATAAATCCAAGTCGAGACTGTCGTAATAGATGTGTCGCTGATGGAAAAAATAAAATGATATTTGATTATTTAAATGCCAACGATGAACATTTAGGATTTGTATAACATGAAAAAAGTATTATTTATTAATCCTCCTGGAAAGGTTAGGATTTTAGACAACGGAAAACCTGCGCATAGAAAACATTGTACTCCATCTTTAAGTCTTGCATACCTAACAACAAGTTTACTTGAAAATGACTATGAAGTTGAAATAGTTGATATGATTGCAGAAGGCTATGATAATGAAAAGATTGTAGATGGCTACGTTATTTATGGTCTTGATAATGAAGAGTTATTAGAAAGAATAGAAAAATTCAAACCAGACATAATTGGAATAAGTTTCATGTTTACTTTTACAGTAAGTGTGGTAAAAGACATTTGTAATTCAATAAAAAAGAATTTTGACATACCAATTATACTTGGTGGATACCATGCAAGTGGAGCTCCTGTAGATTGCCTTAAAGATAAAAATGTTGATTATGTCATGGCGGGAGAATCTGATTTTACTATTTTAGAATTTATGGAGTTTTTAGATTCTAAAAGAGAAATAGATGAAGTTCAAAACCTTTACTATAGAAAAGACAATGAAATAATACATACCAGTAGAAATAAAAAATCTGTCAAAACAGGAAAGCAATGGGCTCAATATCGGGCAAAAGAATATGGGATACCTACAAAACTAGATGAACTAAAAAGACCTGCATGGCATAAATTTCCGATGGAATGTTATTGGAATACAGATGTAAGAGTAGGAGGCGGAGATGCTGTAAGAAAAAAATATGGCGTTTTACTAAGTTCAAGAGGTTGCCCTCACACATGCTTTTATTGTACTTCGCCACTTGTTAGCGGATACAAAGGATATAGAAGAAGAAGTAATGAAAATATCTTAGCTGAGATTAGATGGCTGGTTGATGAGTATGATATTGAAGAGTTTGGGTTTCTAGATGATAACTTTTTTGTTGATAAAAAAGAGGTCAAAAAACTTCTAAAACTTATTGCCATTGAATTTCCGAATATTATGTTTACTGTTCCTGGAGGAACGGAAGTTAATAAACTTGATTATGAAATGGTAGACTTATTAGCTGAAGCAAATTTTTATAAAGCTCTTGTTGCTGTTGAAGCAGCAGACCAAACCATTCAAGATAACATGATTGATAAACAAGTAGATATATCTCATGCAATGAAAATGAGTAAGTATATGCAGGAAAAGGGAATTGAAGTTAGAGGTCAATTTATGATTGGATTTCCAGGAGAAACAAAAGAACAAATAAAAAAGACTACAGACATGGCTAGAAACTCTTTTTTTGATGATTTTTATATATCTATTGTAACTCCTATGCCAGGTACTCAGTTTTATGATGATTGTATTGATAATGATTTACTTATTGATGATTTTGATTTAGAAAATATTCAATTTTCAAAATCAAACATTAAACTTCCAGATACGACTCCAGAAGAACTTGAAGCAATAAGAAGAGATGTATGGCATGAAGAATTTGAAAAGAAAAGACAAAAAATGAAAGTTGATAAACAAGAAAGACATAGCCGTCATGAAAATACAGAAGAGTACGAAGAAATTGGATTTAAGTCATTAAAGTGAAAAAATATATCATTAGTGGAGAGAAGGGAAAGGTAGGGAAAGAGTTACTTCCCTTATTTATCCAAAAAAACTATTCAATAAGTACTTACGATAATAATAGAAATATAAAAGCAGATTGTTTTATTCATATTGCAGCAAAATCTGATTCAAAAACAAGTGACTTTAAAAATATTGTAGATTCAAATATTAACTTACTTATTGAAGTAATAGATTATTGTAAAAAAAACAAAATTAAAAATATAGTATTCTTTTCTGCAATTTGCATTTTTGGAAATAAAAATAAATTGAATATTTCTGAAGAAGACATAGAAGTTAGCCCAAATACTTTATATGCAGCATCTAAGATTTTAGGAGAACAAATATTTGAACACAGTGGATTAAATATTTTAGCATTTAGATTACCATCAGTATTAACTAACGTCAAAAATGATGGTGTATTATTTAGAATTTTGGAAGGGTTACAAAATAATACAGATATATCTATAACAAACTATAATAAACTTTTTAATAACTTTATTACAGTACATGATATATTCAATTTTATAATAAACTATGATTTTAAGAAAAAAAATGTGCTACTACTATTAGCAAAAGAACAAGAATTAAGCTTAAAAGAGATTGTGGAATATATGAAAGAAGAAACTAATTCTCATTCTAAAATTATATTACATGATAGTACAAACTCTTTTTTTAATATATCAATAAAAAAAGCAAAAACTTATGGATTTATTCCAATAAATGTAAAAGACTCTTTAAAAGCTTGGATAAAGGAACAGAAATAATGAAAACAGCACTGATTATTGGTGGAGGATTTGCAGGATGTACTGCAGCATACATGTTAAAAGAAAAAGGTTTTGATAAAGTTACAGTAATAGAAGGTAGCTCGCAATTAGGTGGAGGATGCAGAACATTTTTTCATCATGGTCATCCTTATACTTTTGGACCACATCATTTACTCATTAATTTAAATGAAATGTATGTAAAAGATTATTTCGAAAAGTTTTTAGAATTAAAAGAATTACAACATCATACTCTCACTTATGTCGCAAGTGATAGAGAATTTTACACCTACCCTATCCATAAAGATGAAGTAGAGCAAATGCCTGATTATGAAAAAATCAAAAATGAACTTGAAAATTTAAAGGATGTTACAGAGTCTAAAAACTTTGAGGAGTATTGGGTAAACTCTATAGGGGAAACTTTATACAATAAATTTATTCACACTTATTCAGAAAAAATGTGGGGACTAAAAAATAATCAAGAAATCGATGAATTTGGGTTTTCGCCAAAAGGAAAAACACTACAAAGCGGTTCTAAACAATGTTTTATAGGTCAAAAATGGATTGGATATCCTACAAACTTAGATGCATATAATACCTACTTTGATAAATGTGTTGAAGATTGTGAAGTTATTTTTAATAAATATGTTAAAAAATTTGATTTAAATAATAAAAGAGTTTTAGTTGAAGATAAGTGGTTAAGTGCAGATGTTATTATTAATACAGCTTCACTTGATGACGTATTTGGGCATTGTTATGGATCATTACGATATATTGGAAGAGATTTTCAGAAAATTATACTTCCAACAGAGACAGTATTTCCAGAACCTTACCATTTTGTTCATTATGCAAATGATGAACCCTATACTAGAATTGTTGAGTATAAAAAAATGACAGGATATAAATCTCCTCATACGCTAATAGGTATTGAATCTCCTTCATTTAAAAATAGATTGTATCCATATCCTATTAAATCAGAGATGTTAAAAGCACAAAAATATATGGAATTATTCCCAAAAGATTGTTATACTTTAGGAAGAATGGGGAAATATCACTATGATAATATGGATGTAATTGTAAAAGATTGTATGAAATTAATGGAGAAAATTTAATGGATTTAAAATTTCCACTGCCTTCTCCTTCAAGTGAATATCAGGAGTTTATTGATAAAGGATTTGAGCTTTATCCAAAAAGACGTGATAATTATTTGAAATATACCAAAAGTAAAAAAAATACTGATCCTGGTTTTTTACCCATTAAAATGGATATAGAACCACTTAGTCGATGTAATTTTAAATGCGACATGTGTATCGTATCAACCTTTCCAAGTCAAAAAAGAGCAAATGATTTATCGTTTGATTCATTTAAAAATATTATTGATGAAAATATAGGACTCTTTGAAATCAAAATTCAAGGTTTAGGAGAGCCTTTTTTACATCCAGACTTTACTAAAATGGTAGAATATGCATCTTCAAAATATATCTGGACAAGAAGTACAACAAATGCCAGCTTTTTACATAAAAATGATAATTATAAAAAAATCATAGATTCAAATATTGGAGAACTCCAAATTTCAATTGATGGTTGTAAAAAAGAGAGCTATGAAAAGGTAAGAATAAATTCAAATTTTGAAACCATGGTTCAAAACTCAAAGTTAATTAATGATTATCAAAATAGTTTAGGTCTCAATAAAACAAGAATGTGGTTTTTACTTCAAGATTTAAACTATGATGATTTGATGGACGTTCCCTCTTTTGCAAAAAAATTGGGTTTTAAAAGAGTGACAATTAGTCTTGATATCTTGGGGTGGAATTTAGAAGAATGGGAAAAGAAAAATAATTCTAAATCAAGAGCACAACAAGTAACACAAGAACACATCAATCAGCTTTTAGATATTGCAAAAGAAGTAGATATCGATTTGAGTTTTTGGGGGATTTCCAGTAAATACACAAAAAAGAATCTTTGCCCTTGGCCTTTTGAAAGAAGTTTCATATCTTCTGATAATTATGTCTTACCTTGCTGTATGGTATCAAATCCAAGTATATTCAACTTTGGTAAAAGAAATAATGATTTTACAAAAATTTGGAAAAGCAAAGAATATATAAAGTTTAGACAATCACATATAGATGGAAACATTCCTGATATTTGCAAGTTCTGTTATGAGAAGCGTTAAATGAAATGTCCTCTATGTTTACACGATAAATCAACACTTCTGTATAGTTCTACTGAAACTTTTACAAATAAAGATTCATTAGAATTCAAATTAGAGTTAGAATGTTGTGAATCATGTAATTTTGTATTCTTATCAAGTGCCTATAGTGATAAGTATGCTGATTTAATCAATATTGTATATAAAAATTTTGACAAAAGCTATATTTTCCCTTTTCCCAATAAAAACAACGAAAATATACAAGCCATAGAGATGATATCAAAATATATAAAAAGTAATGAAAATATTTTAGAAATTGGTTCAAACAGAGGAGATTTACTTTATTTATTAAAAGAAAAATTTCACAAAGTAAATATTTTAGGCATTGAACCAACTGAAAACCAAAAAGTTTATGTACCAACCATTAAAAATTTTTTTACTAAAAAAATTTTTAGCAGTAAATTTGATGTTATCATTTTACAACACGTTTTAGAACATATAACCAATCCAAATAACATTGTTAAAGATATTTATGACATATTAGAAGATGATGCAATAGTTTATATAGAAGTGCCTTCTTTAGAGTATTCTCTAAATCATTGTATAGAAGACTTTATGCTCGAACACGTTAGTTATTTTAGCAAACAAACATTAATCTCATTATTCAGTAATTTTGAGGTTCTTGAAATAGAAGAAGAACCCTTTTTACGAATTATTTTTAAAAAATCTAAAATCAAACAAAATATTACAAAAGATAAAAGTCTGGATTTAAATAAAAAGTTTAAATATTTTAATAACAATAGACAAAAACTTATTCACAATATAAAAGATTTCATAAAAATAGATAATAAAAAAATAGTTTTTTTCGGGACATCTTTTTATTTTAGAAAAATTTATTTAGATTTATCAAGCACTTTATTGATTGAAAATGCTTATTTTATGGATGATAATATAAAAGAAGAGTATGAACAAAATTTTAATTTGAAAAAAATAGATACTTTAACTGGTAATGAAGTAGTTATTTTATGTAGTAATAATTATGCCGTACAGAAAAAAATGCTCAAAAAAATAAACAATATAAATGGTTTAACAATAGTTATGCCATGGAGCAATATTATAATAGTAAAGGATTAACGTGGAATCTACACCAAAAAATCATAACAAATATGGATACAAACCAGATTTAGCAGTAAGAATAACAAGAGTTGTCTCCAATGCAATAATTAGCCTTTTTGGATTAAACAGTAACAATAGATTAAGTGTGGAATTACAACAACAACTTAATCCAACTATCACTATTCCCATTCCAGAAAATAAACAATTAATTTTTACAACGGGACATGGAAGACTATTATGGAGGGCAAATACTCTTTTCACTGAAGAAGAGATGATAATTGATTGGTTCAATTCTTTTGAAAAAAAAGATATCTTTTACGATATAGGAGCAAATGTAGGAATATATTCATCCTATGTTGGAAAATTAAAAGAGTGTAAAGTCTATTCTTTTGAACCAGAAATAAATAATATTCAAACAATGTATTCAAATTTTTACCAGAACAAATTATTAGACAATTGTATTGTTGTTCCCTTAGCTGCAGATAATGAAACAAAACTTAAACCTTTTCATATCCGAGAGTTTACGAAAGGTGGGGCATTAAATTCCATTGGAAGAGAATCCTTTTATGAAAGTCAAATAGGAAACCCATTTGTTTCTCAAACATTTTGTATGAAAACAGATGATATAATTGATCTATATAAACTGCCAATACCAACAAAAGTAAAAGTTGATGTTGATTCAAATGAATTAAAAGTAATAGAAGGGATGATACACACTCTTAATCATATTAAAGAACTCTATATTGAATTAGATAAATCAATTGATGAACATAAATCAGTTTTTAAAATATTAGAAGAGAATGGTTTTATAGTTAAGAAAGAAGAAAAAGTTAATTTAAAACATACCAGTACAATCAGTAATTTTTTATTTGAAAATAATAAAGGAATAAGCTAAGATGAAAAACATAACAACAAATATAAGAAAAACCATTTTAAATATGGCCAATGCATCTGGATCACCTCATATTGGTTCAGCACTTTCCTGTACAGATATTATTTCAACTTTATATTTTAAGGTTATGAATATTTCAAAACCAATTTCAAATGACAGGGACTATTTTTTATTATCAAAAGCCCATAGTGCAATGGCATTATATGGAACATTATATGAAAAAGATTTTTTAGATAAAAAGACGATTGAAGGCTATTATCAAAATGGAGGTACTCTTCCAGCTCACACAGATAGAGACACCAGTGATTTTATAGAAATCAGTGCAGGGAGTTTAGGTCATGGACTTCCAATTGCTCTTGGAATTGCAAATTCTATTAAACTAAAAAATGAATCAAATAAAGTATTTGTACTACTTGGTGATGGAGAAATGCAAGAAGGCTCTGTTTGGGAGGCTGCTATGTTAGCTCCAAAACTTGGTGTTGATAATTTAACAATATTTATTGACCACAATAATCTTCAAGGATATGGAAGAGCAACTGAACTGGTTGAATTTTATCCCGTCAAAGAGAAGTGGGAGAGTTTTGGTTGGGAAACGTATGTTATAGATGGTCATGATTGTAAAGAGATTGAACGAGTATCTAAAATACAAAGTAGTAAACCAAAAGCAATTATATGTAATACAACAAAAGGAAAAGGTGTCTCTTTTATGGAAGATGAATTAATTTGGCACTATTTTATAGTCACTGATGAAATAAAAGAACAAGCATTAAAAGAGTTAATATGAGAAATACAATTGCAAATGAAATTATAAAAAAAGCACAAAAAGACAAGAATCTTTTTTTAATAGCTGGAGATGCAGGTTTAAGAGTTTGGGATGAATACAAAGTTGATTTTCCCAATCAATATTTAAATCCAGGCGTTAATGAACAATGTGATATCGGTTTAGCTGCGGGGATGGCATTAAGAGGGCATAAGCCAATATTTTATAACATAGCCCCTTTTGTTATCATGCGGCCGTATGAACAGGTTAGGAATGATATCTGTTATCAAAATCTACCTGTGATTTTAATAGGTACAGGAAGTGGTCTAACCTACGCACCAGCAGGCATGACACATTATGCTATTGAAGATATAGCATTAGGGTTAACAATGCCTAATTTAGATATTTTTTCACCCGCTGATCCAATAGAGGCAAAAAAATGTTTTGAATATGCATATAATAGCTCAAAACCTTCATATATAAGAGTTCCCAAAGCTGGTGAAGAAACTATTCACAAAAATGAAGATATTGATATCACACAACCCATTATTATAAAAGAAGGAAAAGATGGTATTTTATTTGTTCACAGTTCTATGATTGATGAGATAAGTACTTTAGATGATTTACTTCAAAAAAACAATATAAACCTCACTTTTGCAACTGTTCCTATGATAACTACAAAATATAAATTTGAAAAAATTTTAAATGATTTTAATCATATTTTTACGCTAGAAGAACATTATGAAAATGGTGGATTTGGTTCACTTCTAACAAACTATATAAATAATAGCGATTTATGTAAAAAGATTATAAAATTTGGTATTAAGAATGAGTACATTCACAAAATTGGAAACAGAGACTACTTAAGAAAGTACTATGAGATAGATGCAACTTCAGTTTATAAAAAGATAATTAAAAGGATTAAAAAATGCTAGATATTAATTATTATAGAGAAAGTGAAAACAGAGCTAAAACGATATTACCAACTTGGGTTATTTCAAAAAAATATAATTTGGAAATATTCGAAAAAGAGGGATTTCCTATTAGAATTAATAATATCCAGCAAACAAGGCAGATATTTGATACTATGCAAGAGAGTAGATTTATGAGCTTTATGGATGAACTTAATGGCTTTTCAGCGCAAGACTTAAGTATATTTGTAGAAGCATGTGTTAAAAATATTCAGTTCCAAGAAAACTACTTTCCCACGCATAAAAGTATTATTCCTTTTGATACATTATTGATTGCATTTACAATTTTTAAAAAAATCAGTGGTCTTAAACCTAAAGCAAAAAGAATTCTAGAAATTGGCCCAGGAACAGGTGGGATTTCATATTATTTAAAAAACCTTTCTAGTTTAAAAGAATATACATATACAGATGCCTGTGAAAGTTTCTATCTTTTACAAAATAATGTAAATTTCTTTTTATTCAAAGATAAATTTAAACAAAAAGTTATCGAAAAATATGATAACACTTGTTATATGGATGATAACAATACTAAATACACTCAAGGTGGACTTGAAGAACAGTTTTTTATAGATAAATATAAAAAAAATGATTTCACTTGTAATGCTTATCCTTGGTGGAAGTTAGGTGAATTAAATAAGAATTCTTCTAAATACGACATCATAACTTCAAATGCAAATTTATTGGAATTTAGTGAGGGTGCGTTAAATGATTATTTATCGATAATGTTTAATACTCTTAAAAAAGATGGTATGATTTTTGTACAGTGTCTTGGATATTCATTATTACGAGACAGCAAATACTTATTTGAAAAACTAAAGAAATATAATTTTGCCGTTTATTTTTTTACAGTAGGACAAACCTCTTATAATGGACATAAAACAAAAGAAAACATGGAAAAAACATTTATTCTTCCAAATATGGTTTTAATTAAAAAAGGTCACCCTTCATATGAAAAATTTAAAAATGGACCTAATTTTCCAGTTCAGTTATCTAATAACTTAGCTGTTAATGAAGTGTTTTTCCCAGAACTTGACAGTACAAAAAAAATATTCAAAAAAGAAGAAATTAAAAATATTGTTATAAAAAAACTAAAGGCTCTAAATGAATAAGCTTCTAAATATAGTGACCAAACTTCATACAAAAACACAAAGAGAGTACGTATCAAGAATGGTTGATGATAAAATTAATTGTATGATTAAATCAAAAGAGTATGACTATGACTATTGGGATGGAGATAGACGATTTGGCTATGGTGGATATAAATATGATGGACGATGGAAAGTTGTAGCACAAGATTTAATTAAAGAATATAACTTAAAAGATGGTTGCAAAATACTTGATGTGGGATGTGGAAAAGCATTTTTACTGTATGAATTACAACAATTACTTCCAAACTCTACTGTTACAGGGTTTGATTCTTCAAAATATGCTTTAAAGAATGCAAAAGAAGAGATAAAAGAATCTCTTTTTGAACACAAAGCTCAAGATAATTATCCTTTTAAAGACAATGAATTTGATTTAGTCATATCACTAACAACATTACATAATTTAAGAGTTTATGATTTAAAAAATGCCGTAAGTGAAATTCAAAGAGTAGGTAAAAATGGATACATTATGTTAGAAGCCTATAGAAATGAAACGGAACTATTTAATTTACAATGTTGGGCTTTAACTTGTGAAAGTTTTTTTGAACCAGAAGAATGGACTTGGTTATACAATGAGTTTGGATATACCGGAGATTATGAGTTTATCTATTTTGAATAAAGCACTTATTCTAATAATAAACAGTAGAAATTATTTTATTTAATAAAAAGGAAGTAAATTGAATGCAATTGTAACAGGAGGAGCCGGTTTTATTGGTTCTCATATGGTAGATCTTTTAGTTGAAAAAGGTTTTCATGTAACAATTATAGATAACTTAGCAAATGGAAGATTAGATAATATTCTTCACCATAAAGACAAAGTAACTTTTATACAAGCTGATATTGGAGATTATACAATTGAACTTGATCAACATTTTGAAAATGCCAATTATGTATTTCACTATGCTGCTTTAGCAGATATTGTTCCTTCTATAAATAATCCATTGAAATATCATAAAGCAAATGTGGATGGAACAATCAGGGTACTTGAAGCCTCAAAAAAATCTAAAAACTTAAAAAAATTTATCTATGCTGCTTCATCGTCTTGTTATGGCATTCCAAAATATTATCCAACAGATGAAGAATCTATGATTAAACCAGAATATCCCTATGCACATACAAAAACAGTAGGAGAGCAATATGTTATGCATTGGGGAGAAATCTATGACATGCCTGTGGTTTCTATGCGATTTTTTAATGTATTTGGGCCAAGACACAGAACAAGTGGAACCTATGGTGCAGTATTTGGGGTATTTTTAGCACAACTGCTAAATAATAAACCCTTAACAATTGTAGGAGATGGAGAACAAACCAGAGACTTTACTTTTGTAACTGATATTGTAGATGCCTGTTATACTGCAGCAGTGTCAGATGTAACAAATGAGATATTTAATGTAGGAAGTGATAATACTTATTCTGTAAACTATTTGGTTGAATTATTAGGTGGAGATAAAGTATATATTCCCAAACGTCCAGGAGAGCCTGATTGTACCTATGCCAATATCACTAAAATTAAACAAATGCTTAATTGGGAACCCAAAGTAAGTTTTGAAGATGGAGTTAAAATAATGTTAGAAAACATTGAACAATGGCGTGAAGCACCAGTTTGGGATGAGGCATCTATTCAAGAAGCTACAAAAGACTGGTTCGAATGTTTGGAGAAATAAATGAATTCATTCTTAGATTCTCACAAAATTAATTATCACCCAAGACAAATAGCAGATTTTTTTGATGGAAAATTAAAAGCCCCTATTTATGTAGAAATATCACCTACTGGAATTTGTAATCACAAGTGTCTTTTTTGTCATTATAATTACCTAGGGCATGAAGGAAAATTTGTAAAAGGGAAAATGCTTGAACTCATTAAGGAGTTAGCAGATATTGGAGTAAAGTGTGTTGTTTTTGCAGGCAATGGAGAACCAACCCTTCATGTAGATACACTTGAAGCCATCGTTCTTGCAAAAAGTTTGGGAATGGATGTTGCATTAAGTACGAATGGTGCTTTGTTAAACGAAAAGCATTTTGAGATATTAGCTCAGAATTTAACTTGGATAAGATTCTCATTTAATGCAGGAAGTGAAGAAAACTATGCGCACGTCCATCAAACAAAAGAAAATGATTTTAATAAAGTGATCCAAAATATAAAGAGATTAAAAGAAGTAAAAACCAAATTAAAAAGTGACCTAACTATTGGTACTCAATTTGTATTAATTCCTGAAAATAAAGATTTTGCTTTAGAACATGGTAAATTACTAAAGTCCATTGGGGTAGATTATTTTAGTATTAAACATTTTTATAATCATTCTCATAATGAATTTCAAGTAACCGAAAATATTTCAAACGAATTTATTGAAGAGTTATCAAACGAAGCAGAAAAACTGTGCGATGACAAATTCACATTTCTTGTAAGAAGCACAAATAACTTATCTTCTCAAAGAGCATATGATAAGTGTTATGGGTTAGAATTTTTATTATTTATTGATGAAAATGGAGATGTATTCAGTTGTTTTTCACATCAATACGACAAAAAGACAATTATGGGGAATATATTTAAAAGAAGTTTTAAAGAAATTTGGCAATCTGAAGAAAAAAAACAAAGTATTGACCATATTAATAATTGCATTAATAAAAATCAATGTCAACCAAATTGCAGACATCATCAAATAAATAACTATTTATGGGAATTGAAAAATCCATCAACTTCTCATATAAATTTTATATAAAGTACTTATTATGAAAAAAGCATTTGTATACGGAAATTTTAATATTCTACACCCTGGTCACTTGCGACTGTTAAAATTTGCAAAAGAGAGTGCTGATTATTTAATAGTTGGCGTAAACTCCAATGATATCATTGGGTTAAACAATATCCTTGATGAAAATATAAGACTTGAATCAATAAAAGCCACTTCTTTTGTAGACGAATGCTTCGTATTGCATGATTCAGCATTAAACTACATAAAACAATTTAAACCTGCTATTGTAGTCAAAGGAAAAGAACACGAGAATAAAGAAAATGAAGAAGTAGAACTATTAGATAGTTATGGGGGAAAACTTTTATTTACTTCTGGAGAAATAGGTTTTTCTTCTTTAGATTTATTACAAAAAGAATTTGATGAAGTAAACTACTCTACAATATCCCATTCAAAAACATACCTAAACCGTCATAATATAAAAAGTAATACTTTAATTGATATTATAAATAAATTCTCCGAGTTAGACGTCTT
>ENA-ORXI01001483-ORXI01001483.1-sediment-metagenome-genome-assembly--contig:-NODE-1483-length-18090-cov-10.870427_pt1 | contig 18090 bp, 17 predicted proteins | sample MGYA00237861_ERZ511468 | MGnify/ENA primary metagenome ERZ511468 (study PRJEB26299, sample SAMN06266213) | sediment metagenome | isolation source: Hudson Canyon methane seep mesocosm | place...
AAAGATATGGGTGGTTTGCCAGACGCTTTGTTCGTTATTGATGTTGATCACGAGCGTATTGCAATTAAAGAAGCAAACAAGCTGGGTATCCCTGTTATCGGTATCGTTGATACAAATAGCAATCCAGACGGCATTGACTACGTAATTCCTGGTAACGATGACGCGATCCGTGCGATTCAGGTATATGCTAAAGCTGTTGCTGATGCATGTGTTGAAGGCGCAACTGGTGGTGCAAGTGCTGATGAGTTTGTAGAAGTAAATGAAGACGCGGACAAAGCGTAAGCGTCTAGGTAATTTACTGTCTTAAGAAAGGGGTTTGACCCCTTTTTTTTGCCCTTTTTTTAAATATTCTTTAAGAGGAATTAACATGGCTTCTATTTCTGCCTCTTTGGTAAAAGAGCTTCGTGATCGCACAGGCTTAGGAATGATGGAGTGCAAAAAAGCACTTAAAGCAGCTGACGGCGATGTAAACGCTGCAATCGAAGAAATGCGTAAGAATAGCGGCATGAAAGCTGCTAAAAAAGCAGGTCGTACAGCGGCTGACGGCGTAGTAAAAACAAAAGTTGCTGAAGACGGTTCTTTCGGCGTGCTTGTTGAAGTTAATAGTGAAACAGATTTCGCTGCTCGTGACGAAGGCTTCTTAGCGTTTGTTGAGTTGGTAGTGAATAAAGCATTCGAAACACGCGAAACTGATGTTGCAAAGCTGATGGAAGGCGAGTTGGAAGTGGCGCGCGAAGCATTGGTTCAGAAGATTGGTGAAAATATCGGTGTTCGTCGTATTGCAACTGCTGAAAATGCAGTGGTTGGTCAATATGTTCACGGTACTAACCGTATTGGTGTGCTTATTGGTTTGAGTGCAGGTGATGTTGAGTTAGGTAAAGATATCGCAATGCATACTGCGGCTGTTAACCCTCAGTACATTAAGCAAGCTGATGTTCCTGTTGATGTTGTAGAGAAAGAGAAATCAATCTTTACAGCACAGGCTGAGCAAAGTGGTAAGCCTGCTGCGATCATAGAAAAAATGATCGGTGGACGTATTAGCAAGTTCCTGGCTGAAATCAGTCTTGTTGATCAGCCATTTGTTAAAGATCCAGAAGTTAAGATTGGTGCATTGGCTAAGAAAGCTGGCGCTGAGGTTGAGTTCATGATCCGCTACGAAGTGGGTGAAGGAATAGAAAAAGAAGAAGTTGATTTTGCTACTGAGGTTGCTCAACAGACAGCAGCTGCAGCAGCCAAGAACGCTTAATTCTTCTCTGGCATGAAGAAGGTTTCTTCTTTATGTTTAATTAACCGCACATCGACCAACTCTGGTTGTGTGCGGTTAATTTGTATAAGGGGAATGGTAATGTGCTTTACTTCCGTTTTCTCTTATACTGTTGTTTTGCTTAATACAGTTGCTTAACACAGTTACTTCAAAAGTTACGATTTTATGAGAGAGCCTACCTATGCCTGAATCATCTAAAGAAAAACCAAGATATAAGCGAGTTTTACTGAAATTAAGTGGTGAGGCTTTAATGGGGGATGGGGACTTTGGCATAGACCCAAAAGTTCTCGATAGAATGGCTCTTGAGATTGGCCAGTTAATAGGTATTGGTGTTCAGGTCGGTTTGGTCATTGGAGGGGGGAATCTCTTTCGTGGTGCCGCCTTGCAGGAAGCAGGAATGGATCGAGTTACTGGTGATCATATGGGTATGTTGGCCACAGTAATGAATGGCTTGGCTATGCGTGATGCGCTGGAGCGTTCAAATATATCAACCCGAGTGATGTCTGCTATTCCAATGAGTGGTGTAGTTGAGCATTATGATCGCCGAAGAGCTATTCGTCATTTAAAGGATGGTGATGTTGTTATTTTTAGTGCGGGAACAGGTAATCCATTTTTTACCACTGATTCGGCAGCCTCTCTTAGAGGGATAGAAATTGAAGCGGATGTTGTTTTAAAGGCAACAAAAGTAGATGGCGTGTATAATGCTGATCCAATGAAAGATTCTAGTGCTGTTAAATATGATCGTTTAACCTATGATGAAGTGCTAGATAAGAAATTAGAAGTGATGGATTTGACGGCTATTTGCTTGTGCCGTGACCATAAAATGCCGCTTCGCGTTTTTAATATGAATAAAGCCGGTGTTATCGCTAATATTTTGGTTGGCGAAAATGAAGGAACAATTATAGAGTAAGTAATCTAGGTCATAGATTGACTTGGTTATAGATTGAGATAGGGGACTGAACGTGCTGAATGAAATAAAAAGTGAAACCGAAGATCGTATGAAGAAAAGCCTTGAGGCGCTTCATACTGCTTTTAATAAAATCCGAACAGGTAGAGCGCACCCAAGTATTCTGGATGGTGTTATGGTGCCGTATTATGGTAGTGATACACCGCTAAAGCAGGTTGCCAATGTATCCGTAGAAGATGGTCGTACTTTGGCTGTTAGTGCATGGGAAAAGCATCTTGTTCCTGTAATTGAAAAAGCGATTATGTCTGCAAATTTGGGTTTGAACCCGTCATCGACTGGTGACCTGATTCGTATACCTATGCCTATGCTAACTGAAGAAACACGTAGAGATATGGTTAAACTGGCTAAGAATGAGTCAGAAAGTGGTCGAGTATCTATCCGAAGTGCTCGTCGTGATGCAATGAATGACGCAAAAGACTTGCTGAAAGAAAAAGAAATAACTGAAGATGAAGAGCGCGGATTCAGTGATGATGTTCAGAAACTGACAGATAAGTATGTTGCTGAAGTTGAAAAAATGCTCAAAGTTAAAGAAACTGATTTAATGGAAGTTTAATTGTTGAAAACAGATAAGGTAAACGCGGATATACCTGTTACTGCAGACGATAAGCCTCGTCATGTAGCGATTATCATGGATGGTAACAATCGTTGGGCAAAGAAGAGGCGTCTGCTAGGCGTTTCTGGTCATAAAGCAGGTGTCGATGCTGTTCGTGCAGTGGTTGAAACCTGTGTTGAAGAAGGGATTGAAACCCTGACTTTATTTGCTTTCAGCAGTGAAAACTGGCGCAGACCTGCAGAAGAAGTGTCTGCGTTGATGAAGCTTTTTCTTATAGCTTTACAGCGAGAAGTTAAAAAACTTCATAAAAATAATATTCGTTTGATTATTATTGGAGACAGAAGTAAATTTAACTCCACCCTGCAAGAGCATATGAAGACGGCCGAAGAGCTAACGGCCAATAATACGCGCTTGAATTTGGTGATCGCAGCTAATTATGGTGGTCACTGGGATATTACTCAGGCAACACAAAAAGTAGCTGCCATGGTTGAACGGGGTGAAATTAAAGCCTCGGATGTTAATGATGACCTTATCCAGAAAAATCTGTGTTTAGGTGATCTGGCTATGCCTGATTTATGTATAAGAACTGCCGGTGAGCAACGAATTAGCAACTTTATGTTATGGCAGTTTGCCTATACAGAGCTGTATTTTTCTGAGGTTTACTGGCCTGATTTTAAGCATGAAGAAATGCGTAAAGCGCTAACTGCTTATTCATCCCGGCAACGTCGATTTGGTCAAACGGACGATCAATTGAATAAGGCTTAAGCTGGCATCGTATCTATTGATGCTGAATTTATTACACTGTACTTCTTATATCAACAAAGTGAACTTGAATCGTGCTTAAACAACGGATTATTACTGGACTTATTCTTGCTCCTATCGCCATTGGCGGTATTTTCTTTTTAGAGCCTCTCGCGTTTTCGTGGTTTATTGGCTTTGTTATTGCCGTAGGCGCCTGGGAGTGGGCTAACTTGGCTGGTTTCAGTAAGCAGGTGGAACGTTTCGGTTTTGCTGCTTGTTTAGCTGTTTTGTTATATGCCTCTTCTTTTATTGATGTTAAGTACGTGTTGGGGGTTAGTGTTCTAGGCTGGTTATTCGCGCTTTATTTAATCACTCAGTATCCCAATAAAACACAGATATGGTCTTCTCGCTTTAAACGCTTATTAATTGGTGTTTTTGTATTGGTTCCTGCATGGAATGGTCTTGTTTATATTCGAGGAGCTGAACTGACTGGTTTTCAGTATCAGGGGCAGAGTGTTAGTTCTCTGTGGCTGATTCTGTATATTATGTTTATCGTCTGGGGTGCTGATGTAGGGGCTTATTTTGCAGGCAGAACCTGGGGGAATAAAAAGTTAGCACCGAGTGTTTCTCCCGGGAAATCTTGGGCGGGAGTTTATGGCGGCTTGGCAACGATTGTCCTTTTTGCTTTAGGTGCGTCTTTACTGCTAGAAATGTCGTTGAACAATACTTTTATTTTAGTTGCCTTCACGCTAATTACAGGAGCGATTTCTGTGGTCGGTGATTTATTTGAAAGCATGCTTAAGCGTCACCGTGGCATTAAAGATAGCAGTCAATTGCTACCAGGGCATGGCGGTATTTTAGATAGAGTTGATAGTCTGACTGCTGCTGCACCTGTGTTTACGTTTCTTTTGATCATTGCTGGTTGGTTGGTATAGGTTCTCAAATGTCTTGTGAGCAGAGTATAGTCACGTTATGAAGTATATAACCGTTCTTGGTGCGACAGGTTCTATTGGCTTAAGTACATTAGATGTAATTTCTCGTCACCCCGATAAATATTCTGTGTTTGCTCTAACTGCCAACAGCAATGTTGACGAAATGCTCAAGCAGTGCCGCTTATTTAAGCCTCGTTATGCCGTAATGAGTGATGAATGCGCCGCGGAATTGTTAGAAAAATCTATTGTTGAGCTTTCGTTAGATATTAAGGTATTAGCCGGGCAGTCTGGTTTAGAGTATGTTGCTGGCCATAAAGATGCTGATACGGTGATGTCTGCTATTGTGGGTGCTGCAGGTCTTAAACCAACACTTTCTGCTGTGTATGCGGGTAAACGAATCTTGCTAGCCAATAAAGAAGCGTTGGTTATGTCTGGCGCTCTGTTTATGGCTGCTGCTGAAGCTGCAGGCGCTGAGATTCTTCCTATTGATAGCGAGCATAATGCAATATTTCAATGTATGCCGGCTGATTACCGAAGCGGAATGCCACTCAAGCATGTTCGCAGAATATTGCTAACTGCATCAGGTGGGCCTTTTCGTACGACTCCTTTGGATGAGTTAAAGGGTGTAACACCTCAGCAGGCCTGTAAGCATCCAAACTGGTCTATGGGACGTAAAATATCGGTTGATTCAGCCTCAATGATGAATAAAGGCTTGGAGCTAATTGAGGCATGCTGGTTATTTAATACCACCCCTGATAACGTTGATGTGCATGTTCACCCTGAAAGCATTATTCACTCAATGGTTGAGTATGATGACGGCTCTGTTCTCGCTCAAATGGGAAGTCCTGATATGCGTACGCCCATTGCATATGGTCTATCTTGGCCTGAGCGAATTGATTCTGGTGTTTCCTCTCTAGATCTTTTTAAAATAGGCCAGCTTAACTTTGAAAAGCCAGATGAAAAACGTTTTCCTTGTCTTAGATTAGCTGCTGAGGCCTATCGCCGTGGTGGTACCGCTTGCGCAATTCTTAATGCCGCGAATGAAATTGCGGTAGATGCATTCCTTAACAACAAAATTCGCTTTGATCAAATTCCAAATATTATTGAGCAGGTAATGAATGATTTACCTGCTCAGCCCGCAACTGAGTTGTCTCAAATTTTTGAGGCTGACGAAGCCGCACGAATAGCAGCGACTAAGCTGATTAATCAGGAACGGTAGCGAAAATGGAATTCTTGCAGCCTGTTTTATCATTAATTATAACGCTGGGCATTCTTGTGACGATTCATGAGTATGGGCATTTTTGGGTGGCCAGGCGTTGTGGTGTTAAGGTTCTTAGATTTTCTGTCGGTTTTGGTAAACCTATTTTTAGCTGGCATGACCGTCAGGGGACTGAATACGCTATTGCGGCTATCCCTCTTGGTGGTTACGTCAAAATGCTGGATGAGCGTGAGGGGGAAGTTTCCGCAGATCAGTTGCATTTGGCGTTTAACCGTCAGAGCCTGTTTAAGCGAATAGCTATTGTCGCTGCCGGCCCTATTGCTAACTTTATATTTGCTGTATTCGCTTACTGGTTAATGTTCTTGCTAGGCTTTACTGTCATTGTGCCTGTCGTCGGTTCTGTTGATGAGGCCTCGCTCGCTGCCAATGCTGGAATAAAAGCCAACCAAGAAATTGTGGCTATAGATGGAGAGCCTACGCAAAGCTGGCAAGACGTAAATTTAAATTTACTCAACCGCCTTGGTGATACGGGCTCTGTCGAAGTTTCTGTTAAGGCGTCAGGAAAATATTCACCAGAAAATGTGAGTGTGGATATAAATGAATGGCTTTCAGGGCAGGAAATGCCAAACCCTATTAGCGCATTAGGTATTCACACCTACAGGCCTTCTATACCGCCAGTTATTGGTGTGGTTTCAGAGGGGGGGGGCGCCGCATCAGCCGGTGTTCTGCCGAATGATCAAATAATCTCAGTTAATGGCACTCCGGTTGATGACTGGATGGTATTTGTTGATATAGTCAGAAGCTCCGCCAATAAAATGCTACTTGTTGAAGTGAAACGAGGGCGTGACATCAAAACGATTAATCTTGTTCCTCAACCTAAAAGCTTGTCAGATGACTTGGTTGTGGGTTATATCGGGGCTGGGGTTCAAAAGCCCAAAGGGCAAGCATCAATGTGGCCGCCTGAAATGATTCGGGAAATACATTATGGTCCTATTGATGCGTTAGGTGCAGCACTGAATAAAACCAGAGCTGACACCGTTATGACACTTAGCTCTATTAAGAAAATGATTGAAGGGGTTATTTCAGTCAAAAACCTTAGTGGGCCTATTACCATTGCGAGAGTGGCTAGCACAACGATTGAGTCAGGGCTTGAATCATTCCTGAGCTTCCTCGCTATATTAAGTGTTAGTCTTGGTGTGCTAAATTTGTTACCTATTCCCGTATTAGATGGCGGACATTTGTTATATTATTTTGTCGAGCTTATAAGAGGCAAACCGCTATCAGAAAAAAGCCAGTTATTGGGATTAAAAATAGGTATATCACTCATAGTCATGTTAATGTTGGTCGCTTTTTACAATGACCTGTTGAGGTTGTGAATTTTTTTGTTGGTAATTATTTTTTCATGATGAATCGCTGTAAATCTCTTTCTAACTTGCTTCTGTTATTTTGTTGTTTATTCGTAGGTATAACAGCTTCTTCTGTACAAGCTGATGAGTTTGTAATTAAAGATATTCGTGTTGAAGGTCTTCAGCGTGTATCTGCAGGAACAGTGTTTGGTGCATTCCCCGTTAACGTGGGTGATGAGGTTGACTCTGTACGGCTTGTTGAAGCATCGAAAAATTTGTTTAAAAGCGGAATGTTTACAGATATTCAGCTTGGCCGTGAAGGTAATGATCTTATTATTACCCTCGTTGAGCGACCATCTATTAGTAAGATAGAAATAGAAGGGAACAAAGATATTGCCACAGAAGATCTCATGGATGGTCTTAAATCGGCAGGAATGTATGAAGGGCAGGTCTTTCAACGCGTAACAATGGAAAGACTTGAGCTGGAAATTCTCCGCTCTTATGTGGCTCAAGGCCGATACAATGCATCGGTAGAAGCTGAAATTGAAGAACAGCTCAGAAATCGTGTTGCTATAAAACTCAACATTAATGAAGGTGATGTAGCGTCAATTCAGCATGTAAACATCGTAGGGAATGAAGCATTCTCTGATGATGAGCTGTTTGATCTTATGGAGCTAAAAACACCGGGCATGTGGTCGTTTTTTACTAACGATGATAAATACGCTAAAGAAAAATTGAGTGGCGACTTAGAGCGAATACGTTCTTATTATTTGGATCGCGGATATATAAAGTTTAATATCGAATCGACACAGGTCTCTATTTCACCTAAAAAAGAAGATGTTTATATTACCCTTAATGTTTCAGAAGGGCCTCTGTATACCATCAAAGATATTAAACTAAAAGGTGAGCTAATTGTTGATGAAGAAGAGCTCAATAAACTGGTGTTGGTTCGAGAAGGCGATACTTTCTCTCGGCGATTACTAACAACGACATCTGATATTATATCTAAGCGTCTAGGGCGAGAAGGCTACACCTTCGCCAACGTCAATGCGATACCAGAAGCCCATGATGATAACACTGCAACCATTACCTTTTTTGTTGATCCTGGTAGAAGAACTTACGTAAGGCGAATTAACTTCAGGGGTAATGTAAATACCAGTGATGAAGTGCTGCGGCAGGAAATGCGTCAAATGGAAGGTGCGTCGGCTTCTACTGCACTTATTGAAGCATCAAAGAGTCGTCTTGAACGACTTGGATTCTTTAAAACAGTTACTGTTGAAACCCCCTCTGTTCCGGGCTTTAGTGATCAGGTAGATGTTAATTATTCGGTTGAAGAGCAAGCTTCGGGTAGTTTGTCTGCCAGTCTTGGCTTTTCTCAAGATAGTGGCTTCTTGTTAGGTTTAAACGTTTCGGAAAATAACTTTCTAGGAACGGGTCGAAGAGTTTCACTGGGCTTGAATACCAGTGATTCTGTAAAGAGTGCCAGACTATCTTATTTGAACCCGTATTATACGGTTGATGGAGTAAGTCGTGGATTTAGTGTTTTTGCTAAGAAAACAGACTTTGACGATAGAAATACTTCTTCATATGTACTGGATACAATAGGTGGATCGGTAACCTTCGGTTATCCTATCAACAATTTCTCACGGTTAAACTTTGGATTAACGGCCACAAATGATCAACTGGGAGTGGGGATTGAATCTGCATTAGAAGTTTTACAGTTTGTTAAGGATAACGGAAGTGAGTTTAACAACCTATCAATGAATCTTAGTTGGACTCGAAATACCCTGAATAGAGGCATGTTTGCGACAAAAGGTCTGTCACAAAGCTTATCAGTAGAAGTGACAACGCCTGGTATCAGTGATTTGGAATTCTATAAAGCAAATTACCGTACTAACTTTTACCAGCCCATTGACCGTTTTCATAACTGGGTCGTACGTTTAAGGTCGGACCTTGGGTATGGCGGAGGGTATGGTGATACGGGAACTCTCCCTTTCTATGAGAACTATTACGCGGGTGGTATGGGGTCTGTTAGAGGTTATGAGTCAAACTCTTTAGGTAAAAAATCAACACCCCATCAATTTGATCAAAATGATCCTTCAGCCTTCGGTGGTAATGTTTTAATTGAGGGAAGCGCTGAACTTATTTTCCCGATACCTTTTATTGATGATCAAAGTTCAATGCGAACCGCTTTGTTTTTTGATGCCGGTAATGTTTTTGATACAGCTAGAGACTTTGATCCAGAGTTTTCAGAGCTTAGAATGTCCACTGGTTTAAGTCTTCAATGGGTAACAGCTATTGGCCCTCTGGGTTTTTCTGTGGCGAAAACGCTTAATGAGCAGAAGGGTGACGAAAGAGAAATCTTTCAGTTTACCTTGGGGCAGAATTTTTAATACTTACATTGTTTAAAAAATAATTATTTAAAGGAGAAATATATGAAATTACTAATAAGTTTGGTCTTGTCTATTGGCCTCATGGCATCTTTACCAGCATTGGCAGAAAATAAAATTGGTGTGGTTGATATAAGAGCTGCACTATTTTCTTCAGACGCGGCTAAGGCATTTAGTAAGTCAATTGCTGGTGATTTTAAAACACAAGAAATGGAAGTTCGCTCTGTTCAAGAGTCTGGTCATAAGTTGCAAGAGAGAATCAAAAAAGATGCAGCTATTATGAGTGATACTGAGCGTACAAAACTGGCTTTGCAGTTAGAAGAGAAAGCAAAGGAGTTTAAGTATTTAAAAGATAAACTAGATAAAGCGGTAGCAGCAAGAAAGCAGGTATTTCTTCAGGAGTCAAAACCTAAGGTAGATATCGCGCTTAAAGAAATTGTTGATGCAGGGAAGTACGACTTAATTTTCCCAAGAGAGTCTGTTGTGTATAGTGGTCAGTCAATTGACATTACTGCAAAAGTGATTGAAAAACTGAATGCAATGAAGTAAATCAAGAGTCAATAATCACAGATATAGCTGTATAAACTTCACCTATATTGAATGCGCCCTCTGTTTTAGAATAGGAGGGCGTCGCTCGTTATAGGCCTCAGGAATTGCGGAGACAGTGAGTAATGGCAGGCTTAGAAAAGAAACAATATACGCTTTCCCGGTTGGCTGAAATTGTAGCTGGGACGGTTGTTGGTGATGGCGCTTGTTTGATTGAAGGAATTGAAACCTTACAAGAAGCAAAAAAAGGGACGATTTCATTTCTTGCCAATCCTGCCTATGAAAAATTTTTGAAGGAAACTAACGCTTCAGCTGTTATTTTGTCAGAAAGTAGTGCCGAGAAGTGTTCTGTTAATGCTTTAGTCGTACAGAACCCATATTTAGCCTATGCTAAACTAAGTCATTATTTTAATTATGTATTATCTGATGTAGATGGTATTCATTCATCTGCTGTTGTTCATGATTTGGCTGATGTTGATAGCACTGCTTCTATAGGGGCTAATGCAGTTATTGAGAAAGGTGCCACAATTGGTGCTAGTGTTGTAATAGGTGCCGGATGTTTTGTTGGTGAAAACTCAGTGATTAGCCAGAGTACTCGCTTGTTTGCTAATGTGTCTGTTTACCATGGAGTAACGGTTGGTGAGCGTTGTATTATCCATAGCGGGGCTGTTATTGGCTCAGATGGCTTTGGCATAGCTCCAGGCCCTGATGGTTGGAGTAAAATAGCGCAAATTGGTGGTGTTGTTATTGGTGATGATGTTGAAATCGGTGCTAATACCACAATAGATCGCGGTGCTCTGGCTAACACAGAAATTAAAAACAGCGTAAAACTAGATAACCAGATTCAAATTGCACATAACGTTATAGTAGGTGAAAACTCCGCTATTGCAGCCTGTACAGGAATTGCCGGAAGTACACGTATTGGTAAGAACTGTATATTTGGTGGTGGTTGTGGTGTGGCCGGTCATCTGGAAATTACAGATAATGTACATTTGACCGGAATGACTTTAGTCACAAAAAATATCAAAAAACCTGGGGTTTATTCTTCAGGAACCGCAGTTGAACCTAATGCTGCATGGCGAAAAAATGCCGTTCGCTTTAGACAATTAGATAGCATAGTTAGTCGCATTAAAAAACTTGAAAAGGATGCTGAGTCATAACTCGGCGCTCTAATAGATAAATTTAGTTTATTGAGGCACTCATCTAAATGATGAATATTGACCAAATACTAGAATACCTACCTCACAGATACCCATTTTTACTGGTTGACCGAGTGACAGAAATAGACAAGGGAGTCAGTATTACTGGCTACAAAAACGTCACAATTAATGAACCCTTTTTTACAGGACATTTCCCGGGTAACCCTATTATGCCAGGTGTTTTGATTCTTGAGGCAATGGCTCAGGTCTCGGGTATTTTAGGCTTTGTGACTAATGATTCAAAGCCTACTGAGGGGCGGATTCAGTATTTTGCAGGTTCTAATAGGGTTCGTTTCAAGCGTCCGGTTATTCCGGGAGACCGACTGGTGTTGGAATCAAGTTTAATAGCGAACAAGCATAGTATTTGGAAATTTGATTGTCGTGCGCTTGTTGATGGTAACGTTGTTTGTGTTGCTGAAATTATGACTGCTGAGAGAGCAAGCTAATGAGTATTCACCCTCAGGCAATTATTGACCCGTCTGCGAAAGTGGCGGAAGACGTTATCATTGGGCCGTGGACATATATTGGCCCTGATGTAGAAATTGGGTCTGGTACCGAAATTATGTCGCATGTGGTGATCAAGGGCCCTACGACGATAGGAAAAAACAACCGAATTTTTCAGTTCTCCAGTGTGGGAGAAGAATGCCAAGACAAGAAATACGCAGGCGAAGAGACTAGACTAGAAATCGGTGATAATAATATTATTCGGGAAAGTTGTACAATTCATCGAGGAACAACTCAGGATATAGGTCTAACCAAGGTAGGAAATAATAATCTTGTGATGGCTTATGTACATATCGCCCACGATTGTGTAGTGGGGGATAATATCATCTTAGCCAATAATGCGACGCTGGCAGGGCATGTTCACGTTGGGGATTGGGCTATTCTCGGTGGCGGTACAATGGTTCACCAGTTTTGCCATATAGGTACTCACAGTATGAGTGCTGGAGGTAGTATTGTTCTTAAAGATATTCCCGCTTATGTGATGGCTAGCGGGCAATCTGCTTCTGCGTTTGGTTTGAATTCGGAAGGGCTAAAACGACGTGGTTTTTCTAAAGAGGCAATGACCGCACTAAAGCGTGCTTATAAGACTATTTTTCGTCAGGGTCTAACGCTTAAACAGGCTATAGAAGTACTGGAAGAGATTGTTTCTAATGAAGACCCTGGGGCCTCTGAAATTAAGGTGCTTCTTGATTCGTTGAAAAATTCAAACCGGGGTATCGTACGTTAGGTATTAACTGTGCGTTAGGGATTGTTTGTTAGGGATTGTGTGTGAACGATAAAATAGTACGTATTGGAATGGTCGCTGGAGAAATTTCTGGTGACATTCTTGGTGCAGGGTTAATTAAAGAGCTAAAGCAACGCTACCCGAATGCCCAGTTTGAAGGGATTGGCGGGCCATTGATGATTGATGAAGGCTTTAAAAGTCATGTGCCTATGGAGCGTCTGTCGGTTATGGGGCTTATTGAGGTTCTTGGGCGTCTGTTTGAATTAATAGGTATTAGACGAAGAATAAAACAGCATTTTCTTGACAACCCACCCGATGTATTTATTGGTATTGATGCCCCTGATTTTACCTTAGGGCTCGAAGAGTCATTGAGAAAGTCTGGTATAAAAACGGCTCATTATGTGAGTCCTTCTGTTTGGGCCTGGCGTCAAAAGCGAGTTTTCAAAATTGCCCGCGCTGTTGATTTGATGTTGACCTTATTTCCTTTTGAGGCTCGTTTTTATAAAGATCACAATGTACCGGTTGCCTTCGTCGGACATCCTTTGGCAGATATGATCCCGTTAGAGCCTTCTCAAGGCAAGGCTCGTGAAAGGCTTGGGCTTATGTCAACGCCCCTTGGAATGAGTCAGAATATTGTTGCTTTGTTACCCGGTAGTCGGTCAGGTGAAATTCACTATCTGGGTGAGATATTTATTGAGGCAGCAAAACTCGTTTTGGCTCAGAATGCTGATGCAACGTTCTTACTACCTTATGTTAATGATGACAGAAAACAACAAATAGAAGAGATAATACAAAGACTGGGCCCTGATTTGCCCATCACGCTTATACAAGGCCAATCAAGGGATGTGATGGCGGCTAGTAATGTCATTTTATTAGCGTCTGGCACAGCGACCTTAGAGGCTATGCTGTTAAAGCGTCCTATGGTTGTTGCTTACCGTATGAGTGCAATTACTTTTTTCATTATGAAGCGCTTGATGAAAGCGCCTTATATATCTCTGCCTAATTTACTGGCGAATAAAGCGCTGGTTCCTGAACTCATTCAGGCACAGGCTTCTCCGAAAAACTTGGCAAAGTCATTATTGCAACGCTTAAAGAAAGATAAAAACAGTGAAGAGCTGAATGCTCAATATATTAAAATTCATGAGTCGCTTAAACAAGATGCGAGTGATAAAGCGGCCACTGCAGTAGCAAGGTTAATTGATGCCAAATAATGATGATGTTTTTGTGTGCAATTATAAGGGAAACCTTTTAGCGGGTGTTGATGAAGTAGGACGAGGGCCGCTAGCAGGTGCCGTTGTTGCCGCTGCCGTTATTTTAGACCCGGCTTCTCCTATTGAAGGTTTAAATGACTCTAAAAAACTCACTGAAAAAAAACGTGAGCGATTAAGTAAAGAGATAAAAGAAAAGGCCTTGTCGTGGGCTTTAGGGCGTGCCGAAGTAGAAGAAATTGATGAGATAAACATATTGCAGGCTTCGTTATTAGCAATGAAGCGCGCGATAGAAGCACTGCCTGTTACTCCAGAGTATGCATTAATAGATGGCAATAAATGCCCGGATATTAATGTTGCTTGTGAGGCGGTTATTAAGGGAGATAGTAGAGTTGCAGCCATAAGTGCCGCTTCTATCTTAGCAAAGGTTAGCCGCGACCATGAAATGATTGAGCTAGACCAACAATACCCTGGGTACGGTTTAGCTAAACATAAAGGCTACCCAACTGCAGTGCATATGAAAGCCTTGAAAGAGCAGGGCGTAAGTAATATTCACCGTAGATCATTTCGGCCAGTAAGAGAATGTCTTGAATAAACTGCTTTGCTTCTTCTTTTGTTTTGTATTTTCAGTGGCTGCTTCAGCACAAATTTACAAATGGACAGATGAAAATGGCAAGGTTCATTACAGTGATAAGGCACCTGAAAAACAGCTTTTAGTAGAAAAAATTAAGCTGCGAAAAGAGCAAAAACCCAATCAGAAATCTGACTCTGAAAGACGATCTTTAGAAAATACACAGCGCTTTTTGAAAGTTCTGGAAGAAGAAAAAGCGATTAAGAGAAAGAAAGAAAAAGAGCAGGCCAAAAAACGGGAAAAAACGCGTGCTTATTGTCAGCGCTTAGAAAAAGAAATCAGTATTTATAAAAAAGGTTATGCCATTGTTCGTTATGGCCAGGATGGCGGTCACGAATATTTAACCGATGAGGAAATTGCAGTTCAGATGAGTAATTTTGAACAAAAATGGAAAGAAAATTGCGAAGGTTTAACTAATTAAACCTTCGTATATGTAAGCTAATCGTCTATTTAGCGTTCTAAATACTTAAGCTTATCTTCAACCCCATCCCACTCTGCAGCATCAGCTAATGGTTCTTTCTGCTCAGTAATATTTGGCCAGGTCTGGCATAGTTCAGCATTAATCTCTACATAAGCCACTTGATCTGCAGGAAGCTCATCTTCAGAGAAAATCGCATTTGCAGGACATTCAGGCTCGCACAAGGCGCAATCGATACACTCGTCAGGGTCAATTACGAGAAAATTAGGACCTTCATAGAAACAGTCTACAGGGCATACTTCAACACAATCGGTGTATTTACATTTTACGCAGTTGTCAGTAACAATAAATGTCATCAATATCTCCCAGCTTGATACTCATTTTGGCTTGTATGCTAAATTTTGGCCTATATTGTAGGGCTTGCCAGATTAGCAGGCAAGCCAATTTCCCATTCTCTAACGAGAAAGTTTTTTTAGTCGATACAATACGTCCAGAGCTTCTCTTGGACTAAGGTTATCCGGGTCGATATCCTTAATTGCATTATCAACTTTGCTTGGCTCAAGTGTTGCGAACATATCTGATTGAATAACCGTACTTTCACTTATCGCTTGTGCATTATTTATTATTGGTTCATGTGCGTACTGTGATGATGTAGCCTGGTGAGAGGCTTCATTTTTTTCAAGCATTGCGAGTTGCTTATTAGCATTTTGAATGACCGCATGCGGAACCCCAGCCAACTTGGCAACCTGTAGACCGTAGCTCTGGCTTGCCGGGCCTTCATGAACGGTATGTAAAAACACAATTGAATCGTCATGCTCTGTGGCAGTGAGATGAACATTAACAGCGTTTTCTAAGCGCTCGGGCAGGGTGGTTAGTTCAAAATAGTGGGTTGCAAACAAGGTATAGGCTTTTATGTTTTCAGCAAGATGCTCTGCACTGGCCCACGCTAATGACAGACCATCAAAGGTGCTTGTTCCTCGTCCTACTTCATCCATTAAAACTAAGCTGTTTTCAGTGGCATTATGAAGAATATTGGCGGTTTCCGTCATTTCAACCATGAAGGTTGAGCGACCCCCCGCAATATCATCAGATGAGCCCATGCGAGTGAATATCCGATCTATAGGACCGATAATAGCCCTATTTGCGGGTACAAAGCTTCCAGTACCTGAAAGTAGTACGATAATGGCTACCTGGCGCATATAGGTCGACTTACCACCCATATTTGGTCCAGTGATGATCAGCATTTTTCGAGCAGTATCAAGATGAATGTCGTTAGGAACAAAAGGCTCATCAAGTAATTGCTCAATAACCGGATGCCTGCCGTCTTCAATTAAAATACCCGGCGTTGCGCTTATTTCAGGTGCGGTTAAATTAAGGGTTTGTGCACGTTCCGCGAAATTAGCCAGTACATCTAATGCAGAGAGTGCTTGAGCGGTAATCTGCAAAGGCATAAGCTTTTCAGCCAGTCGCACAACAAGCGATTCATAAAGGGCTTTTTCCCGACTGAGGGCGCGGCTCTTACTACTGAGAGCTTTGTCTTCAAACTCTTTTAATTCAGGTGTAATAAAACGTTCAGCGTTTTTCAGTGTTTGGCGTCTGATATATTCGGTAGGTGCTTTCTCTGATTGTGCTTTGCTAATTTCAATAAAATAGCCGTGAACTCGGTTGTATCCCACTTTTAAGGTAGGTATACCTGTGCGTTCTTTCTCTCGTGTTTCAAGATCAACTAAAAATTGCCCAGCGTTATTACTCAAGGACCGAAGTTCGTCGAGCTCTTCATCGTAACCTTCTTTTATGACGCCGCCATCTCTGATGATTACCGGAGGGTTGTCAATTACTGCGCGTTCCAGAAGCTCTGCTAACTCGGGGTATAAGCTAATTTCTCTGGCGAGTTCTTTTATTTGAGATGACTCCGCACTGCCTACAGTAATATCACCTAAAACAATATCACCCAAAACAGTCTGTAGGTCAGGCAGCGCGATAAATGTATCTCGTAATCTGGCTAAGTCTCTTGGTCTGGCAGACCCTAAGGCAACACGAGATAAAATCCGCTCGACGTCGCCAATTTTTTTAAGTTGATCCTGAATATTCTCATAATAATATTCATTAATGAGCGCTTTAACTGCATTTTGACGATCATTAATTTGTTGCTGATCGCGCAAGGGACGATTTAACCAGCGTCGTAATAAACGACTCCCCATAGCGGTAGATGTTTTATCCATTACCCAAGCTAACGTGTGCAGTGGGCCGCCCAGCAAGTTGGTGTCAATTTCAAGATTACGATGACTGGTAGCATCAAGAATGACACTTTCTTCGCGACGCTCTCTATTCAGTTGTCTTATATGAGGGAGGTTATTGCGTTGGGTATCTCGTGCATATTGCAGTAAACAACCTGCTGCTTGAATAGCCAGGGTTAAATCATCACAACCAAAGCCGGTGAGGTCTTTGGTTTGAAGTTGCTTGGTTAAAAGTCTGTGAGCCGTGTCCATTTCAAAATTCCAGGGCGGCTGACGCCGAACTCCTTTGATGTTGGCTATGGCATCTTCATAAGGGAATGACTCACAAACTAACAATTCGGCAGGTCTAAGACGCTGCAGTTCACCTTGTAAGGCTTCAAGGCTATCTACTTCTAATACGTTGAATCGGCCACAGCTTAGATCAAGCGTGGCAATACCGAATGACTCTTCAACAAAATGAACGGCAGTAAGCAGGTTGTCTTGCTTCTCTTCAAGAAAGGCTTCATCAGTGAGTGTGCCTGGTGTAACCACACGCATAACTTTTCTTTCTACGGGGCCTTTACTGGTAGCAGGGTCACCCACTTGCTCGCAAATGGCAACGGAGCGACCTGACTTAACTATTTTGGCGATATATCCGTCAGCAGCGTGATAAGGGATGCCAGCCATAGGGATTGCATTCCCCCCTGATTTACCACGCGCGGTGAGAGTAATGTCTAATAATTCAGAGGCATTCTTGGCATCATCATAAAATAATTCATAAAAATCACCCATACGATAGAACACCAGCTCATTAGGGTGATCTGCCTTAATTTTTAAATATTGCTGCATCATAGGGGTGTGACTGGGAGTGCTTTCTTTCGAATTTGCCATGATGTGAATGCCGGACCTTATCGTTCGTATTAATGATTCGAATAAAAAATTGATCGGTAATTCTACGCTAAATCATATAGATATAAAGGGATGACGAAGTGATAATTTTAAATTGTATTAAAACCCTTTGCAGATAAAAAAAAGTATGGAATAATACTGAGCAAATATACAGTGTTTTATAAGGTTAAAGCTAAACACAAAAGCAGAACTAAATAAAAACTGAACTAAAAAATAGATTTAACAAAGAGGTCTACGATGGACGACAAGAAACAGAAGGCGTTATCAGCAGCGTTATCACAAATTGAACGACAGTTTGGTAAGGGTGCAGTGATGAGAATGGG
>ENA-ORXI01001484-ORXI01001484.1-sediment-metagenome-genome-assembly--contig:-NODE-1484-length-18086-cov-4.451885_pt1 | contig 18086 bp, 15 predicted proteins | sample MGYA00237861_ERZ511468 | MGnify/ENA primary metagenome ERZ511468 (study PRJEB26299, sample SAMN06266213) | sediment metagenome | isolation source: Hudson Canyon methane seep mesocosm | place...
ATTGTTGGCGGAGAAAATATTGAAGTTAAAAAAGTAGGTCTTTTAATCAAGAAATTGACCGGTATTAAACCTATTCACTTGGGCATGAGTCGTAAGATTACACTGATGACAGCAAAAGTTGTGGAGTCTGCCTGCAAGCTCATCGGTGTTACACCGCCGTTCACCTATGACTTGGTCTACGAAGTAGCAGAGCGCTATGCCTATTATGACTATCAAGATACCATCGACACTTTAGGCATTAAGCCAAGAAATGCTGAAGAAAGCCTACGCGATTGCATTCAGTGGCTGTTAGATAATGATAAAATAAAGCCATCAATCAAGCAAAAAGTAAGCACGCAATTAACTATGTCTTAAAATGAACCAATTTCAACTTTATTAGTCAAAACTTGGCATTAAGACAGAACCCCCTAACAGGAGCATTCATGCACGACGACGTAAAAGATTATTACGGTAAAGTTCTTCAACACAGTGACGACCTTAAAACCAATGCCTGCTGCACAGACACTCACATGCCTAAGCATGTAAAAAAAGCACTATCTCAAGTTCATGATGAAGTGATGTCACGCTATTACGGTTGCGGATTAATTGCTCCTGCTCTTTTGGAAGGCACCCGCATTCTTGATTTGGGTAGTGGTTCGGGCAGAGATTGCTATGTACTATCTCAATGGGTCGGTGAAGAAGGTTCAGTTCTGGGCGTAGATATGACAGAAGAGCAACTGGAAGTCGCTCAAAAACATGTCGATTACCATGCTGAAAAGTTCGGCTATGAAAAGCCCAACACTGAATTCCGTCTAGGTTACATTGAACGTTTAAACGAGCTTGATTTACCTGATAACAGCTTTGACATCATCGTTTCTAACTGCGTTATCAACCTGTCTCCCGACAAAGAAGCTGTTTTAAGCGAAGCATACCGCTTACTTAAGCCAGGGGGAGAAGTCTATTTTTCTGATGTTTATGCTGATCGTCGTGTTCCCCAAGAGCTAGTGAATGACCCAGTACTATACGGTGAATGCCTAAGTGGCGCTCTGTACTGGAATGATTTTATGAACCTCGCCAAAAAGGCAGGGTTTATTGATCCACGCTTAGTTGAAGATGACGTTATCACCATTGAAAACGAAGAAGTTCAGGAGAAAATTGGCCACATTAACTTTTTCTCAGCAACTTACCGTCTATTCAAGCTGCCTGAGTTAGAGTCACACTGTGAAGATTATGGGCAAGCGGTTATTTACAAAGGCACTGTACCTCACCACCCTAACGAGTTTTGGTTAGATAAACACCACGCTATTCAAAAAGGTAAGGTATTTCCGGTTTGTGGTAACACATACCGCATGCTACATGACACGCGTTTCAACGAGCATTTTGAATTTATAGGTAATTGGGATACTCATTACGGTATTTTCGATGGCTGTGGAACCTCGCTGCCGTTTGATCTATGGGGAAGTACTGATGATTCTGGTGATGGAGGTTGCTGTTAGCGGAATAACTCTGCCGCTTTTGTAGCTATCCTCTTCTACGCCACCCTGAGACTTCACTGCTGGGTGGCGTACTCTTTGTATCAGGGCACATAACTTGCTGTATATTTTTTAACCAATTTGGTTTTTAATTCATACAGGAGTCTCTCATGTTCCGCTTACCCACACTGGCAATTATCACTGGTTTAGCCGCCATTTGTGCATCCATTCTTTTCTCATCAAACAACCCTGCCGTGTTTATCAATATTCCGGGCTTAGCCATTATTATCGGAGGAATATCCACTGCGCTGTTCTTCAGTTACTCTGCTAACGATATTAAAACAGCCCTTAACAAAGTTCGCATGCTCTTTAACGACGTACAAATAGACAAAGAGCAAACAATGAAGCACATAAACAACATTGCTCAGTTATGGTCTAGAAATGATTTAAGAGGCATAGAAGATAAACTAGAAAAACTTGATAACCGCTTTCTACAAACCGGCATCCAACATGTTATTGACCGACGCCCCAATGAAGAAATTATTTCCGTACTCTCCTGGAAAATTCAGCAGCTACGTAATTCAGAATATAGAATAAGCAGAATATTTCACTCAATGGCCATGTTTGCCCCTGCCTTTGGCATGGTGGGTACATTGCTAGGTTTGGTTAATATGATGTTCTTAATTGATGATCAAAGCAGTGCTAGCATTGCGAGTCATTTAGCTATTGCATTAGTCACTACTTTCTATGGGCTGGTTCTAGCTAATTTACTATTTAAACCGATCGCTATAAAGCTTGAACGAAGAACCGATAAAATGATCGAATGGATGGGTATCATGATGGAGGGCATTATGATGATTGAACAACGTAAAAGCCCGGCCTTTATTAAACAAATGATGACCATGTTAGACCCGTACCAACAAAGCGACATCAGTAATGAGTTGGCCTCTCGTCAGGTAAAACCTGCATTAAATGCTCGTTAGTCACTGGAGACCGTCATGATAATTCAACACAACCATTTACAGAACAATACATCAATACCAGACGCACCAGTCTGTTCAGCCGATGAAGGCTGGCTTCTTAGCTACCTTGATGTATTCATCCTTATTGTTGCTCTATTGGTAATAATGCTTACAAAATCTCAAGCCCCTTCAGCTTTTCAGCAACCAGAAATAGAAGCCGTAAGCGCACAACTAGAAAACCTAAGTTCAGACTACAGACTAACCATCTCAAGCAATGAAAAAATCATTAACGTAAGACTGGGTGATACCTTATTATTTGATTCATCAAAGGCCATTATTACACCTGCCGGTAAACAGGCAATAAAACGGCTAATACCCACGTTAAAACACCTGAAACGCTCAATAATTATCGAAGGCCACACAGACAACCACCCAATAAACACACTGCTTTATCCATCAAATTGGGAGTTGGCGGCAGCAAGAGCCAATAGCGTATTGCACTTTCTTATATCACAAGGTTTACCGCCCAACAGTTTAAGCACTCGTAGCTATGCCGACACACGCCCAACCAAACCTAATAACAATAAGGTTAACCGAAGCATTAATCGCAGAGTCAACCTCATCATACTTATGGAGAACGGTAGTATTGAGAAGATAAAGGCTGAAAGGTAAGTATGATTTTATAATCTAAAGCAGGCATAATAGCGCCAATTAATTTAAGACCTTATACCTAATTATTTTGAGATTTAGTGACTATGAGTGCAGAACAAACCTTATTTCAGCGTTGTGATTCAAAATGCGAACTTTGTTCATCTGATTCACACCTAAACATACTCCCCGTTCAGCCTGATTCAGACGGAAGCGCAGAAAAAAGCGTTATGATCTGTGATACCTGTAAAGGGCAAATTGAACAAGCCGATACGACTGATGCAAACCACTGGCGTTGCTTAAACGACAGTATGTGGAGCCAGGTTCCTGCTGTTCAGGTTATGGCATGGCGTCAGCTAAAGCAATTATCAGATTCTGGTGAAAGCTGGGCGAATGACCTACTTGATATGCTTTATCTTGAAGAAGATGTTAAAGCATGGGCAGAGGCAATGGAGTCAGATGATGCTGATGATGACTCAGAGCCAACCTTCGACAGTAATGGTGCGATTCTAAAAGCGGGTGATACCGTTACGCTTATTAAAGACCTGGATGTTAAAGGTGCTGGCTTTACCGCAAAACGAGGTACAGCGGTAAGAAACATCTCTTTAACCTCAAACCCAGAGCATATTGAGGGCCGAGTGAACGGTACTCGAATTGTATTGTTAACCTGCTTTTTGAAAAAAACTAACTAAGCTGGTTAGACATTCCTGTCATTCCCGCGAAGGCGGGAATCTATAATTCTGAACCATACTAAAAAACTGGATCCCCGCCTTCGCGAGGATGACAAATATGCCAATCTAAATCCTCTAATGTTGAGCGCGCCATAAATGCGACACCGTAATTATGAAGTAGAACCCGGTACGGGCATGAAGTGGCATGTATTCAAAATGCTTGTGCCCTATCTATTTGAATTCAAAAACCGAATTTTATTAGCTATTAGCTGCTTGGTTTTGGCCAAAGTCGCCAGCGTTGTTATTCCATTTATACTGAAACATATTGTAGATTCATTTGATACCCAGATAAACGGACCAACAGCGCTAATAGTCGCCCCTATCGGTTTGGTAGCGGCTTACGGTTTAGCGCGTTTCATGAACGTTGTATTTAATGAAATCAGAGACACACTTTTTGGCCGGGTAACCGAAAGAACCATCCGGCGAATTGGCCTACAGACATTCCAACACCTTCATAACCTTGATCTTGATTTTCACCTGAATAGACGTACCGGTGGTTTATCACGAGATATAGAACGCGGCACAACAGGCATCAACATGCTGATGCGTTTTATGGTCTTCAATATCATCCCTACCTTATTTGAAGTGCTCGTAGTAGTGGGGATTCTTTTTTATAATTATGGCTTTAGTTTTGCCCTAATCATTTTGCTCTCAGTAATTGCTTATGTGGCCTACTCAGTGGTAGCTACCGAATGGCGCACACGTTTTGTTCGTGAGGTTAACACCGCTGACTCAGCCTCAAACTCGCAAGCTATAGACAGCCTGCTCAACTACGAAACGGTTAAATACTTTACCAACGAGCAGTATGAATCAAACCGCTACGATAAAAACCTAGCCTCTTGGGAACAAGCAAAAAGAAAGAACCGCTTAACCATGTTTGCCCTAAACGGAGGGCAAGCATTTATCATTGCAATCGCCACTACATCAATGCTTGCATTAGCCGCTATGAAAGTGGCTGAAGGCACCATGACCATCGGTGACTTTGTACTTATCAACGCCTTTATGATGCAAATTTTTATTCCACTTAACTTTCTTGGTTTTGTTTATAGAGAGATTAAAGGTTCACTAGCCAATATTGAGTCAATGTTTGAACTACTGCAAAGGCAACCCAAGGTACTTGATGTACCCAATGCCGAAACGCTAAAACAGGAAAGTTGTGATATTGAATTCAAGGACGTGTCATTCCACTATCACCCAGACAGACCCATTATAAAAAATGTAAGTTTTACGGTTAATAAAGGTGAAAAAGTCGCATTAGTGGGCGAAAGCGGGTCAGGCAAGTCGACATTAGTGAAACTACTCTTTCGTTTCTACGACAGCAACAAAGGCTCAATATCGATAAATGGAAAAGATATTAAACAGGTCACTCAAGACTCACTAAGGCATTCAATAGGCATAGTCCCACAAGATACTGTACTGTTTAATGATACTATTTTAGAGAATGTTCGCTACGGACGAGTAGACGCAAGCGATGAAGACGTACTAAACGCCATTAGCCTGGCTCATTTAGATAAATTTATTACAGAGCTCCCCAAAGGTATACATACAACAGTTGGCGAACGCGGCCTTAAGTTATCAGGGGGTGAAAAACAGCGAGTAGCCATTGCCAGAACTATTCTAAAAAGCCCGCCTGTTTTGGTATTTGATGAAGCCACCTCTTCACTTGACAGTCAGTCTGAGCAAGCGATTCTTGAAGCTATTAAAGAAGTATCAGAAGGCTATACCAGCCTGGTTATTGCCCACAGGTTATCGACTATTGTTGATGCCGATAAAATCATTCTGCTTAATCAAGGTGAAATTGCAGAAGAAGGCACCCACAAAGAGCTATTAGAACTTAATGGTCAATACGCTCGTTTGTGGAACATACAACAAAAAGACAGAAAAAAGGTCACTTAATAGTGACCTGAAACCTATCGATAGTAATTAGTCTTGCCATCAGGCTGAGTACGAAAGCGTTTATAGCCCCATTGGTATTGCTCGGGGCATTCCCGAACACATTCTTCAATGCTCTTATTTAACGCGGTAGCGGCCACAACAGGGTCTGGGTCACGTATAGTTTCACTAGCAGGCTTTAACACCACACAAAACGTCCCATCATCAAGACGCTTTGCATAACTGCATAATAAATAGGCAGGTGTTTGATTAGCTAACTCACCTATCAACTTGCCAGTTAAGGCCGGCTGCCCCATAAAGGGTACAAACACTCCACTTTTACGTCTGGGTTGCTGATCTGGGAGAATAGCGACCACCCCCTTATTGTTAAGCGTTTTATACAACGCTTCAACACCGCTACGTCCCGCTGGAACCAACTCTACTTTCATTCGTTCACGGGTTTTAAATATGAAATCATCTAAGGCAGGAATTTTTACCGTTTTATACATCACTGTCATCGACAAGTGCTGACGAAAAAAGTGATTTAGAATTTCCCAATTTCCCATGTGAGGGCCAATAAGAACAATACCATTTTTATCATCCAGCGCTTGTTGAAGATGTTCCATCCCTTCAATTTTTGAGATCAAGGTCTGTACTTTAGGAATAGGCCACATCCAGGACATACCCATTTCAGCAAATGATTTACCTAAAGCAGAAAGACTTTTATTAGCAAGCTCGTTGATTTGTTGCTCATTATAATCAGGGAAACAAAGACGCAAGTTAATCTTAGTGATCTTGGCCGTATTGGTAAACCGTAAACACCAACCCACAAAAAAGCCCAGTGACTGAGCAAGTTTTAAAGGCAAAAATGATATTAGCCGAATCATTCCAATGGCAAAATAGACAACTATACTTTTCATAAATTTTCTCTAACACCCAATTAGGTCAAGCTAAATTAAAATACACTAAATGTGCTTATCCACCCGATTTTTTAACCGTCCAGCCATGCTTTTTAAGTTCTTCCACCAGCAAATCACGGTGATCTCCCTGAATCTCAATCACACGATTCTTAATTGAACCCCCTACTCCGCACTTTTGTTTCAACTTCTTTGCCAAATCTTTCAGTTCTTTAGCTGCAAGTGGAACACCTGTAATTAAGGTAACCCCTTTACCCTTCCTACCTTTAGTTTCACGAGATACACGTACAACACCATCACCCGTATCTATTTCTTCATTATCTTTACAGCAACACTGATCGACCGTTTCACCACAACCGGGGCACATTTTTCCAAATTCAGTGGAAAATACCAAACCACCCGACTCTCTGTTTTTTCTAGACATTCACAGTCATCCTAATGTGTTATGTGAGCCTCGTATTCTATTGTAAATCCTGTTATTTTCATAACAAACATTCATAACAAGCAAAAGAAGAAAACCTCATTAGGGAAAATAGATGATAAATTCTACGGTAAACAGAACGGCCTCCATTACGATAACACTTTTATCTGTCATGCTACTCACGGCTTGTACAGGTACTCGACCTGCAGATATAGGTATTAATAACGATCGACTATTACCATGCCCTGAAAGCCCAAATTGCGTAAGTAGCTTTGAAGATAACAAAGACGAAACACACTACATAAAGGCCTACTCAATTAATAATTCCACTCAAGAAGCAACCTGGAATTTACTTCAATCTATCATCAAACAAAATGATAGTGCCGAAATTATCAGTGCTGATGAATCCTACATTTACGCAGAATTCACTAGCGGTATTATACGATTTGTAGATGATACTGAATTTATGCTGGATACTGAAAATAAGGTTATACATTTACGCTCTGCATCTAGGTTAGGGTATAGGGATTTTGATGTTAACCGTGAGCGACTTGAAGCTATACGTTTGGAGTTAGAAAAAAGCAGCATTGTTGAGTAAATTTTAAAAGAAATCGCGCCAAAGTGGCGCGATAATTTTATAGAAGTGACCTTAAAAATACCGAGTTATCTCTAACTGAACAAAGTCATCATCTTTAAAGAAATAAGTCTTACTATTTGGATAAGGCACAACAATTGAGTTAATAGGTTCTGAGGGATCAAATCTCAAATCTTCACCACCCGCAAATACACGACCTTCCAAAGTGACTTTCCACTCCTGCCCTACTCGCTTCGTTGCTTCAACTGAAAATATTTGCTCTTCTGTTTCAGGATCCCAGAAAACACCAAACAATGATTCAGTGGAATCTTCATCATTTAGAGTCCAGCGAATTCCTAAGAAGATGTCCTGTTCAAGAAAGGTGTCTGCCTCTTCCCCTCGTTCATCAAACAAATACTCAGCAACCCAACCGATATCAGCACTTGTATCAAAAACACCGACTTGAGTATATTCAAAGCCCGTTACCGCTGTAGAGTAACGGTCACCGCCATAGCCTGAGCGAGAGTAGCCCTCTAGCTTAAGTAACCAAGACTCATAAATGTATTGTGTTTCAAGGCCAGTCTGATCAATAACAGTGTAAATAGGGATTAGTTTAGGGCTCAGTAAATTGCCATTAAAGGCAAGTAAGGGGTCTCGGCTGGTTCCTGAGAAATGAGAAACTGCAAATTCTAGCTCGCCGATATAATGTGAATAACGTATTGCACCATCTATTCTGTGCTCACCCGCACCAGAAGTGTACTGTGCATTATCAGTATCAATCACCAAGGGTGTTCTAAATCGACCATCTTCCCCTGCAAAGGTTCTTTCGCGGTGATAGGGTAATAAGTAAAAATCAATGGTTCCCCAATTTCTCTCAACCGAAAGAGAAGCCATAGGCTGGCCAAGTTTATCTTCACCATCAGGGCTTTCAACTAAGTCTGTCTGGTTTATAATATCAACTAGATGTTGAGATTCAGTAACACCCCAAAAAACTTTGCTCACCCCTACCGTTGTTTCCCAGCCATCTCCTACATGAGTCCAGCTTGCTTCACGAACATCTGCATGGGTTCTTTCTGAATCTTGCTGGTCCCAACGACCAAAAAGAATAACCTCAAGATCATCATTACCGCTTTCAAAGGAGTAGTCATATTCAGGCTGAGCTCTAAGAGATATGTTCTCATTCTCCTGCCCAAACAAGCCATCATTAAAAAAGTACCGTCCTTCCAGCCCTAACTCTCCTTCTAAGCCATCTGCATAAGCAGTATAGCTAAACAGGTTTAAGCAAGTGATGGCAGTAACAAGTACTACTCTATATCCTTTTAAGCTTCTAATTCCAAGTTTCACAATAACAACCCATTCTCTTATTAAATGCTATTTTTTTGTAAATGAACAACGGTCACTAATATAAGCAATTGAATTAAGATACACCATATAAAAATTTCGAATAATTTTTTATTTACTTTTCACGATTTACTGTATACATTTACAGATACTGTACAAAAAAACATATAAGCGGCTCATATGATTAAGTTAACTAAAAGACAGACAGAAGTTCTAAATATCATCAAGCGAAACATCCAAGAAACCGGGTATCCACCAACACGCGCTGAAATAGCCAGTGAGCTTGGTTTTAAATCTGCAAACGCAGCAGAAGAACATATAAAAGCAATAGCCAAAAAAGGCGCTATCGAAATAGTACCGGGTGCAAGCAGAGGCATTAGACTACCAGCCAATCATAATCCTGGCATTCCAATTGTTGGGCAGGTCGCGGCAGGTAACCCCATACTGGCAGAAGAAAACATTGAAGACTATTGCAGCCTGCAACCTGATTTCTTCTCTCCCCCTGCCGATTATTTTCTACGTGTAAAAGGCATGAGTATGAAAGATATAGGCATACTCGACGGTGATTTATTAGCCGTTCACAGAACAGAACAAGCCAGAAATGGCCAGATTGTGGTTGCTAGAATAGAAGATGATGTAACCGTAAAACGCTTCCAGAAGAATAAGCATGAAGTACAGCTTATTGCAGAAAACGAAGAATTCGACCCTATTGTTATTGACTTACGAGAGCAAGAATTATTTATTGAAGGCTTAGGTGTAGGTGTTATTCGAAAAGAGAATTTGCAGTAAACCGACCGCGTGTCATTCTGCAAGGAAATTGCAGAATGACGACTTAACTAATTAATGTACGATACGATTTTCTTCTTCCACTTCATCTTCCGCCATCTGTCTTGAAATAACGCCTACGGTTTGAATACCTGCACCGATCATGGCTTTAGCAACCGTTACGTTATGCTCTTTAAGAAATTCCTTTGCATCTTTTGAAAAGGTAATGGTTACTAATGCATCGCCCTCTTCGTCCGCTTTTTGCAAAGCAAAGTCACCGCTGGGTAATTCAATTATTTCTAAAAATGCACTACTCATAAAACACCACTATTTAACTGCCTGAACTCAATTTATATATGCTACTTTGATGTAGCATTATACATCTAATTAACATTTTATTCTTTCAAGTTTTTACCACTCAGACATTCGTGATCTAAGCTCTTTTAAATAAGCCTTAAATTCATTATGTATGCGCTTAATATTACTTAAAGAATCAATAGGTTCAGAGGTAGAAGAGACCGCTATTAGGGCATCTTTAGCTAATGATGCGGCATAGTCTGAAGCCCTGAATTGAGGTTGTTTTAGCAGCTTATCAAAACATGTAAGGTCATATAGCCAGCTTTCTGGCTTAAGCGCTACCTCAGACAAATAAGCTATTTCAGGAATATCATCCCCCAAAAGCGTGGCTAGCTGCTGCAGATTAACAAGATAGTTTGTTTTTTGCTGATGGTATTCAGCGAGCTCATTAAGAAGACTCTCCCACCCTAACGAGATCAAGAGCATACTGGCTTGTTTGAAGGATGCCTGAACTGACTGAGAAAGACTGTCGTCATGTAATTTGAGCTGAGCATCCCATTCTTTCAACTGAATATCAGCCAAAAATAATTTCTCTGAGGTGTGAGTTTGCCATTTATTGTTCATTTACCAAGGTTCTCTTTACAAAAAACAGACCTCATTGTACCAAATTGGGTCATTTGATAAAGAAATCTACCGTTACAAGTATAAACATAAAGTTTTTTCAAAATAACGTACTATGATTAGTAATAACTTTTAAAGAAGTATCAGCACCTTGGCTTACAAACTAAGTCTAAGTTGTAGGGTACGAATAATTTTAGAATGCACTTGCGGGTATCTGTGTGAGGCCCACGTTATATGAGACCTAGTTATATGAAATTTTCCAAACTGGTTACAGCCATTGCTGTTATTTCATTGTCAGCCATGAGCGGTATAACAAACGCCAAAGTTGATGAAGCAACCGCTAAACGACTCAAAAATGACCTTACTCCCGTTGGTGCTGAGCGCTTTGGTAATTCTGAAGGCACTATTCCTGCATGGGATGGAGGTATAAAAGAAGTACCATCTAACTATGTAGAGGGTGAGTTTAATCCAGACCCTTACGCAGATGATAAAATGTTGTTCGAAATCACCAAAGACAACATGAAGAAGTATGAAAAAAATCTTACTGAAGGCCAAAAAGCACTATTAACACAATATGCGCCTGGTTATGTTCTTCCCATTTACCCAACTCACCGCTCTGCCTCCTACCCAGACTGGATATATGAAAAATTATATTCAAATGCCTTAAGTGCTGAACTACAAGAAAATGCAAATGGTGTGAGCAATACTATTGCTACTAGCCCATTCCCTATCCCACAAAGTGGTGTAGAAGCCATTTGGAATCATATTTTACGTTTCAGGGGTGAACAGTCAGAATTCAGAATGGCCTTTGTAACCCCCACTAAAGATGGTTCTTACACGCCGGTCCTGACTAATTATGGTTACTATATGACCTATGCTGAGCCCGGTGTTACGCTTGAAGAGATTGACAACAAAATCTTTTATTTAAAAACAAAAGTTATCAGCCCTGCAAAACTAGCAGGCTCATTAACCTTAGTTCATGAAACACTAGATCAAGTTCAGTCTCCCCGTAAAGCTTGGCGTTATAAGGCAGGAGAAAGACGCTTAAGAAGAGTACCTAACCTTGCGTACAGTACAGACCTCCCCACCTCTGAAAGCCTTCGTACGGTTGACCAGAAAGATATGTATAACGGAGCGCCAACTCAGTACGTGTGGGATTTACAGGGTAAAAAAGAAATTTATATCCCTTACAATTCATACAAACTTAATTTAGCTAGTACAGAAGCTGAAAACATAATTAGTCCAAAGCATATCAATCAAGAACAAACCCGCTATGAACTACACAGAACGTGGGTAGTAGAAGGCGTGTTAAGAGAAGGGATTAGGCATATTTATCACAAGCGTCGTTTCTATTTTGATGAAGATACCTGGCAAATTGTTCTTACAGAAGATTATGATGAAGGTGGAAAGCTATGGAGAATATCTGAAGCCCATACCATGAATTACTATCAAGTACCTGTTACATGGAATGCACTTGAAGTTACCTACGACCTTAAGTCTCAAAGATATTATGCCGATGGCGTAGACAAACAAAAACCACGCGATTTTAAACCAAAATTCAAACGTCGTGCATTTACAACATCAGCCGCACGCCGCGAGGCTAAGCGCTAGCACTATAGCTACACCTGCAACCTCATGAGATCAGATAGCCTTACCTGAAAAATATCTGATCTCAACTACCCACTTCCGAAAAATTCTACTTGATAGCCACTCAATATTGATCTTTACTTACTAAAGAACATAATACAGAAGTACATAAAGCAATGTACCGCTCTATAAGCCCTGAATTCAATTTTAACAGCAACTATAAAAGAGCAAAAAAATAACAATGACTACACCCGTCTTAATTTGTGACGACTCAAGCGTTGCCAGAAAGCAAATGGCACGAACACTCCCTGCTGACTGGGATATTGAGATTAGTTATGCCAAGCATGGCGAAGAAGCTATTGAGCTGATAAAGCAAGGCAAAGGGGACATCATGTTCCTCGACCTCAATATGCCCGTTATGGATGGCTACGAAACCCTCGAAGCCATTATTAAAAATGACCTGCAATCTATGGTGATTGTGGTTTCTGGCGATATTCAGCCTGAAGCCCACAAAAGGGTTAAAGCGCTAGGCGCCATTGAATTCATTAAAAAACCCATCGGCCCAGATGAACTAGCCTCTATTCTTGAGAATTTTGGTCTTTATGCACCTCCTGCTCAAGGTGAAAATGCCCCACCACCTCCAAGCAGACAAGCTAGCAAAGAACTAGAAGCCGCTGGAGCCGTTCAGTATCGAGACTGTATTCAAGAAATATCAAACGTTGCCATGGGGCAAGCTGCGGCCTTACTGGCCAGACTATTAGATGTTTTTGTAAAGCTGCCCATTCCTAACGTAAATATTCTGGAAGTCAGCGAACTAAAAATGGCGCTTTCTCATACCGCGCAAGACAGCACCTATTCTGCGGTTTGCCAAGGCTTTATCGGCTCAGGTATCGCTGGCGAAGCCTTACTCATCTTTAGTGACTCCAGTTACGAAGATATGGCTAAGCTCCTAAAATTTGAAGGAGAACTAACAGATACAGTACAGCTAGAGTTAATAATGGACATCGCCAGTATTCTTGTGGGAGCCTGTACCAGCGGAATTGCTCAACAACTCGACATTTCGTTTAGTCAGGGTCACCCAGTGGTACTAGGCCAACATGTAAAAGTTGGGGACTTAATTAAAACCAATGAAACCCGCTGGAAACAAACTTTAGCCATCGAGATCACATACGAAATAGAGAACTACGATATAACCTGTGATCTACTATTACTGTTCACTGAAGATTCTATCGACAATCTAAACAGACGACTCTCCTATCTAATGGATTAAGACCCTTTATGGCAAATGATACGCTAGACATTAAAGAATTCCATTGGCTAATGGATATGCTACAGACCATAGATGTGGGTCTGATTGTTCTTGACCGAAACTACAATATTCAGGTCTGGAACAGTTTTATGGAAAATCATAGCGGTATGAGCCCTACCGCCGTTAAAGACCAGTTACTTTTTGATGTATTTAAAGACATTAACAAAGAGTGGTTTACTCAAAAATCTGAATCTGTATTTTTATTAAAAAATAGGGCATTTGTCACTTGGGAACTACGCCCTTACCTTTTTAAATTCAAAAATTATCGCCCTATTACCGGTACAGAAGAATTCATGTACCAAAATATTAATATAAGCCCATTAGCATCGGCTGACGGCACGGTAAATCATATTTGTATCATTGTTTATGACGTTACAGATATCGCTTCAAATAAAAAAGCATTGGAAGGCGCTAACAAAGAGCTTGAAGCACTCAGTAGAACAGACAGACTAACCCGCCTCAATAACAGAGGCTACTGGGAAGAATGTCTACAAAACGAATATAGCCGTCTACAACGCTACGACACTATTTCATCACTGGTTATGTTTGATATTGATCACTTTAAAAAGGTGAACGATACTTACGGACATCAGGCTGGAGATGAAGTTATTAGGGTCGTTTCAAAGCTACTTAGAGATTCTCTTAGAAAAACTGATATTGCAGGTCGTTATGGTGGCGAAGAGTTTGGCATTATTTTAGGCCACACTAATGCTGAAAACGCGATGATATATTGTGAGCGCTTAAGAAAATCTATTGAAGATACAATCGTGGTTCACGACAATATAAAAATAAAATTCACCGTCAGCTTGGGTATATGTGAAGCCTCTAAAGAGATTGACGATTATAAATCGTGGCTTGAAAATACTGACAAAGCGCTTTATCAGTCTAAAGAAAATGGGCGTAATAAAACTACGTTATTTAAGTTGTAAGCACTCTTCTATTACTAAACCTTGGCTAACCCCCCCCTAAACCAACAGTCATTCCCGCGAAGGCGGGAATCCATGATTTGAAAGTACGCTAAAGCACTGGATCCCCGCCTTCAAGGTGAATTGCAAAGCAAGAGAGAGCACCCTGGGGTGCGCGAGGATGACAAATGGGTACAATAACAGCCGCTTCAGGGTGAACACTAATCAGAATAATGCGCAGTACTCTGAGCTAGATCCAATAACTCCCTCAAAGCCACGGAATACATTGAAAACTCCGTTTCTGTCGTTGTCTTCAACTCTGTAAGCATTTCTGACCAACGATCAACCAGCTCTTTATGATAGTCCACCCAAACATCTAAACGCTTTTCCACATCAGCCGGCGCACTCTTCATCTTCAATACACCCACAGTTAATGAACGTTGTTGCCAGTCTAGGTCTTCTCTAAACGCTTCCCTCGCTAGTGCCTGCCAGTGTGTTGTTGGGGTCAGTATATTAAGTTGCTGCCCAAACCAGCTTAAATCAAGACGGTCACCCAATGCATAATACACATTAGCCACCCTTCCAATATCAGATCCACTCATGTCCTGAGCTTCAATAATACCCAGAGCAGAATATAAGTGACCTGCTCCGGCAACTGTTTCTGCAATGTCTTTAGGAACCCCTTCTTTCACTAATGCACTGAATGTATTATCCCAATCTTCTTTTGGGTCTCCAGTTAAATAATTGGATAAATTACTCGATATTTCCTGAATACCTTTGGCGAATTTATCCATGTTAGCGGCAACATTAAGCTCACTACGCCTATTACGGAGTAACCATCGGCAAGCGCGACGAATCAGCCTCATGAGCTCACTCATCATTCTCATTTGAACGGCACTACTAACCTTATGGTCCAACGCTTCTATCTGCTCCCACCAATACTCTAAGCGAAATGCATCACGTGCAATGATGTAGGCTAAAGCCACCGCTGCAGAAGATGCTCCGGTAGACTGTCGTAATCGCTCCACAAAGGTAATACCCATATGGTTAACCATATCGTTGGCAATCTGAGTGGCTATAATTTCTCTGCGGAGCTTGTGATTTTTAACCTCTTTACCAAACCGCTTCACTAGCTGAGGAGGGAAAACAAGTTCAATTTCTTCAGATAAACACGCATCATCAGGTAAGTCACTTTTTGTAATAAGCTCCTTCAAGTCACCCTTAACATATGAGATCAGCACTGAAAGTTCTGGTCGGGATAACCCCTGCCCCATCGCCTTTCTGTCAGCAATAATGTCGTCGTCAGGTATAAATTCCAAGGCTCGGTTAAGTTTACCTGCGCTCTCCATATTATTAATAAGTCTGCGATATTCTTCCATGCGAGTTAAAGCATCAGAACAAGCAATACTTATTGCCTGGGTCTGTCGATAATTATTTTTTAACACCAATTCAGACACATCTTCAGTCATATCTGCCAGCATTATATTTCGTTGTTTTTCAGTTAGGTCACCATTAGCGACCACCTCATTCAAGAGAATCTTAATATTTACTTCATGGTCAGAACAATCCACCCCACCCGCATTATCAATGAAGTCTGTGTTCAATTGACCGCCAGCTAAACTGAACTCAATACGTGCAAGCTGAGTAAAGCCCAAATTTCCACCTTCACCCACTACTTTGGCGCGAATTTCTTTACCGTCAATTCTTAAACCATCATTGGCTTTATCACCTACATCACTATGAGACTCAGAAGAGGCCTTAAAATAAGTGCCTATTCCGCCAATCCAGATAAGGTCGACTTGTGCTTTCAATATATGGGAGATCAGCATATTGGGTGGCATTCGATCACAAGTGACCCCCAACAACTCTTTCATCTCCATGCTCAATGGAATTGATTTTGCTGAGCGAGAAAATACACCACCACCTTTAGATATGAGTTTTTTGTCATAATCTTCCCAAGATGATCGCGGAAGATCAAAAAGGCGCTGACGCTCAACAAAGCTCTTTGCCGCATTTGGCGTAGGGTCTATAAAAATATGCATATGATTAAACGCGGCAACCAGTTTCGCATGCTCAGACCTCAACAAGCCATTACCAAACACATCACCTGCCATGTCACCAATACCCACCACGGTGAACTCAGTGGTGGCGGTGTTTAATCCTTCCTCTCTAAAGAGTCGTTCAACTGAAACCCAGGCACCTCTGGCGGTAATCCCCATTTTCTTATGGTCATAACCCTGACTACCACCCGAAGCAAATGCATCACCTAACCAGAAGTTATATTCACTTGATATCTCGTTTGCAATATCAGAAAATGTTGCGGTTCCTTTATCTGCTGCAACCACCAAATAATAATCATCTTCGTCATGTCGAACTACATTTTCAGGAGGTATCAGTTCACCCTCAACCAGGTTATCCGTCACATCCAACAAACCCCGAATAAAGGTTTTGTAACAGGCAATGCCTTCTTTCATAAAGGCATCACGATCACCCTCTGGTAACTTCTTAGCAACAAACCCGCCTTTTGCGCCCACTGGCACGATGACAGAGTTTTTAACTTGCTGCGCTTTAACCAGTCCCAAGACCTCAGTTCGATAATCTTCGTACCGGTCTGACCAGCGAAGCCCTCCACGAGCAACCTTGCCGCCCCTTAAATGAACGCCTTCTATACGAGGGGAATAAACAAATATTTCAAACATCAAAACAGGCAATGGAATATCTGGAATTTGACCGGGGTTTAACTTGAAGGACATGTAGCTTTTTTCATGCCCGGAAGATGTTGTTTGATAATAGTTCGTTCTGAGTGTTGCCTTGGATAGCTCAATGTACATCCGAAGCACTTTGTCTTCACTCAAATTTGAGACATTATCAAGAGCTGCATTAAAATCAATTTCTATTTTTTCTTGAGCAGCCTGACGCTTAACCTCACTAGCATGTTTATTTGGGCTAAAACGAGTCTCAAACAAGGTAAGAATCATCCTGGTTAGAGCAACATGTGTCACCAGAGTGTTCGATATAAAGTGTTGGCTATTGCTAACTCTTATTTGACGCATATAGCGTGCGTAAGAGCGCAACATAGCAATTTGACGCCAGTTCAAATAAGCCGCTAAAACCAGTCTGTTAAAAGGATCACTTTCGGCCTCACCAGACCATACTTTTTGAAATAGCTCTTCGAATATGGATCTTACTTTATGGATATCTACAACCTGATTGGAGTATGTCGACAAAGTAAAGTCATGTATCCAAACCGTCTTACCACTACGGTCTGTTGTTCCATAAGGATGTTCACCTATAACTCTGAATCCCATATTTTCAAAAATAGGTAATACGTCAGATAAAGTAACCGGTTCATCGGCATGAAAAAGCTTGAAGTGTATTATTTTCTCATCTTCTTCGAGTGCACGATAAAAGCTCATAGAGAGCGACTTTCCACCCGCAACAGCTGCGATATGGTCAATATCTATTACCGTTCGCCTTGGAGAAAATGCTTCTTTATAGCTAGACCTAAAAGCATTTTGATAGAGGTGAATATAACTGTTTGCTAACTCTTCACCGTGAGCCTCATACAATGCCTCGGTTAAACCATCCTGCCATGATTGAGCGATAGCAATAATTTTATCTTGCAGCTCAGCAACATTAAGCTCTCTGTTTTCAACGTGACGCACTTTAATATTAAACTGGGTTC